>Ga0187871_10000384_pt1 | contig 42828 bp, 39 predicted proteins | sample June2016WEW_16_1_FD_132988 | JGI IMG/M metagenome (GOLD analysis project Ga0187871, IMG submission 132988) | Peatland microbial communities from SPRUCE experiment site at the Marcell Experimental Forest, Minnesota, USA - June2016WEW_16_10 | ecosystem: Environmental > Terrestrial > Soil >...
CATCCGGAAATTCGAGGAGATCGGGACGCATCCGGCGGCCAACCATAACGCCATCTCCGACGCGCTGGAGTTTCACGCGGCGATCGGCGTGGAGCGCAAGGCGGCTCGCCTGCGCTACCTGCGGACGGTTTGGACGGAGCGTCTCACGCGCCTGCCAGGCGTCTCCACACTGACCAGTCCCGACCCGCGGCAAAGCTGCGGTATCGGGTTGCTGTCGGTGGCGGGCAAGGAGCCGGGCGCATTGGCCGACCAACTGTGGGAAAAGTACCGCATCCTGACGGTGGGCATCGTGCATCCGCAGTTCAAGGGTCTGCGGATCACGCCCAACGTTTATACGACCTTGCCCGAGATGGAGACGTTCTGCGGGGCGGTGGAGAAACTGCTCGCGTAGCCGCGGACGGCCGGTGCTTCATACTGGAAATAGATGAGCTTCCTCGACAATCTCGAAAGCAACCTGAAGAGCATGGAATCGCGGGAAGAACGCGGCGACCAGAACGGCCGCGACGCGAAAGTGCGGGATTCCGAACGTGCGCGGGCGCAAGCTTCCGCGGTCTTAGCGGAGCAACTCCGCAAGGGTCCCTATGCGGCGGAACTGCTGAAGCAGGCCACCCGGCTGGGCCACGCCATGCGCACCAAAGTCCACCTGGCTTGGCTGGGCACGACGCTACGCCTGGAAGCGCGCGGATCGAAGCTCGAACTGCGGCCCACGCCGCAAGGGGTTGTGGCCGCTTTCATCGAGAATAACGCCGAGGTGCGTAGCGTGCCCGTGGATCTGACCGGCGATCCGGAGAGCCTCGTGCGCGAGTGGCTGGCGTCGTTGCCGCCGGTTCAAGTGGCGACGGCGGAACCGGAATTGGAGTGATACCCGGTAGCACAGGCTTCAGCCTGTGATCGGCGAGCGAAGCTCGCCCTCGGGCGGGTCTGGAGACCCGCCGCAGGCGTAGACGCCTGCCCCACCAAATGGCCAATCTTGAGCAACAGCGGCCTCCGCAATCCGTGTGAGGGCGTCGAAGAGAAGGGCCTTGCCCAAGCCCTTGCCTTGTTGATTCCGGTCTACCGCCAATCGGGCTAGAAGCACGATGCCGATGGGGTGATTAGCCAGACCCTTGGCGATGCGTTCCGGGGTCTCATGCTTGTGAATGGACCCGGTCGTCAGGGCATAGTAGCCGGCCGCACGATCCCCGGCCAGGGCCACATATGTCTTGGCCGAATCGGCCTGCTGGTTCGTCCATGCGTATTTATGCGGCCAGTTGTTGAGCGCCGCATTTCCACAATCAAACCGAGTGACATCGTGCTCGCGGCGCAGTTTCTCTATTTTCGAATTTGGGCTTGGGCGCTTCGCTCATGAGTGGCGCTGGGCCACGTGCGGTTCCGCGAATAATCTGCGGAGCCGGGGTTTGCTTCTCGCCGGCCGGTCGAGAGCCGCCGTGAACGCCTTCCACTGCTTATCGTCCAGCACGAATCTCGTCTGGTCGGCGAGCGTCCGCTCCGCCTTCTCGCATGCCCTGACGCCCTGCCGTTCGGCAGCCGCCTTGATGAAGGTCTCTTCGGAAACGGTAGCCCGGAGCTCACTGCTGCGGACGCTTGGCCTGCTCCATCGCAATCTGATTGATGTGCGCCAGCGCCTTGGCGCCCGACGCCCCTTCGATGGCCTTCACCGCGATGTCCTGCACCTGCTGCTTGGCCTCCTCCATCTGCTTCTGCAGCGCCTCGATCTGCGCCGCCTGCCGCGCAATAGTGTCTTCCAACGTCTTCACCTGCAGGACCGCCAGCCGCTTCTCCGTCTCGGCTTCTTTCTTCAGCGACAGGATCTCCTGCGCGAATTTCTGCTCCGCCGCCTTGGCCGCCAGCACCGCCGCTTTCTCGGACTCCGTCTTCAAGCTCTCCGGGAATTCCTGCGCTTCCTTGCGCAGCCGCAGCAATTCCGTCTCCTGCTCCTTCAACCCGGTTTCGCGCTGCTGCCAGCTCTTTTCGAGGGCTTCCTGCCGCTCCTTGTTCTTCTTTTCCTGCAGCCGCTGATCTTCTTCGTATTTGTCCTGCGCTTTCTTGCGCTCCAGGTTCTTCTTGTATTCGTACTCCTCGATTTCCCGCGCGCGCGCCTTCTTCAGATTCTCTTCCTGCTCCTTGCGCTCGCGCTCGGCATCGCCGGTTTCCTCCTCCCAGGCCGCGCGCTGCTCCGCGATCTCGCTCTCCAGCCGCTCTTTCTCGCGGGCGTGATCCTGCACCATCTGGTCGAGCGCCGTGGCAGCCACATCGATCTTGTGCAGCCGCTCCAGTTCGGCGCGCTCCAGGTTGACGGCCTCGCGCACCGCGGAAAGCCGCTCCACCTCTTCCACCAGCTTGCCCGAAACGTTGGCGAGCGCCTTGGAAATCTCCAACCCCAGGCCCGAGATTCCCTGCACCACGCCTTCCACTGTAGTGCCTTCGACGTTTGCCGGACCTCGGCCGCGCGCAAGCGGGCAGCCTCCGCGGCCTTGGGGTCGGCCGACTCGCGGGCAGACTCCGCCTCCCGCCGGATTTCGGCGAATTCTTCCTGTATTTCGGTTTTGGCGCGCTTGGCGCGCACGGGCGGTTTCGTTGGTTTAGGCATTTTCGCGATTAGCATAAAAGATCTACAGCCGGGCTTGCCGGCCTAGCCCGCCCCGCGTCGCCCGCCCCGCTCCCGCTGTGGTATGGTGGCTTCCGAAGCCATGAAACAAACCGCTCTTCCCATGTTCGCCCTGCTGGCAACCGCCGTGCTCGCACAGACACCGGCGCAAACTCCGGCGCAGAACCCAACCCCGCGCCCGGCGATGGCCGAAACTCCGAACACGGACATCTACTACAAGCTGGCGGTGGACGCGATCCCGCAGGATGGCGTTCCAAGAGGCGAGATCAAAGGTCCGTTCACGCTGCCCTGCAACGCCTATCCCGGGACGCAGCATACCTATTGGGTCTACGTGCCGGCGCAGTACGATCCCGCCGTGCCCGCCAGCCTGATGATCTACAACGATGGGCAGGCCTTCATGGCGCCGGAAGGCGATGTCCGCGCGCAGGTGGTGATGGACAACCTGATCTACAGGCGCGAGCTGCCGGTGATGATCGGCGTGTTTATCAATCCGGGCCGCACGCCCGAACAGCCGGAGCCGGGCGGCAAGGAGTGGGGCGATCGGACTACGAACCGGCCCACCGAGTACAACACTTTGGACGATAAGTACGCGCGGGTGATCGTGGATGAATTGATGCCGGTGCTTTACAAGGACTACAACATCTCGAAGGATCCCGAACGGCACGGCATCGGCGGGTCGAGTTCGGGCGCCATTGCGGCCTTCACCGTGGCGTGGGAGCGCCCCAACGACTTCCGCAAAGTCCTGAGCAACGTCGGCAGCTTCACCAACATTCGCGGCGGCAATGCGTATCCGGATATCATCCGCAAGGCCGATAAGAAGCCCATTCGCATCTTCCTGGTGGATGGGCGGAACGACAACCGCAGTCTGCACGCCGATGGGAGCTACGACCAGGCGCGCGACTGGTTCTACCAGAACGTCCGGATGCAGCAGGCGCTCACCGAGAAGGGCTACGAGGTGAACTACGAGTGGGGCATTCAGCGGCACGGGCAGAAGATGTTGCAGACGGTTTTCCCGGAGACGATGCGCTGGCTGTGGCGCGACTCCGGCGTCTCGACGGACGTGCACGACATGGTAGAGCGGTCGTTTAATGGGGCCAGGAAGCAGCCGTAGGGCGGCGCCGGCAGCGCACGGCGCTGCCCTACGCGCGCGCGCCTGGTGGCTGGCGATTCCGCTGCTCGCGATTCTGTATTTCGCAGGCCTGTCGGCGGCGGGACTGCTCGGGCCGGATGAGCCGCGCTACGCCTCCATCGGCCGCGAAATGGCGCGCTCCGGCGATTGGATTACGCCGCGGCTGTGGGGCGCGCCGTGGTTCGAAAAACCCGCGCTGTTGTATTGGATGACGGGCGCGGCATTCCGGCTGGGGGTCGGCGAAGACTTGGCCCCGCGCATCCCCGTGGCGCTGATGTCGGTGGCTTTCCTGATCCTCTTCCAATGGATTCTGAACCGCCAGTTCGGCGCGCGGGCGGCGTGGGCGGCGACCCTCATCCTGGGCACATCGGTGGCATGGCTGGGGTGCAGCTTCATCGGCACCACGGACCTGCCCATGGCGGCGGCGTTCGCGGCGGCCATGCTGTTGTCGCTCGATTGGATCGAGACGGGCGACCGTCGCCGCTTGCCGCTGGCCGCCGCATTGCTGGGTGTGGCGGCGCTGGCCAAAGGCCTGGTCCCGTTGGCGCTCACCTTGCCGCTGCTATGGTGCGGACGGCGGCGTTGGCGCGATCTGCTGCGGCTGTCCGTCGCCGGAACGTTCCTGACGGTGGCACTGCCGTGGTACCTGCTTTGCTATTTGCGCAACGGCGCGGTGTTCTTGCGGACGTTCTTTTGGGAGCAGCATTTCGCGCGCTACACCACCGCATCGCTAGCGCATGGACAACCGTTCTGGTTCTATGCGCCGGTACTGGCAGCCGCCTTGATGCCATGGACGCCCGCATTTTTGCTTCTGGCGCGCCGCGCGCTCTACCGCGACGCCCGCCGCCAGTTCCTGTTGCTGTGGATGCTTTTCGTATTGGTCTTCTTCTCGTTTTCGAAGAATAAACTGCCCGGTTACCTACTGCCGCTGGCGCCTCCGGCCGCGGCTTTAATGGGGATCGCACTGGCGGAAGCCGGACGCGCACGCTGGGTGCTTCCCGCCGCGGCCGTCTGCCTGACCGCGATACCGGTTGCGCTGCCGATCCTGCCGCGGGCGTTGGCGGCGGGACTTTCGCGCGCGCCTCTGCCCGCGGTCCAGTGGATGTGGCTCTTGCCGGCTGCGCTGGCGTTGGGCATTTACTGGCTGGAACGGCGTGGCAGACGTGCCTGGGCGTTGGCAACCATGGCTGTAGCAATCGCACTCGGCTTGGGGGTGCTGAAGTCGATCGACCTGCCGGCCATCGATCGCGCGTATTCGGCCCGCCCTTTGTGGCGCGAAATCGCGGCGCGGCGCGATGGCGTCTGTGTGGAGAGTATGCACCGGAGCTGGCGCTACGGCTTGAATTACTATTCCGAGATGCCACTGCCGGATTGCAGCCAGGCGGCGCGGCCCTGGCAGGTGCGGCAGGAACCGGGGCGCCCGCCGGTGGTGCGCGCGGCAAACAGCGCCCCTTGACCCGCCCGATACATACGTTGTAGGCTCAGGTTTCAAGCCAAAGGCTTTCATGATCCTACCGCACACCTATATCGCAACCCTACTGGTGGTCCTGTTCAGCATGATCTGTTGGGGATCCTGGGCCAATACACAGAAGATGTCGGGCAAATGGCGTTTCGAGCTGTTCTATTTCGATTACGCGTTCGGCGTCCTGCTGGTCGCCGTAATTTGCGCGTTTACCCTCGGAACGTTGGGTTACGACGGCTTTTCGTTCCTGGACGACATGATGAACGGCGGCAAGCGTTACGAAGCCCTGGGCTTCGGCGCGGGTGTGATTTTCAATCTGGCGAACATGCTGCTGGTAGCGGCCATCGCGGTGGCGGGGTTATCGGTGGCGTTTCCGGTGGGCATCGGACTGGCGCTGATTATCGGAGTCATCTGGAATTACATGATCCGGCCGCAAGGGAACGCCATTCTGCTGTTCGTGGGTTGCACGCTGGTGGTGGGCGCCATCGTAGTCTGCGCCATCGCTTACCGTGCGATGGAACTCCTCCGGGTGGAGATCAGGGCCCAGGCGGGCAAGGCCAAGAGCACCCGGAAAAAGGTGAGCCTGAAGGGTGTGTTCCTGAGCCTGGCCAGCGGCGTGTTGATGGGTTCTTTCTATCCGCTGGTGGTGATGTCCAAGTCCAGCGAGTGGGGCGGCACCGCCGGGGAGAACGGACTAGGGCCATACGCCATCGCGGTAGTCTTCGCGCTGGGCGTGTTCTTTTCCACCTTCGTCTTCAACCTTTTCTTTATGAATCTCCCCGTGGAGGGTGAGCCGCTGGAGTTTCCGGACTACTTCAAGGGTCTGCCGAAGCAGCATCTGCTGGGCGTGGCTGGCGGCGTGATCTGGTGCGCCGGCACGATCGCCAATTTTGTGGGGTCGAGCGCGCCCGAAGCGGTGCAAGTGGGACCGGCCATCAGCCTGGCGCTGGGTCAGGGGGCAGCCATGGTGAGCGCGCTTTGGGGGCTGCTGGTATGGAAGGAATTCGAGGGCGCCGACTCGCGCATCAAGTCGCTGCTCTTCATCATGTTCGTCCTGTTCATCGCGGGCCTGGCAATGGTTTCGGTGGCGCCGTTGTATGCACCGCAGTAATGGGCAGGAACGCTCTGGAGGGCGGGCAATTCTGCCCGCAGCCGGCTGTCAGCCGGCTCTGGCCGCTAAAAGGCGGCTGCGGCGAGCGTCGCGTGCCGGGAAGCGGGCCTGCGAGGCCCGCGCAGGCTTCGAGCCTGCCCCACTACAGCGGACCTCGCGGTGGTCACCCGATTTTCGACAACCTCAATCGTTGGGCTTCCGATAGAACCCGCCGCCCACGCTCCGCATGAATTTGCCCCACAACGCCTGCCCTAACTCGTGCCAGTCGTCCATGTCTTCCGGCACTACCTGCACGTGCAGACCGGCCATCTCGTCGGTGGTGTCCGGGCCCCACACCACGCGCTTCGCGGGATGATTCGGATTGCGCGGATTGGCATCGGAATTGTCGTAAGTGAATTCCATCTGCAGGTCTGTGTCCGCGGGCAGTTTCACCGGCGTCGCGTAGCGGTACTGCTCCTGCCAATTGAAATTCCAATCGCGAATGCGGATCAGCCATTGCTTGCGGCCGTCCGGCAGGATGGCCCAGCCGTTCATCTCTTTGCAGATGTAATGTGCGTGCGGAATGATGGCCACCGCCTCCACATCCACCGGCGTGGTGAAGTGGTCGCGCACTTTGTAGGCCCGTTCGCCGGCGGGAATATCGATCTGGTGCGACCCCAGCGCGATGTCCGCCACCCACTTGGTGGGCGGCTTATCGGTGAAGTACAGCCCCAGCGTGGACTGGTCCGTCTCCGGCTTGCCCGTTGGATGATAGTGGATCTGCATCACCAAATCCGAGCCTTTGCGCAGGACGAGTTGGAGGCCACCCGGCATGCGGGCCGGCTGCATCCCAGGCGTCCACCCGCCTAGCGCGCCGCTGGGCAGAAAGCCGGGCGTGCCGAAGCACGGATACGCTTCGCCGAGCTGCCGCCCGATGTGACCGGAATCCAGGAGGAACAGCGCGTGATGCACCACACTGCGCGCCTCGGGGCGGAACTCCAGCGCGCGTACATATTTGTCCGCGGTGAGGCGCAACGGGATGACGAAACACATATATTGGTCCGGGCCGTCCGCGGCGATCGCGAACGGTTTAGGCATACGGACGGTCATATCGGGCGCGCCGAGTTGCCAGCCTTCCGGGAATGTTGGGGCGGGGGGCAGCCGTGCCGGATCGCCTTGGGGCGCACCCGCTTCGGCCCATCGCCGCAGCGTGGCGATGTCTGCATCGCGCATCCGCCGCTCACCCTGGAAATGGCCATAGCCAGGCTCCGGCTGCCACGGCGGCATATAGCGGCTGGCGGTCACCGCGGCGATCAGTTTGGCGCGCTTGGCGGCGTCTTGATAAGTGAGCAGCGCAAACGGGGCCACTTCTCCGCGATGGTGGCAGACGGCGCAGTGCTGGTAGAGGATCGGCGCTACGTCGCGCGTGAAAGTCGGCGGCGGCGCGGGCCTGCCGGCCAGCGCCCGATCCAGCGCCGCTGCGACGCTTGTATCCAGGCGGCCGCGATAGAGCACCTCGCCCGCGGGCGAAAGCACGACGGCTGCGGGCGTAGAATCGACTCCGGCGAACCGCGCCAGTTGCCGCTGCGGATCGCGCAACACCGGAAAGCGAAATCCCGGCTGGCCGGTGGACCCCGGATCGGACTGGACCGCATAGAACGATACGCCGCGCGGCGCGTAGGCTGCGAAGACGCGCGCCAATTCGGCGTCGGCGGTCGAGGATCGGGGTGCGCCCGCGACGAACACCAACACCACGGCTTTGCTTTGGCGAAATTCGGCGGACGTGTGCAGGACGCCCTCGGTATCCGGAAGCTGGAACGATAACGCCGCCAGCAGCAGGGCCGGCGCGACGGGCAAAGGAGGCATCGCTGTTTTTATCATAGAACTCCGCGCGCGGCGCCACGCGTCACCCCTGGCCTTGATCCAAATATGAATCATCAGTCATGCTAGGAAGTATGAGAATCGGCGAGCGGGATCGGGTCTCTCCCTACGAAAGTGGAAGGGGCGCTGCAAGGACAGCTTCGCCGACCTTGGATATGCGTCCGTAGACAGATTCATCGATGACGTGCGGGGTCGATGATTACGGCAATAGTTCGATGTGGCAGGCCGGATGAAAATGGACGAGCGCTGAAAAGCATGCAAATTCTGGTATAAGGATGGGATGGCCGTGTCCCTCAAACTGGTACCGTTAGACGACAACGAGATCAAGATGCTGCTGGTGGCCATCCGGCAGGTGCAACATACATTTACCATTGCCGAAGCGCAGAGCGTGGCGGCCGGCGAGCCGCTGGCGGGCGATTACGAGAACTTGCGGGAGGCTTACATAAGGCTGCACGATAAGTTGTCGGCCCTGGTTGGGGCGGCGGGCGCTGGCAAGCCGCACGTTGTGAAATAAGACTGTGAATACTCTATCCACCGGAATTATCGCCATCCTGCCGGCGGCCGCCGCGCTGTGGTGCGCCCAGCCCCTTCGCCGTCCACCCGCTACGCCATACCAGGCGCCGGATGCGCGTGAGATCTTGGGCCCGGCGCCGGCCGATCTGGGCCGCCTGCTGGAGAGATATGCGAGCGATCTGCAGAGTCTCCGAAGATTCTATGACCTGCCTCTCTCGCCCATCACCGAGCGCGTCATGCGCCAGTTTTGCGAATCGTGGCGGGCCGCGCTTGCGCAGATCGCGTTCGACGGACTCCCAGCGGAAGGCCGCATCGATTACCTGCTGTTCCGCAACAAATTGGACCACGAGATTCGCCAGCTCGACCTGAACCGGAAGCGTTCCGAGGAGGTCGCGGATCTGGTCCCGTTCGCGCCGGCCATTATCGAGATGAAGGAGGCTCGCCAGCGCGTCGATCCGCTGGACCCGTCCGCGGCCGCCCAGACGTTGGAACAGATCTCCAAGCAGATAGAGGACCTGTCGAAGCGCATTAACGAACCCGCCAAAGGGGCGGAGATCCGGACCGCGAAGACCGCCGCATTCCGCGCGGCGCGCACGGTGGACCGTCTGCGCGACACCCTGAAAGCCTGGTTCGAATTCTACAACGGCTACGATCCTTTATTCACCTGGTGGGTGACGCAGCCGTATCAGAAGGCCGCGGCAGCCATGGAGAAGTACGCCGGCGCGATTCGCGAAAAGCTGGCCGGGATCAAACCGGGCGACCGCGACACTATCGTGGGCGACGCGGTGGGCCGCGACATGCTGGTCAGCGAGCTGGCCTACGAGATGATCCCGTATACGCCCGAAGAGATCGTCGAGATCGCCAACCGCGAGTTCGCCTGGTGCGATGCCGAGATGCTGCGCGCCTCGCGCGAGTTGGGCTATGGCGACGATTGGAAGAAGGCGCTGGAGCGCGTGAAAACCGATTATGTGCCGCCCGGACAGCAGCCGGCGTTCATTCTGGGGCTGGTCGAGGAGGCCATCGATTTCGTGCAGTCGCACAACCTGGTGACCGTGCCGCCGCTGGCCGCGCAGACCTGGCGCATGGACATGATGTCGCCCGAGCGCCAGCGCGTCAATCCTTTCTTCACCGGCGGCGAGGTGCTGAGCGTTTCTTACCCGGTCGAAAGCATGACCGAGGAGCAGAAGCTCATGGGCATGCGCGGCAACAACAAACATTTCGCGCGCGCCACCGCCTTCCATGAAGTGATCCCCGGCCATTTCCTGCAGGAATTCATGAACGAGCGCTACCGGTCCTATCGCGGGATCTTCGAGACGCCGTTTTCGGTGGAGGGCTGGGCGCTGCACTGGGAAATGCTGCTATGGGACCAAGGCTTCACCAAGACGCCGGAAGATCGCATCGGCGCGCTGTTCTGGCGCATGCACCGTTGCGCGCGCATTATCTTCTCGCTGCGTTTTCACCTGGGCAAGATGAGCGCGCAGGAGTGCGTGGACTTTCTGGTAAACCGGGTGGGGTTCGAGCGCGAAAACGCAGCCGGCGAGGTGCGCCGTTCGTTCGAGTCGAGTTACTACGGGCCGTTGTATCAGGTTGCGTACATGCTGGGCGCACTGCAGTTCCGCGCGCTGCACAAGGAACTGGTGGCGTCCGGGAAGATGACGGACCGCGCATTTCACGACACGATCCTGAAGATGAACGCGATTCCGGTGGAAATGGTACGCGCCAGTTTGACAAACCAGGCGCTGGGCGCGGGGTTTGTGTCTAACTGGAAGTTCTACGAGCCTGCGCAGTGATCCGGGTATCCATCGCGGTGGTGTTGGCGATGCGGGTCTGGGCGCAGACCGCGCCTTCGATCAACCCCGGCGGCGTGATCGACGCGGCCAGCTCCGCGCCCGGCGCGCCGGTGGCTCCGGGCAGCATCGCGTCGGTCTACGGCAGCTTTCTGCTGACGTCGGCGGCCGGGGCTTCCGGAGCGCCGCTTCCGGACAGCCTCTCGGGACTTTCTCTTCAGTTCACTGGCGGCATACCGGCTCCGTTGTTTTACGCCTCGAGCGGGCAAGTGAACCTGCAGGTGCCGTGGGAGACTGCCGGACAGTCTCAGACAAGTCTCACGGCCACATTGAGCGGCCAGACCAGCGGCCCGCAGACGGTAGGTCTGGCGCCGTTCGCGCCCGGCATCTTCACGACGAACTCGCAAGGCACGGGGCAAGGCGCCATCTTGAACACCGCTTATCAATTGGTGGACGCGTCGCATCCAGCCACGCCGGGCAGCACTTATATCCAGATTTACTGCACGGGCTTGGGCGCGGTCACGAATCAGCCGGCGAGCGGCGCCGCGGCGCCTGCCAGTCCTTTGGCGGAGACCACCACCGTTCCGGAGGTGACCGTTGGCGGCGTGCCCGCGACGGTGATTTTCGCCGGGTTGGCGCCGGGCTTCGTGGGCGAGTATCAGGTGAATGCGCTGGTGCCGGCCGCGGCGCCCATGGGAAATTCCGTGCCGGTCGCCATCTCGATGGACGGAGCTGCGTCCAATACGGTCACGATTGCCGTGGGTGCGCCGGCCGCGCCGCAGTCGAACGTTGCGCCGGGTGGCGGCGTCACGCTGAACAACGTGCTGCAGCCGCTGCTATACAGTTGGGGAACGCCGATCCCGATCCAAGGGAGCGGCTGGCAGGCGGGCGAGGCGGTCACCGTCAGCCTGCATGGTCCTCTGAATTGGACGGCTGTGCCGCCCGCCGACCTGGCGCTGGGAACGATCGCTGCCGATGCGTCCGGACAGCTTTCCGGCAGCCTCACAATTCCATATGACAACGGTGCGGCCGGGCCGGCCGTGCGCATTCCCAGACCCGGCGCGTACGAGGTGAATGCCAGCGGACCGGTGTCCGGGACGGTGGCCGCGGGCGCTAGCATCGCCATTACGGTGGCGACCGAGGTGGGCGCCGGCTTTCAGATCAACTGGGGCACAGCGCGAGGCGGCCGCCTGGGCGTGTTTCCGGGCAGCCTGGCCGATTACTCGCCCGAAAGAGTCGACCCTGAATGGGTGACTGTGTGGAGACAGGCGCCGGTGGAAGCGTATGGCGCCATCGTGCCAAGCGGAACGAACGGCGCGGATCAGCCCGCGCGTATCACCTATACAGACTATCCGGGATCGCATTACGGCCACGATGCGAACTTCTTCTTCACCCCGGACGCGCCATATCAATGGCTGGTAGGAACGCATAACTACTACGCCAATGGGCCGGGCATCATTGAGATCGAATGGGAGACGCTGAATGCCGGCAGTACGACCACTTATGGACAAGGTAACATCGGCCTGCCGGTCTGGGCTAACCCGACCACAGGCGACCGGCTTTTCGTGGTGGGCCGCTGGATACTGGACGAAGGCCACCCGGATACTGGCGTCAACACGGAGATCCACCCTCCGCGTTTGATCGCCACCCTGCGCACGCGGCCGGCGGCGCTGCCCATGAGCGGTACACGCGCCGCGCAAGTGGATATCTATGTGAGCGGCAACGGCGGCGGCGCGAACCAAATCGATCCGGAGGTGGGCGAGGAACTCGATCAGGAGGGGTACGGCGGCGGGCGGATCGAAGATGCCTTGGACCAAGCCGATCAAAAGACTTACTATCAGGCGGGGCCGGCGTCCGCGCTGGATGCCGCCCTGGCGGGTGCGTTGGTCCTGGAGATGACGGGTATGCCGCTGACCGGGCCCATCTTCCAGACGGCCGGTCCCAGCGCATTTCCTTGGGGTGTGGCGGGCACGGAAGAGATTGCCGTGAACGATATGGATTACGATTTCGACGTGCCGCTGCCGCCACCACCGGCGGGCGCGACTTCCGTGCAGGTACAAGCTGTTACTCATCCGCAGCACAGCACGGCGGTGAACGAGGTGGTCACATATGGCAACCTGGTGAACGGGCTGCCCACGGTGGCGCACGTGCATCTGCCTTATCTGGGGGCGGACAACGGTATCTATGCGCGCACGCTGGAATTCGCCTGGAACCAGTTCAGCCAACCGGGGAGTGCCTTCCAGGTGCAGATCGCCAGCGTGCAAGTGAATAGCACAGCGGGGACCTGGCAGTTATGGGCGGACGTGAGCGGGCAATGGGCGTACCTATCCGGGCTGGCGCCGGCACTGCTGAACAACCAGAACGGGCAGATCGTCGACATACCCGGCGCCAGTTATGACGTCTATGTGGAGAGTACCGACCAGATATGGGTATTCGTGCAGGGATACAAGGCGGAATGTATCGACAGTCAGTTCGGGCAGTTGTTTGGGCAGACAGCCTACGGAGGCGGTCTGACCTTGATCACGGCTTGCGGATTGGCCGATAACACGGACTTAGGGGGAGCGGTACTGTCGTTGGCGCCCGTGCCGGCGTCGGCCGGGCAATATACGATTTCGGCGGGGGTTTTTCAGGTGCAGGTTAATGTGACTTACCTACCAAGCCCATGAGCGCTACTCGGTGGGCAGAATCAAGCCGGGAGGGCTGAGTATGCCCGCCAGCGCCAGGCGGATCTCGGGATTGGGCGGAAGCGGATCGGGCAGTTTCACGTTCACCTGGTAGAGGCCCGCATAGCCGGGGGCCACGCCGGCATAGAGAATCGCGCTGGGATCCAAGACGGCGCCGTTGATTTGGACGTCGAATTGACTGAACAGGCTAAGCCCTTGCGCGGCGGCCGGGAGAGTGCCGTCCTCGAGTTCGGGAATGGTGTTTCCCAAACCGGTGGCCCATAATGTGACGATTTCGCCGGCGGTGGCCGGCGCGTTGGTCGAGACCAGCGATCCATCGGCGTGGGTCGAGATGGCGGTGCCGGCCGGATACTGAAACATAGCCGGCGCCGCGTTTTGCAGGGTGACCGTTACGATGGGGCCGCGGGTGCCCTGCCGGGCCACCCAGAACTGGAAAGTGCCGGGCAGCAGGGAACTGGGAACCAGCAGGTTGATCTGCAGCGGAGAGACGTAATAGAGATACGCCGGCCAGCCTTCGAAGTAGACCTCGACGTTGGCCAGTTCGGTGGGCATGACGCCGCCGGACAAATCGCTGAGGCCGACGACCTGGGTATTCCAGGAGAGATTCGTGCCGAAGATGGAGACGATGGTATTGGGAGCCAGACCGGGGGCGAAGCTGGCGCCATTGACGATCCCGGCGGCGGTGTAATTGGGCGCATTGGCATCCTGGGCGCACAGGCCGGCGGCCAGGGCGAGGGCGGCGATTAGAGTTTTCACGACATTACCGTAGTGGGCGCGGGGCGGAGATAATATCAGAGTATTTAGTCGGAATTGAGGCGAACTCTCGCTCGCCGAAGAGCGGGCCTGCGAGGCCCGCGCAGGCTGCGAGCCAGGCTGCGAGCCTGCCCCACTGAGGCGTTAGCGGCCGGCCCAGCGGCCGTGCATGGCGGCTTGCTGCACGGCCAACAGCAGGAAGAAGACGCAATTGTAGGCCGCATGCATGAGGGCCGCCGCCTTGGTGGAGCCGGTGCGATGGCGCATCCAGCCGAAGGCCGCGCCGGCTGTTGAAATCAGCAGCGCGTGCCGCCAGGAGTAGCCGTACTCCTGCAGATGCATCAGCCCGAACGCCGCGGCCGCCAGCAGAATGCCGGGCGCCGCGCCCAGGGAACGAACCAGCAGCGGCTGCAGGAATCCGCGAAACACGATCTCCTCGCACAGCGGCGCCAGCGTAGTGCCGATGACCGCGATGAACAGCACGGAGACCGGGTCCGAGAGCAGCGCTTTCATGGGGCTGTCGATATCCGGCGTACGCATCGCTACGCTGGCCACCATGACGGCAAAGGCCGCCATGATGCCGCAGGCGGCGACAAAGGGAGCGCCCAAGCCGGCCGGCGCCCAGCGCAACGAATGCCAGAACGGCCGGCCGTAATAGCGACGAAAAATGACCGCCAACGTTCCCAACAGGAAGCCGTAGAGCATCACCTGTGCGGGTATGAGCACGTAGATCTGCTTGACGTGCGTGAGCGCAATCAGCTCGGACATGGCCAACGACTCCACCACCGACCCCAGCAAGGCGATCAGGATGAAGCCGAACAGATCCGGATAGCCCCAGAATGGGTAAATTTCCACTGGAGGGGACTCCGGCGCCACGGCGATCTCGGGCGGAGGCGGTTCCGGGGTCATAGTTCCTTCTCGATCAGACAGGCGGCCAACAGCGGTATCAGGATCTCGTGATGTCCAGTGAGCGCATACCCGGCGCCGCCCGACTGGGCGTGCGGCCTTTCCACCACGTTGAGCTTAGGGCGGTAATGCTGCAGGAAGTCGAGGTTGACGGTAGTGAAGCCGGCCAGCGGATGTCCCAGGTTGCGCACGGCGGAGACGGCCTTCAGGAAGACTTCCGGCAGCACCACGGCGGACCCCACATTCAGATAGACGCCGCCATCGTCGAGCCCCGCCACCAGCGAGCAGAGCAGCCGGAAGTCTTGATGCGTGGCGCTGCCGATAGCGGCCGCATCCACCGCGGGATGCATGTGCGGCGTGTCGGTGCCGACCGCCACGTGAACGGTCACGGGCGCCGCGGCGCGCCAGGCTTGCAGCACCAGGCTAGCGGGCGCGAATTCGGGGGCGGCGATTTCATTTAGGCGGCGGCCCAGCGCTTCGCCCATGCCGAGCGCATCGCGGGCGCCGGCGGCGATGGCGTGGTTCATCTCGCGCCCGGTTTCCTCGGCCGCGCCAAAGCGTCCGTCGGGCAGGACGGCTTCCACATCCTCGCTGGTTTGGCCCGCCAGCGCGATCTCGAAATCGTGAATCGCCGCCGCGCCGTTCATGGCGAACGCGGTGGCGTAGCCGCGGTGCATTAAGTCGATCAGCACGGGGGCCAGGCCGCATTTGATTACGTGCCCGCCCAGGCCCCAGACGATGTTGCGGCCGCGCGCGCGCGCCGCGTCGATGGCCGCGACTACGGCGCGCAGGGAGTCGCCCGCCAGAATGTGGGGCAGGGAATCGAGCCACCCGGCGATGCCGGCGCTTTTTGGGTAGGGGGCGGCGAAGTCCGCTACACGCACTTTGCCTGCGCGGGTGCGGAGGGGGACCGTTTTGAGGTCCGAGAGGTCGATGGGTTGGGTAGTGTATTTGGTCATTGTCCGCCCCCGCATGGCGGGTCTGGAGACCCGCCGCAGGCGTGGACGCCTGCCCCACAATGCTTGGTCATAATACCTTCCGGAGAGCTTCGGCGGTGTAGCTTTTCTTCGACCGCGCCACCTGCTCGGGCGTTCCGGCGGCGACCAGCCGTCCGCCATATTCGCCGCCATCCGGTCCCAGATCGACGATCCAATCGGCCGCTTTCATTACATCCATATTGTGTTCGATGACCACGACGGTGTTGCCCAGGTCGACGAGCCTTTGCAGCACGTCCAGCAGTTTGCGCACATCGTCGAAATGCAGACCGGTGGTAGGCTCGTCGAGCACATAAAACGTGCGCCCGGTCTGCCGCTTACTCAACTCCTTGGCGAGCTTGATGCGCTGCGCTTCGCCGCCCGACAGGGTAGTGGACGATTGTCCCAGGTGGATATAGCCGAGACCCACGTCATTCAACGTTTGCAGCTTAGGCCGGATATGCGGGATGTTCTCCATCAGCGGCAGCGCCTCCTCCACGGTGCAGTCGAGCAGGTCGGCGACGGAATGGCCTTTATACTTCACCTGCAGCGTCTCGTGATTGTACCTCCGGCCGCGGCACACGTCGCAGGTGACGTAGACATCGGGTAGAAAATTCATTTCGATGCGCTTCAGGCCATCGCCCTGACATGCCTCGCATCGTCCACCTTTCACGTTGAAGCTGAAGCGGCCCGGTTTGTAGCCGCGCTCGCGGGACTCGGGCAGCATGGCATAAAGATCGCGAATGGGCGTGAACAGTCCCGTGTAGGTGGCGGGGTTGGAGCGCGGCGTACGGCCGATGGGCGATTGATCGATGCGAATCACCTTGTCGATATTTTGCATGCCCTTGATCTGCGTAAACTTGCCTGGGTTTTCGTGGGAACCGTAGATTTGCTGGGCCAGCGCGCGATACAGGATCTCGTTCACCAGTGTCGATTTTCCGCTGCCGGAGACGCCGGTTACCACGGTCAATAGCCCGAGGGGAAACTCCACATCGATATCTTTCAGGTTGTGCTCGGACGCGCCGATTACCGCAATTTTCTTCCCGTTCGAGGGCCGCCGCGTGGACGGCACCGCGATCCGGAGAGCGCCCGAAAGGTAGCGCCCGGTCAACGACGCGGAATTTCGTTCGATGCCTTTGGGCGTGCCCGCCGCCACCAGTTCGCCTCCCAGGCGGCCCGCGCCCGGCCCCAGGTCGATCACATAATCCGCGCGCTCGATGGTTTCCGCGTCGTGCTCGACGACCAGCACGGTATTGCCCATGTCGCGCAGGTGCGTGAGAGTATCGAGCAGGCGGCCGTTATCGCGCGGATGCAGCCCGATGGAAGGTTCGTCCAGAACGTAAAGCACTCCGCGCAGCTTCGAGCCGATCTGGGTGGCCAGGCGGATGCGCTGCGCCTCGCCGCCGGAAAGCGTGGCCGCGGAGCGTTCCAGGCTCAGGTAATCGAGCCCCACGGCCGAAAGAAATTCCAGCCGCCGGCGGATTTCGTCCACGATGCGCCCGGCGATCTGCGTCTCGCGCTCGCCGAATTCCCAGTTGCGCACCGTCAGCAGCGCGCGCGCGATGGGCATTTGGGTGAACTCGGCGATGGAGAAGTTCTTCACCCGCACGGCCAGGCTGGCTGGCCGCAGCCGTAGGCCGTGGCAGGCGGGACACTCGGCCGGCGACATGTACTCGGTGAGCCATTCGCGATATCCTTCCGACGATTCGTCGTAGGTCTTGGCCAGAATCTTGAGAATGCCTGGAAAGCCCCCGTTACCCGCAACGCCGCCGTCGAGCAGCGCGGTCTGCACCTTCTTTGGAAACCGATCGAAGGGTGTGGCCAAGTCGATGCGCAGGGCCTTGGCGGCTTCCGCGAGCCGGTGGCGCATGTAGGCCGATCCCGCGCCCGGCCCCAGCCCGCCCTCCAACAGCGGCTTGGAAAAATCCACGATGGCCTTGCCCGGATCGAACGTCCACTTGCTGCCCAGCCCGGTGCATTCCTCGCAAGCGCCATATGGACTGTTGAATGAAAACGAGCGCGGCTCGAGTTGGGGCACGCTGGTGCCGCACTCCGTGCAGGCCAGCTTTTGCGAGTAGAGACGCTCCTCGCCGTTGACCACCGCGATCAGCACCAGCCCATCCGCCAGCTTTGTGGCGGTTTCGATGGAGGCTTCCAGACGCTTCTCGATACCCGGCTTGACGAGCAACCGGTCGACCACCACTTCGACCGTATGGTTGCGGCGTTTGTCGAGCGGGATGTCGTCTTCGAGCGACCGCAGGATGCCGTCGATACGGGCGCGCACGAATCCCTGGCGCGCAAATTTCTCCAGGTCCTTCTTGAACTCGCCCTTGCGTCCGCGGACGACGGGCGCCAGGACCATGATGCGGTCGTCGGGCCGCAGCGCCAGCACGTGTTGGAGGATCTGCTCCGTGGTCTGACGCGAAATCGGGTTGCCGCAGAGCGGGCAGTGCGGCGTGCCGATGGAGGAGTAGAGCAGCCGCAGGTAATCGTAGATCTCGGTGATGGTGCCGACCGTGGAACGCGGGCTGCGGCTGGTGGTCTTCTGCTCGATCGAAATGGCGGGGCTGAGGCCGTCGATGGAATCCACGTCGGGGCGTTCCATCTGGTCGAGGAACTGGCGCGCGTAAGTGGAGAGCGTTTCCACATAGCGCCGCTGGCCTTCCGCGTAGATGGTGTCGAACGCGAGGGACGATTTGCCGGAGCCGCTCAGCCCGGTAATCACGGTGAGGCTGTTGCGCGGAATTTCGACGTCGATGTTCTTCAGATTGTGCTGGCGCGCACCGTGGACCGAGATTCGTTCGAGCATAATACTTGTTCGGGGGAGACGAAGGCTATATCCTATTGTGGCGCGGGTTGAGTTGTTCGCGCAATTGGTGATATAAAAGAGAACGAAGTGCTCCATTGCCCGACTTGCCAGGGACGACTGCGGCGCGTCCACCGAACCCTCGCGGAGCGGTTGGTGTACGTGGCGATGTACGAGTGCCGCCAATGCCATATGCGTAAGCCCGAGCCGCGGTGGTACGCCTTGTACCTGGGCGATTATCCGCGCTGTCCACGTTGCGGGACGTATCGGCTGACGCGCATGGCGACGCGCGACAAGATCGATCCGATGCAAAAGGGGCCGATCAATTTCGCGCAATTCCTGTGGGGCGCCGACCTTTACCATTGCCGGTATTGCCGTGTGCAGTTTTACGATGTACGGAAGCCGGTGGCTCCGGAGTTGAAGGACAAAGCGGCCGCCGCGGCTGCGCCGATATCCGCCGGTGCGCAGGGCAGCCAGGCGGGGCAGTTTTAGCCGGTTGGGACGCTTCGAACCAAACTAGTCCCCAAACTCCGAGTCGGTATTTCAGCGATTTCGATTGGCCTTTTGCCCGGCTAGGTGGCATAGGCTTCAGCCTGTGGAGGGCGGGCAATTCTGCCCGCAGCCGGCTTTCAGCCGGCTCGCGCGGGGCTTTAGCCCCGCGTCTTGGCGGCCTGAGAGGCGGCCGGCAGGCCACGGGCCTGCGCCACGAAGCTTCACTGGTGCGATGCAGTCCATCCAAATGCATTGCGGGACTGCAAGCCTCCGCCGGCTGGCCCGAATACAGCGAACGACCCGGCCAACATCTGCGGGCCAGTGGGGTTTGCAGCGTCCGCGGGAAAAAGATAGCCGGTGAACGACTGGTAGGAGAGTGGGTTGGCGACGACCCCCAGCCGCAGAAAGCTGATCTGCTGCGCCCCGCTGCTCCAAAACCCGGTGATCACGTTTGTGTAGCCTGCAAACACCATGCTGCCGACGAAGCTACCGTCACTTTGCAGCGATGGAATGCACAGGGATGCCTGACTTCCATTCGCGTTGAGGCTCCAGCATCCCAGCGGCAAAGGCGGCGGCTGGGCGGGAGCTCCCGAATCGGCGGCAAGGCCGGATGGAAGAACCGTGGTCAACGCGAATAGGATGGAAACGAGGGTGCGGGCTTTTGTGCTCATATTGTCCTCCGCGGCCCGAGATTGGATGTCTCGGCCGCGATCACCATGATAGCAAGTCGAATCGCGGGCGGCAGCCCCGGCGGCGCATGGCGCCGCCCTACACGGCGTCGCGCGTGGCTTTCAGGGTATGCATCAACGTATCCTTCGGCAGGCTCCGCACCATGGGCTCGACGATCCATTTCAAGACCGTGGGGATGTCGCGCGTCAGGGAAATCGCCCGGCATTCGGCGCACACGCCGCCGTCCCGCTCCTCAAAGCGCCAGTAGGAATAGAGACGCCACAAGAACCCGTAACCGGTGTCGGGCGGATAGACCTTTTCCTTGGGCTTACCGGCGTCATCCACTTCGGCCGTGCGCGTCGTGTAGGAGCGGCAACCCCAGCGCGCGCCATCGACATGGAAATAATGCACGTCATGATCGGTGTCGAGCACTACGGTAACGATCTTCTTCTTCAGCACGCGCAGGTAGATTTGAAAGTCGTCGCCGCGCCGGGCGATCAGCTTGGAGTCCATCACCTCCGGCCGGTACAGATTCTTGTAGTTGTCGTAATCCTGGATGCGCGCCAGGACGCGCGCCACGTTCGCGCCGGGAATGAACACGGCGCCGATCCAGTCGTGGATCAAACCGGCGGGTATCTTAGCGGGACTCTTGCCCTGCCAGAGATCCGCGACGACCTTCCCTTGGCGCACCTGCTTGGCCCGTTTGGGTTCGCCTTCCGACCACAGGAACCCGTCGCCGCGCAGCGTTTGTTCCATGGCGGCTTCGGCGTCGCGGATATACGCCTCGAAAGCCTGCAATGTCTCCGATTTCAACTGGACCGGCTGTACATCTTCCCCCATATTCAGGACGGGCCAGGAGGCCTGTCCCACCCAGAATAGCAGGATGCGGGGCAAAGCAGATTAACAGGTCCTTGATTCCTCGTCTGGTGTACGTCATAATCCGGGAAGGAGATCAATTATGCCCGCCGTCCTACAATATGAGTTGGAATCCCCCGTTACCGAAGAAGTGATCGATCGCGACGAACTCGGCCGACTGGCCTACTGGCATTGGGAAATGCGAGGATCGCCCGAAGGCCGCCAGGACGAAGATTGGTTCTGGGCCGAGGAAGAACTGCGCAGGCAGCGTTTGGCTTCCGGATACGAGGTCGAGGAGGTCTGAACCTGGTGGCGTCGAGACGAGTCTCGACACGGCGCCAAAAGTACGCACGCCACATGGCGCTGGCACTGGTTTCCGTGGCGGGCGTGGTGGCCCAGTTGCGCGTGAACACGCAACTGGTCGAGGTCAGCGTGGTGGTGAAGGACGGCCGGGGCCATCCCGTGACCGATCTGAAGGCCAGCGACTTCGAGATTTACGATAAAGGCAAGCAGCAGGAAATCCGGGTCTTCAAAGTGGAGGACTATCAGCTTGCCGCCGCGCCTGCCGCGGCTGTTCCCCTTCCCGCTTCCGTCGCGCCGGCCGCGCAGGTCTTCTCCAACCGTACCGCTGTGGAGCCGGGCGCTCCCAATGCGCCCACCATCATGGTAATCGACGCGGGCAACACCTGGGACCACAACAGAATGACTTGGCAGGACTTGGTGTACGCCCGCGAACAGGTCATCGAGTTCCTGCGGCAAGTCCATCCGGAAGACCGGCTGGGCATCTACCTGATGGGGGCGATCCGGTTCTGGATTCTGCATGAGTACACGCAGAATTGCGGCGATCTGCTGGAGCGGTTGGCATCCTGGAAAACGGCCGGCGCCGCGGATGCGGGCAGGCCGAAAGCCATGGATGTATGGAGTGACTTCGCCATGCATGTCGCGGGCTTGGACGCGGAGACGGCGAAGGCCATCCATCGCGGTCAATTCTGGGACACCGGCGCGGCGGCGTCGGCGGCCCTCCCGGAGGGCTTCGCGGATGCGGCGGGGAACAAGAATGGAAATCCAGCGCTGCCGGTGGGCCCGCCCGAAGTCCACACGGGACCGGCGCGGGACAATCGCGGCACATACGTCCCGCCGGATCAAAACCGCCCTCTCAGGGTCATCGAAGCGGTGGCCAATCACCTGGCGGCGGTTCCGGGACGAAAGAACGTGGTCTTGATTTCAGGCACGATGTTCCTGCCGCCGGATTACAAGGTCTGGCTCAAGATATTGCGCACGATTATCCAGGACGGGGTTTCGGTTTATGCCATCGACCCCGGCGGACTCGCGCCGTATGCCCTGGACGCCACGTTCGTGATCCCCAGCGGCGTAACGATGAGCGCTTCAAACCCGGCCGCGGCGGCGAACCAGTACATCGACCGGAACTACCAGTGGAAGCGGCAACTGATCCTGCAGTTGCAGTCGTCGTTAACGGAGCTGGCGGAAGCCACGGGCGGGAAAGTGTTCGTGAATACGAATGACATCCAAGGCGCCATCCGGGCTAGTTTCGAGGACACCCGCGTGACCTATATGCTTGGGTTTTATCCCGAGGTTTCCGCCAACGATGGCTCGTTCCACCCCATAAAAGTGAAGCTCCCGGGCCGCGAGCGCCTGAGCGTGCGTTACCGGGACGGCTATTTCGAGCCGGAGCCGCCGCAGCGGGATGCGCATCGCCTGGAGGCCGAATTGCGGCAGGCTGTGTGGAGCCCGGTGGACGCGAGCGCCATCGAGTTGAGCGGCGAGGTCTCGCGCGTTAGCGGGAAGGCCGACTCCGAACTGAAGCTCAATATCGGGTTGGCCGCCGTCAGTCTGCTGCCTGCCGGGGAGCGTTGGAGCGGGCAGGTGGAGGTCAGCCTGTTTTCAACGCGATCGTTCTGGCAATACATACTCACCGGTTTCGCAGACGCTCGGGCTGAAGTTGGAACAGGAGAGCTACGACAAAGCGGTCAAGAGCGGAGTGCCCTATAGCCTTGCCTTCAAAATGGATCCCAAGGCCACCTCGCTACGGGTAATCGTGCGCGACCTCGGCAGCGGCAATATAGGTACGCTGACGATCCCCGCGCCGGCCGGAAACCCATAGCGCGGCAGCGCAAAAACGGTGTCGAGACGAGCCCGGAAACGGCACGCTAGAGGGTGTGCGCGGCGTCTTTCCTGGAACTGTATTTTTACATACTTTTAGGCCTCCCTCGCGGCCTTGCGAAATTGTGGAGTCTGATACACTGTGCCGGATGGAGGGACGGACTTTTGACTGTAATCCGCGTTGTCGGCGCATTTGCGCTCTTTCTGGGATCTTGGCTGCCATCCGGTATCGCATACGCCACGGACTGTTCGGGTCTCCCGACAACGTTTACCGGGAACGAATTTCCTACCGGCGACTTCTTCACCAATTTCGCCACGAATCCTTGCTACACGATCCATCTAGCAGCAGGCTATGGCGACGCGGAATATGGGGATCTGAACGCCACGTATTACCAGATCTTCTATAAAGTCGATCCACAGTACCAGTTGATTGTCCTGGGAAATTTCCCAAACGCCCGGTACTTCTCCGTTGCGTTGAACGACGCTCATCAGGCATTGTCCGGATCGATCTTGGACAGCGACATCGTGCCGTTGACCTCCGCATACATGAATCCGTTCCTGCCAGGCGTTCCCTTCGCCGACGGGCAGCAGTACGCCGTGCCCATCGATTTTGGGGGCACTCCGGGCAATATGGAAACGGGATGCATGATGACCGGATACAACGTGAGTATGAACAGCCTGGATGGCACCCAGCGGCATCCGGGCATGGATTGGAATAGCGATGCGGGCTTCTTTGAGCAATACCCAACCTTTCAGGACCACGTGGTGGATACTCCGCAACACACGAATCCGAACACGGCGGGGCTTCTGATGGTGCGGGCTTACATGAACGATAGCCTGCCCGACACGAGTCCGTCGGTCATTGTGCGCGACGTAGCCTCCGGGTGCGCGTATCCGGCGTATTACGCGTTAGACACCTTGCAGATTGTGGCGTTCACCAATGCCGAGGGCCTTCCGTGGCTGGATGCGACTCAGTCGCATTCGCATCACATTTACGAAACCACATACTTGCCGAAGCTCTGTAACGCGCCAGTGCCGCAGGGGCAAAGCCTGCGGTGGACGCGGCAACCGGAATACGTGCCGATCACGAATCCGAATGCCGCGTATATCGCGGCATCGGTGCCACCCGGCCTGCCGGCCACGCTGGCCGCCGCGGGAGAAGTGATGCGGATTCGCATTCGCATCCCGACCACACCGCCGACGCCGTGCACGGATGGCTGTTCGCGATCCGGAAACGAGCAAATGCGCTACATGAGCCTTTCGTTTACGCAGCCGGGCGGGAGTACTTTGGCTAGCCTCGCCGATACGGCCTTCACCAAAGATGCGAACGGTTATGCCACGCTGATCGTGGGGACTGGCGCGTCCATTCCCAGTTGGATCACGCCGGCGAACGGCTACACGTTTCTGGACTTGACCGCCATAGAGAACTATCAGCAGTTGACTCTGCTCAGCATGCGGCATATTATTCCGGGCAGCGGGTTCAACTGTGCCGGTCAATTCGTACCTTATCGTACGCAGGTGGATACTGCCGCGGGCAGCCTGCTGGGCGACTACACGCCGGTGGTCGACTATCCGGTCGCGGCGAGCCTGCCGCCACAAACATCCCCGCTGGTGGGGCCCAGCGCTTGCGGAACTTATCCGGATGGGGATCCTGGGGTGCGGGGGGCCTGTGGAGTCTTTTCCGCGCCCCCGCCCTCGATCGGCGGCATCGTCACCCAGTGCCCGGCGCCGGGCTGCAACCAGTTTGCCGCGCAGCCGAATCCGCCGATCACCATCGTCGGCGAAGGTTTCGGAACGTTCCCGGAGGGAACGCCCTTCAGCGGATTCACACAATATGTGGGATTGAAAGACTACACCCAGAACTGGACCGCCGGTTACACTGGCAGCCCTTGCAGTATTTCCATCAGTGAATGGGACACCGGGACGATCCAGTTGGCGGCCAACGCCAATGCGAATGACAAGTGCCCGCTGGCGTCGGGCGACTTGGTGAAATTCGAGGTCTGGAATCCGCAAAGTATGGTGTCCGCCACGTACAAAGTCACGGTGCAGTGATCGCGGGCGGTTTACCTAACCCGGCCGCCGCGCGCCCGGATATAATGATCCGGCATGCCTACACTAGCCGGTAAAACTATCTTCATTTCAGGCGCAAGCCGCGGCATCGGCTTGGCGATCGCCTTACGCGCGGCGCGCGACGGCGCAAATATTGTGATCGCGGCCAAGACAGATGCGCCGCATCCCAAGCTGCCCGGGACCATCCACACCGCGGCGGCGGAGGTGGAAGCAGCGGGGGGCCATGCGCTGCCACTGGCCGTGGATATCCGTTTCGAGGATCAAGTCTACGGAGCCGTGGAAAAAGCGGCGCAGCATTTCGGCGGCATCGACATTCTGGTGAACAACGCCAGCGCCATCAGCCTGACGGGCACGCTGCAGACGCCCATGAAGCGTTTCGATCTGATGCTGGGGGTGAATCTGCGCGGCACGTTTCTTTGTTCGCAAGCCTGCCTGCCGCATCTCGCGAAGGCGGCCAATCCGCACATCCTGACGCTGTCTCCGCCGCTGGATATGCGCGCCAAGTGGTTCGCGCCGTGCGTGGCTTACACCATGGCGAAGTACGGGATGAGCATGTGCGTGCTGGGCATGGCGGAAGAGTTTCGCAGCCAGGGCATCGCCGTGAATGCGCTGTGGCCGCGCACCATTATCGCCACCGTGGCCCTGCAGGTGATTCCGGGCGCGGAGCCGGAGCGCGGCCGGACGCCGGACATCATGGCCGACGCCGCCTGGCAGATCCTGACGCAGGACAGCCGCCGGACGACCGGCAATTTCTTCATCGACGAAGAGGTTTTGGGCGCGGCCGGGGTCGCCGATTTTTCACACTATGCGGTGTCGCCGGGCAAGCCGCTGCGGCGGGATCTGTTCCTGGATTGAGGGAGAGCGGGCCTGCGAGGCCCGCGCAGGCTGCGAGCCTGCCCCACTCACTCCAGGTCTAACACCCAGCCCTGCTTGCCCACGTTCATCGCCTGGGTTTTGCCGATGGCGAGGCGCGCGCCGGCGGCCTCGTGGATATGACCGCAAAAGAAATGTTCCGGCTGCTCGCGCTGCAGAAAATCGCGCACGGCCGTGGACCCGCCGTGCAAGCCGGGGCGGATGCGGTCGAGCGCAGTGCCGTGCGGCGGGCAATGGCAGATGAGCACCAGCGGCGCGAGACTCGCGAATGGCTCGAGCTTCCGCGCCAGTTCGGCTTCGCTGTATTCTCCGGGCGTGTGGAACGGCGTCGGATTGGAATAGCCCAGCCCGGCGATGTGATAGCGGCCCCACTGCGCCTGCCGCTCGTGGAAGTCGTGCAGGCCAAAGTCGCGGCACAGGCCGGCGATTTGCGCCGCCGTCTCGTGGTTGCCCGGCAGCACGTAAACGCGGTCCGCGCGCCGGGCCAGGATCTCGCCGCAGCGATCCAGTCCGCGCCCGAAGTTCACCAAGTCGCCCGCGGCCACGTAGTAGTCCGCTTCGGTGTCCATAAGACGCGTGAGCGCGCCCAAGTCGCCGTGGATGTCGGAAAAGACGAGCAGCTTCATGGGGCGGATTGTGCGACGGGGCGCGCGCCGGCGTCCCTGCGAGCCATGTCGGCGGCGATGGTGCGCGATCCGGCGAACAGCACCAGGGCAAGGCCGGCCGACATTATCGGAATCACGTACATCGCCTGGTGCAGCCCGATTGCCCGGAACGCTTCCCCTGCTATCGTCGAGCCGGCCGCATGCGCCGCGGCGCGCGCCAGGTAATCGCTGAGCCGGCCGGTGATCAGGGGGCCGAACGACGCGCCGCACAGATACATCGTCAGGAAATAAACGGCCATGGTCATACCGCGCACCGCGGGCGCCACGATGTCGTGGATCGCCGAATAAACCAGGCCGTAATACATATTCAGAAAGCCGTACGCAATCATGATGAGGGCGATGGAAGCCGCCGCGGCGCCAGCAGGCTGCCGGATACCAATTAAGGCCACCGGCGCCGCGACCAATGCGGCAGCGGACGCCGAAAGCATCCGCCCATCCTTGCGCTTATGGATCACGCGGTCGCCCCAAGAGCCCGCGATCAGTCCTCCGGCGATGCCCGCCGCGCCGTATCCGAAACCCGACCAGAGCCCGGCCCGGGCGACCGAGAGGCCGTGATACCGGGTCAGGAACGCCGGAAAGAAAGTGGCCAGGGCGTAGAGATTGAAATTTACCAGCGCGCCCGAGGCGATGATCCACCACATGGTGGGGATGCGCAGGATCGGCCAGACGGGCTGGGCCGTGACCGCTCCCCGACGGTCGCGGCCCGGTAGTCCCGCGGTGGCGTCGCTGGCGCCGCGCGCCGGTTCGTCGAGGGTTAGCAGCGCCGGGATGAGCAGGACGGCCGGCAGCGCCGCCACCACCAGCGCGGCGCGCCAGCCCCAGGCCTGGGCGGCGGGTCCGCCGATGGCGTAGCTCAGCGCGCCGCCAATGGGCACGCCCAGCATGAAGATGGCTAACGCCCGCGCCCGCCGCTCGGCTGGAAACAGGTCACCGATCCAACTGGTGGCGGCGGGAGCGCAAGCGGCTTCGCCGACGTACACGCCCAGCCGCGAAAACAGGAGCGTCGTGTAGGTGCGGGCCAGCCCGCCTAAGCCGGTGAGCGATGCCCAAACGGCCACTCCCGCCCCCAGCAGGCGCTTGCGGCTGCGGGAATCGGCGAGCCGGCCGAGCGGCAGCCCGACCAACGCGTAGAGCACGATCGGCCAGGTTCCCAGAGCGCCCAGTTGGGTGTCGGAAAGGTGGAATTCCTTGCGAATCGGCTCCAGCAGCGCGCCCAGCACCTGGCGGTCGTAGAAGTTGAGGATGTTGATGGCGAACAGCACAGCCAGCGAGCGCGACATGCTCTTGGAGGGCACTGGCAGAGCATAGTATCACAATTGAACCGAGCGTTATATTGATACCTGTGGCGGTTGACGACGCGATTCGCTGGCTCGACACGGGCGCATTCTTGGGCGTGGCAATACTCGTATTCGCCACCCGGCCCTGGGATGCGCGGGCGACGATCGGCCTTGCCATGGCATTGGCAGGTTTCGTTCTTTGGATGCTGGCGCGGTCACAACTGGGCGCATCGTTCAGCGTGACGGCGCAGGCGAGGAAGCTGGTCACGCACGGCATTTATTCCCGAGTGCGGCATCCTATCTACTGGTGCGGTGAGTTCGCTTATCTTGGCTTGGCCGTAGCTTGGGGACATTGGGTGGGCTACCTGTACATCGTGCTCACTTGCGCGTTGCAACTGGGGCGAATCAAGAAGGAAGAGGCGGTATTGGAGTCGGCGTTTGGCGAGGAGTACCGCCGTTACAAGGCGCGCACTTGGTTTTAGGTTGGATTTTTCGCAGTGGGGCAGGACTCCAGTCCTGCGGCCGACGTCCACGTCGGCCTGTGATTCCGTTACGCGAAGAGCAGGTCCTGGAGGGCGGCGGGTCTGGAGACCCGCCGCAGGCGTAGACGCCTGCCTCACAAACCGCCAACCTGTCGATTCGCGAGATGCCGGGCTAAAGCCCCGCGCGGGATAAATCCCACCCCCCAAGCTTCACATCAACCGTCCATCCCCCGAGTGGAGCGTACCGCCTCCGAGCGACGCACGGCGCGCTCCATCGGTTGGATTTGCAACGGTGCCTACCGTTCTATTGACGGCGCGACAGCCGTCGCTTTAGGCTGAAACCCACGCCGCGCGGTTTTGTTGCGGCGTCTGGTAGAATGCGGCATTCTATGTTGTCGCTTTCGCGGCGCCGCTTCCTGGGCGCACTCTCGGTCGCATCGTTGGCCGGCTTTGAAGCGCTGGCCGCGCCCGAGCGGGGCCGCGCGCGCATCGCCGATATTCGCGCGATGGTCCTGCAGGGCCCCCGCACGTACACATTTGTGAAGATCGTTACAGACGCCGGCGTATATGGAATCGGCGAAGGCTACGGCAGCCCCGGCGTCGGCGTCAAAGCGGGCGTGCTGGAACTGCGTCCATACTTCCTGGGCAAGGACCCACTCGAGATCGAAGCGCTCTACAACGGGTTGGGCCACCGCATCGACGGCTCCGCCCACATGCTGTTGCGCGCCGTGAGCGCGATCGAGATCGCGCTTTGGGATCTGGCCGGCAAGCTGCTGAACCAGCCCACGGCCACGCTGCTCGGCGGACGTTATCGCGATCGGGTGCGCGTGTACCACGACGAAGGCCCCGCCAACATGCTCGACCGCACCAGTTGCAACGAGTGGGCGGACAAAATGAAAAGCGATCCCGCGGGGTGGACCGCGTTCAAGGTTTCTCCACCGCGCGCGGCCGCCAAGCTGGATACCGCACGCGACCCATCCAACCGGGCGCTCACGGGGCGCGAACTGCGCGAGATCAAGCAAGCGTTCGAATATTGCCGCGACGCCATCGGCTGGGACAGCGACTTGATCGTGCATTGTGAAGGCGAGTACGATTTGCGCGCGGCCATGCAACTCGCCGAAGCTCTCGAACCGGTAAAGCCGTTGTGGCTGGAAGATCCGATGCCGCCGGATTTCTCGGCCGCTTGGGTGCGCCTGGCGCAGGACTCAAAGGTTCCCATCGGCACGGGCGAAAACCTGGCGCGCCGGCAGGGGTTCAAGGATTTCATCCTGAACCAGGGCTGCGACATCGTGCAGCTCGACCTCCGCAATGCCGGAGGCCTGCTGGAGTCGAAGAAAATAGCCAGCCTGGCGGAACTGGGCGATCTGCCCATGGCCGCGCGCAATACGGGGAGCGCGCTCAATACGCTGGCGACGGTGCAGTGGGCGGCTTCCGTGCGCGATTTCCTGGCCGCCGAAACGGTTGCCGGCCGGCGCAATTGGATGGACGACGTCATCGTACACGAGGGGCCGCTGGTGGCGCAGGGCAGCATCGCGGTGCCCACCAAGCCGGGCCTGGGCGTCGAGTTGAATCCGGATGTGGTGAAAGCCAACCTGGCGGAAGGCGAGAGATACTGGGATTGAAACCGCCTCCCGCTGTCGCGTATGTCGCGCCATTCGCCGTGTTCATCGCGTTGCGATGGCTGCCCTTTCCGCCCGCGTGGCTGGCGCCGGCGCGCTTCACCGTGGTGGCCGTCACGCTGGCGGTCTTCTCCCGGCGGGTCACTCCGCGGCGTCCCGCGTTCCCTATCGGCTCTATCCTGCTGGGCGCGGCCGTGATGGCGGTCTGGATTGCGCCCGATGTTCTGTGGCGCGGCTACCGCGATTTCTGGCTGTTCCACAACGGCATTACGGGCGTGGCGCGCAGCACGCTGCCCGTGCATCTCAAATCGAGCGCATTTTTTATCGGCGTGCGGGTGTTGGAGAGCGCGCTTCTGGTTCCGATTATCGAGGAGCTTTTCTGGCGCGGCTGGGTGATGCGTTGGGTGATCCGCGCGGATTTTGAAAGCGTGCCGGTGGGGCAATATACGGCGCTTTCGTTCTGGGCCGTCGCGTTGCTCTTTGCGGCCGAGCACGGCCCGTACTGGGAAGTCGGGTTGGTGGCGGGCGTGGTATACAACTGGTGGCTGGTGCGTACGCGCAGCCTGGCGGATTGCATCTTGGCGCACGCCGTGACCAACGGACTACTGGCCGCTTATGTGCTGATTTTCGATCGATGGCAGTATTGGCTGTAGGGGAAGGCGAGCTGCGCTCGCCGCCCACAGGCTAAGGCCGGCTAAAGCCCGCCCCACCCGGCAGGCGAAACCGCCTGCCCCACCAACACGTATGGTGGATAGCGGTTGTGCTAACCTTAATGCTTCGCACACTTCAAAAGGAGTCCGTTTCGCATGTCAGTAAGGTTTGGGTTGCGGCTGGCCATGGCCTGCCTCGCCCTTTTTTCGTTTTCAAGAGCCGGTTTCGGCCAGGTCAAGGTGGCCATCGTCAGCATGCAGCGGGCAGTGCTGGGATGCGCCGAGATCAAAAAGGCCTCCGCCGAAATGGAGGCCAAGTACAAACCCCGCCAACAGGAGATGGAAAAGCTGCAAAGGGAGCTGGCGGGCATCCAACAGCAGTTGCAATCGAACGCGGGCAAGCTCACGCCGGCCGCCGAGGCGGACTTGAACGCCCAGGGGCAGCGCAAGCAGCGTGAGTTGCAACGCATGGACGACGATATGAAGGCCGACGTCACCGCGGAGCGCAACGATATTCTCGGTTCCAGCGGCAAGCGGATGCGGGACATCGTGCAGAAACTAGCGGAGGAGAAGGGTGTCGACGTGATCGTCGACGAGCAAAGCACGCTATTCTTTAAGCCCGCGCTGGATTTGACCACCGAGGCCATCACCGCGTACGACAAGGCCTATCCGGTAAAGTAGGCGCGAGCGATGGCGGGCTATCTCGATCAGTACGGGATCGGCGATGAGCGGCGCGAGAGGCGCAACAAACTCTTTCTGATTCTGGGCGCCTGCGCGCTGATAGCCTTGTTCCTTTGGTTCTTTTTCTTTGTTTGGGATAAGACGGAAGTGCTGCGCGCCGCGCCGGTGGCCAGGCTGGCGCAGGTGCTCCGCAACCACCGGCAAGAGAGCCGCGTGCAGGATTTCTTCGAGCTTTTGCGGCGCAAGGATTACAAGGCGGCGTACGCGCTGTGGAACTGCACGGATGCGCACCCCTGCAAAGCCTACGCGTTCACCGAGTTCATGAAGGATTGGGGTCCCGAGAGTCCCCGCGGCGCCGCGCGGTTCACCGTTCCGATGAGCCGATCTTGCGGCTCGGGAGTGATTGTCACCGTGGATTCCGGGCCAGGGCAGGAGGACGCGCTGTGGGTGCAGCGCAGCGATCTGACGATCGGCTTTTCGCCGTACCCGGTTTGCCAGACGGGGTTGTGATCGGGCGGGTGCGGCGCGTCATAGAATAGAGTAGAAAAGGGACTGATACAGAATGGGCACAACAGTAGCGGGTTTGGAAGGCGTGGTCGCCGGCGAGTCCGAGATCTGTTACATCGACGGATACGCGGGTGTCCTGAGCTACCGCGGCTACAACATCCACACGCTGGCCGACAATGCCACCTTTGAAGAAGTCGTCTTCCTGTTGTGGAATGGATGGCTGCCCAAGCAAGCCGAACTCGATCAGCTCAAGAAGGATCTGACCGCCAATCGGGGAATCCCGCCCGCGGTGGTGGACTTTTTGAAGACCGTGCCGCAAGCCAGTCCGATGGATGTGTTGCGCACGGCGGTCTCCATGCTCGGCATTTACGATCCGGAGACGGCGGACATGACGCCGGACGCTAATGCCCGCAAGGCGATGCGGCTGATGGCGCAAACGTCGACCATCGTCACCACGTTCGACCGCGTGCGTAAAGGGCTGCACGTGATCGGCGGCGATCCGTCCATGAACTTCGCCGAGAACTTCCTGTACACGCTGACCGGCAAACGGCCCGACGATGTGATGGAGCACGCTTTCGACGTGGCGCTGACGCTGCATGCGGACCATGAACTGAACGCTTCTACTTTTGCGGCGCGCGTGACGGCCGCCACGCTGTCCGATATATATTCTTCGATCACGTCCGCGATTGGCGCGCTGAAAGGTCCTCTGCACGGCGGCGCGAACCAGGACGTGATCAAGATTCTTTTGCAGCTTTCGAGCGAGGAAGCCGCCATCGACCGGGTGAAGAGCACGCTGGCGCGCAAGGTAAAGATCCCCGGATTCGGGCATCGCGTATATCGTGTCGAAGATCCGCGCGCCACGCACTTGCGGGTGCTGTCCGAGGAACTGGGCCGGCGCACAGGCCAGGAGAAACTGTTCCGGATGTCGCAGGCCATGGAGCAGACGGTCAGGGCGGAAAAGGGCCTGATCGCCAACGTGGACTTCTATTCGGCTTCGGCTTACTATGCGCTGGGCATTCCGGTGGACCTGTTCACGCCGGTGTTCGCGGTGAGCCGGATGTCCGGCTGGACGGCGCACACGCTGGAGCAATACAAGAACAACCGGCTGATCCGCCCGCGGGCGGAGTATAAGGGGAATCCGGACGGCATGAAGTGGATTCCGATGGACCAACGCTGATGGACGAGCGCGATTATTACACGAAATCGCCGGCGACCAAGCCCGCGTTGTTGAACTGCCCTTATTGCAGGACGGCCGAGACCTACCAACTGAATTGGGCGGTGTACAACAAGAAGGCCAGCCTGCCGCGCGGCGGCGACGAGCGCGACCGGGCGCGGTTTGCGAAGTCGCAGAGCTATATGGTGCTGCTGGACGATAAAGTAGCGTGCAAGAATCTGCGGTGCCGGAAGCGGTTCGATATATCCGGCGTGAAAACGATGGCGTTTTTGTAGTAGGGCAGCCTCGCAGGGGTACCCTCTGGGTCCGGCGGCCTCGCAGGCCGCCCTCTTCGGTTACGCTCCGGGCTAGTTCCGCCATCCGCGTGCCGCACTAATGGTCTTTTGGCGGAAGTTGCTCGGCCGGGGCCAGAGCGAAGCTTGACCTTGAAGGTCATGCAACGGACGTGCTCCAGGCCCTTGACAGCGTATTTGAGCTTGAGTTCGGCGTTCGAACAAATGACGATCTCCTCGACAATGTCGCCGGGCCTCGCGATGTTCTCGCGCAGCCACGAGCGATAACGTAACAGTTGTCCAACGGTCGCATCGCTGGTTTGGCCTCGCTTCAACTCGACAACGAGCCACTGGTTTCCCTTTTTGTGGCGTGCCAAAAGGTCGATCTGCCCAACCTCGTGGGTTTCGTAGTACGACCCGACGATCTCACCCTCCTCCTCAATCAAGTCCCACTCAATGCCCAGATCCGTTTGGGCCCGGTTTTCGACCAAGAATTCCTGGAGGTGCGCCTCGATGGCAAGAGCCGCGTCCGAGGGCGCAGAGACCTCCAACGGTGTTCCGACCCCAGAAGCCTCGATATCCGTGCCGGGATCCCCGGACGGCGGCGCCGATATCCCACTTCCGGACGGGACGTGAGGCTGGACCCGCCACCACAACATGTCCAAGGTCCAAAGGTCTGTCGGTATCTCGCCTGCCAACTTGAGCAGGACGGTGTTGATGAGATCGTGTTTTCCGCCCAAAGAAGCCCTGGGAGGGAACGATGGCCAAACACCGAGCCTCTCCATTCCAATCTCGGCTATGTTGTTCACGATGCCATACCTCTCAGGCTGCCGTACCAGGAGGATGGCGGTAATCACCGCGCGACCCAGAAACTTGACCATCGGTTCACCACCATGTGGCCGAAGCTGGTCGAGCCTTTGGCGCACTGGTCTGCTCTCGTCAACGAGAATCGTCAATGCCCGGCGTAAAGCCGGCATGTCGGCGGTCATCTGCGGTCCCTGCCTTTGCAGGTTGTCCCAATGCCGATTGTTCTTGAAAAGGAGGAAGCTCCTGAATTCGTCTTGGGTAAGTGTCGGAATATGCTGGGGCGAGAATATCTCCCCGTATTTACCAACCACCTCGGCCTTCGCCTCCCTAATCTGCCTGCCAATACGATCATAGTGGTCGGGCCCACCTGCGAGACGTGTGAGGTGGTCCCGTAGGGCAACTACGGCATCGTACAAGCGACATGATGCGGCTCTCCCAGAATGTTTATGTTATTCCTCCCGGAGGGCTGCCACAACGGTGGGCACTGTTAGGCGAGGTTGCTCACCAGAGGACCGCGTAAGGCTCGGTGTTTTGCGGCATAATGGGTGCATGGTGAAATCGGTCGAAGGCGTCTACCGCAACGGGAAGGTGGAACTACTGGAACCGCTGGCCGAGGCGGAAGGTTCGCGCGTTATCGTGACCTGGGTCACACCCGCAGACGGGGTCGATCTTCGTCAGAGAGGAATAGACGAGACGCAGGCGGCCAACCTCCGCCGCCGTTCGGCCCCATTTGCAGAGGATTGGGATCGCCCGGACATGGCTGCGTACGATGAACTACCGCCGCGGTGACATGTTTCTGGTATTATTTCCGGACTCGAACCTTCGAACGTCGAAACGGCGCCCAGCGCTGGTTGTCCAGGCGGACCAACTGGATTCAGGGTTGCCCAGACCATTGTGGCGATGGTCACCACCAACAGGTCTCGTGCCGGACATCCGAGCCGCCTGCTGGTACGCTTAGCAGGCCAACCCGTGAATCAAACGGGCCTGCTGATGGATTCCGTGATCATGACAGACAACCTCGCCACTATTCGCTATTCCGAAATTGATCGAGTTATCGGGACTTTTCCGCAGGCGGCGGAACTCGACGCAGCGTTATGCAGAACGCTGGCATTGTAGCGGATGACTCCGCTACGCTCGGCCCAATAGCCCCTCCGCGAGCCCTTTCCCCAGCGGCCGGCTCTCCGTTACGCGCGTGCCCCCTGGATGAATTTGCCCTTAAGGTCAGCGCTCCGTTCGTGGCCGCCGATGAACGCCGATGAACGCCGATTAGACGAACCAGCTCCTAGCCATAGTAGCCGCGCATGCATCGCCTTGGTCATCTCCTCGGCAGGCACCGCCCTCCAGTTGATGTAGTGACCCGCCCTCGATCCGACCTCCCGCAGGAACTCGCGCGGCGTCCTGCCATTGCCTTCGCGAAACGGATCAGCGGCATTGATCTCGCCGGGTTACCAGGCTGCGCGGGTGGCAAAGGTCGCGGCATCGAGGCCGGCAAGGTGGTTCTCGGCCGCGGGTCTCTCCTGGATCCGCCGTAGCGCGGGTTCAGAAAGGCGGCGAGTCCGAATGCCGCCTTTGGACATGTTCACCGTGCGGAACGCTCCGGCCCAATCGTACACATCCTGAAAAATATGCCGACGAATGGCTTTCAGATGGGAGGCGTCAAGCGCTCCGGCAGCGGGCATGTCGATCAACTCTGCCATGCGCCGATGCGTGCTGCGGGCGTCGAGGCGTTCCAGGAATTTGGGTCGGTGACACCGCGCGGTTTCTTAGAATGTTTGTGCCGGGATACAGCGCCTTGGCATGCTCGTCGAGTTCGAACCCTTCCAGGCGGACGCAAGCCAGAGCTTCTCCGGTTTCTGCGTTCTCGGATCGCGGAGAGTGCCATACCGCCGGAATACCAGGCCGCGGACCAGGTCGGATAGGTCAAAAGGTCACGCACTACACACGTCTCATCTCTGCCCGGGTGCGCGCAAAAGAAGTAGCCCGTGAGCCCCACCCGCGGGCCAAAGTCGATGAAATCCCAGAGGATTGCGAGTAACATCACAGACACCGGCAGGAGCCACACCCAGCGTCCCGTGCGGGCCGCCGACGGGACGACGCGCTGAATCACAAGGCCGAGGACCAACCCGATCAAACCTATCGCCGCCGCGTTGGCGATTTGAAAGCCGACGATTCCAAGCGGCGGGCCAGTCAGCTCGTTCCCCAAAATCCGCTCCTGAAGAAGGATCTCCCAGGCGACAAACGAGATAAAGATGAGCAGAAGCTGGAGTGCGTATGGCAGGAAGCGGGCCCGGCCTTGCATGGGCCGGAAGCTTGGGGAATCGAGCCGATCCCCGTTTTCTACTATGCTCACAACTTGCTCTTGCTATATGTTAGCGCCCAGCGGGGCTCAAGCCTCGCGCGGGCTGAAGCCCGCCCCCCAATTTATCCTCCCCCCAGCAACCCCTCCACAAACACTTTCTCCAACGGCCAGATCCCGGTGACGCGAGTACCCTCCTGGTTGAATTTGCCCGAAGTCAGCACGCCGCTCAAGTCGCCGGGATTGGGTGTCTGGCGCTCGCGCGCGATCATGTCGCGCAACCTGCCGGTAATGCCCGCGAGCTGCGCCGCGAGCGCGGCGGCTTGCTGCGCGGAGCGGCACTGCACCGTGAGCCGCGCTTCGAAGCGGCTGCCCGATGGCGCCATCGCCACGTTCACGTCGTCGGCATCCTCTATGGCGGTCGCGAACATGCGCGTGCCCGGCGGCAGATCGCCGGCGGACTTCAGCAGGGCAGGAGGGATCGAGACCCATAGCGGCGCATCCGGCATCTCCAGGGTGCGGCGGCGCGTGGCTGTGGACTGCAGATCGATGGCGGCAGAATCGTCGGGGCCGACTGCCAATCCCATCAGGTTGGGCCGCAGGGGAAAGAACGAAATCTTGCGTTCCGGCGTGCTTCCGCTCATGCGGCAAAGGGCGTCGCGGCAGGTCCCGCCTTGCTCGCGCGCGTAAGATTCGAGGCTCGACCAGTCGAACCGCCCGCGCACTACCAGGTATTTCGCGCGCGGCGTGAAGCAGGCCAACACGGCGTCCAGATCGCGCGTGTAATCGAACTCGGTCTTCATCACGAAAACCTTGTACTCGGGCTCCTCGGCCACCTTGGAACCCGCCAACATTTGCATCACACCGGCCTTGCGGAGCGCGGCGAAATCGACATAGAAAACCGCGGCATCCTGCGTAGGCAGGCGCTGCAGCCAGTCCGCGGTAGTGCGCAGCGAGTGGTAGCGGAGGCGCGCCACGCCCCAGACCGCCAGTCCGCACAGCGAGGCGACCAGGATGATGAGCAGCGCGGCCCGTTTCTTGTAGTTCACGAGGGCAGTATCACACAGCCGCGGGGGCTTCGGCCAGCCGGGCTTCCTTCCATAGGTCCAGATAGGGGCGAAGGCTGCGCATCATAGCGCGGAAACCATCGAGAGTGAGCGATTGCGCGCCGTCGCTGACAGCCTTCTCCGGATTGGGATGCACTTCCACGATCAGGCCGTCCGCCCCAATCGCGACTCCGGCGCGCGCCAGCGCCGGCACCAGGCTGCGCTTGCCGGTGGCGTGGCTGGGGTCCAGGATCACAGGCAGGTGCGTCAACTCGTTCAACACGGGGATGGACGAGATATCGCAAGTGTTGCGCGTGGCGGTTTCGAACGTGCGGATGCCGCGCTCACACAACAGCACGTTCGGATTGCCGTGAGCCACCACGTACTCGGCCGACATCAGCAGTTCTTTGACGGTGGAGCTCATGCCGCGCTTCAGCAGCACGGGGCGTCCGCAGACGCCCAGCGACTTCAGCAGCGCGAAGTTCTGCATGTTGCGCGCGCCCACTTGCATCACGTCGGCGTATTCGGCCACCATGCCGGCGTCCCGGTCGCTCATCACCTCGGTGACGATGGCCAGGCCGGTGGCTTCCTTGGCCTTGCGCAGCAGCTTCAGGCCCTCCAGTTCCATACCCTGGAAATCGTAGGGCGAGGTGCGCGGCTTGAATGCGCCGCCGCGCAACATGCGGGCGCCGGCGGCGGCCACCCCTTCGGCGGTCTCCATGATCTGCCGTTCGGATTCGACCGAACAAGGGCCGGCGGTGACGATGAATTCGTCGCCGCCGATCTCCAGACCGTTGACGCGCAGCACGGTGTGCTCCGGCTTGAACTCGCGGCTGACGAACTTGTAGGGCGCCGAGATGCGCACGGCGCTCTCGACTCCGGGAGTGGCTTCGAGCGATTCCAGGCAGGCGGTCACGTCGCCCACGCCGACTACGCCGATCACCACGCGCTCCTCCCCAACGATTGAGTGGACTTTGTATCCGAACTCTTCAATCCGCTCGCAAACGTGGCTGATTTCTTCGCGTGTGGCATGTGGCCGCATGGAGATGATCATGGCTGTTGGCTCCTTCTGTATCCAATAAAAAACCCACTCTGGCGAGTGGGTTGGTGTCGACAAAGCTCGGAATGCCTCGATTCAACGCCACTCTACCGATTCCGGCTGATCCGAAATCGGAAACTAAACGAGTTGGCGGGATAAGACATCGTAAAAGGCAAGTATAGGCCAAGTGGCAAATGAATGGCAAGCGGCGTCAGGCCGGCGTGGATTTAGCCGGTTGCCGGGCCTCCGCGTCGCGCCGGAGTTCTTCCACGACGCGGCGAACCAGGGTTTCCATCTCCCACTGGCGGAACTCCGGGGCCGTGTATGGAGGATAGGGCGCATATGCCGGCGCTGGCACGGCTGCAACGCTCTCCCTCCGTTCCAAGGATTTCCAGGCAGCTCCGAGCAACAGCACACCGACCGCGGCGCCTAGCCAAAGGACAAGGCTCATTTTAGCGTTCAAATCGGAGAGTTGCCTTTGCATGTCCTGCTGCGTCTTCTGCATGTCCTGCTGCGTCTTCTGCACGTCCGCAACCTGCAACTGCAGAGCCGCGAGGGTTAGCTCTACCTTGGCCAGCCGTTCATTGGCAGACGCGTCCACAAGTATCCTCGAGGAACTACCGGTTTGCGCCAGCAGCCACCCCGCGAGTATGAAGACAAGCCATGCCTTCCGCATCTGACCCTCAGTCTAGCATGCCACGACGGTGGCGCTACTCCACGCTGGACTCGTCGCGTGCGACTGGCTCCGCAGGCCGTCCCGGCCGGGGTCCCTCGCCGACGCGACGCAAATCGTCGGCCAGAATTACCGCTTCCGCCAGATCCCGCATGGGACGCCGCAGCCGACGGCTCTCATTGCGCAAACGCAGGTAGGCTTCCTCTTCGGTCAAGTTGTACTTCTGCTGCAGAATGCCCTTGGCCCGCTCCACCAGCTTGCGCGCCTCCAGCGTCCGCTTCATCTCCAGCGTTTCCGACATCAGGCGCGCGTTTTCGATAGCGATAGCGGCCTGGCCGGCCACGGCTTTCACGAAGCCAGTCTCTTCGTCGGAAAAGGCGCGCTGCTCCCGCGTGTAAATGTTGATCGTGCCGATCACCTTATCGCGCGTCAACAGCGGCACCGACAGCAGCGACGCCAGCCCCGTTTTGCGCGCGAGTTCCGGGTAGCGAAACTGTTTTTCGGCGAGCACGTTGGGAACTGTGATGGGGCGGCCTTCGCGCACTACACGGCCGATGAGCGAATCCTCGATCTTCAGCGGCATCTTGTGCAGATAATCGGGCGAAGAACAGCGCGCCGCCGAAATCACCAGTTCGCGGCGGTCTTCGTCGATCAGCATGATGGAACAGACGGGCGAGTCGAGGGTTTCCGCCACCATCTCCGAAATGGCTTGCAGGATGCGGTCCAGATAGTTCTCGGCGGAAATGGTCTGCGCCACCGCCGCCAAGGTTTCCATGCGTTTGGCCGCGGTTTCGGAACGCTCTTCCAGGCGCCACTTGGCAATGGCGCCGCCCATCTGCTCACCGATGAAGCTGACCAGCGCGACTTCTTCCGGCGAATGCGCGTGCGCCTCCCGGTGGTGCACGTTGATGACGCCGATCAGGTCGCCACCGGTCACCAGCGGTACGGAAAGGAAGGCATCGAAGGTGTCTTCCGGCAGCGTCTGGAACGTTTTGAAACGGGCGTCGGCGGAAGCCTTATTGGACAGCGCCACCACGGATTTGTGTTGCGCCACCCAGCCCGTGATGCCTTCGCCCATCTTCAGGCGGATGTTGCCGATCTCGGACGCGTGCGGAAGCTGCGAGGCCTGCAGCACCACTTCATTGCTGGCCCGGTCTATCAGATAGACCAGGCACGCGTCGCAGCGCGTGGTTTCCAGCGTAAGCGAGATCAGCTCCTGCAGCATTTTCTCCAGGCTCAGGTCGGAGCTGACGATGCTGCTGATATGGTGCAAGAGCGCAACTTGGGAGGAACCCTCCGGAACGGCTGTCGTGGCGGTCCGCATGTATTCAGTTTAAGGATTGGAGCGTGCGATTGTCGAATCCAAAATTCTTATAGGGGGCATGGTGCACGGGGTGCGCATCCACCATTCCCGCAAAGGGTCGTCATGCGGGGGAATGAACCGGGCCCTCCGGGCACCGTCAATCTGCCGGCGATCCGGCGAGCTTTGCGGCCGGCCGTGGCCAAGGCGTAACCCCGCGCGCGGCAGATCGTCGGCGACATGGCTTCCCCGCCGTCCAGGTCCGCCGCGAATTGGACATATAGCTCTTCTTCTAAAGGTGTGTCGGGTTTGACCGCCTTCACTTGTCAGGTGCGCCGGCGCCAGGGTCTGCGCTTCTGCAAGTCCCTGCGCGGTCAGCGCCGGCCGCCCCTTCCAAAGCCACCCGAAAAGGTGTGCGGCATGCCGCCGCCAATACGGGATCCGAGGCCACGGAATTCATTCGAGCGGGAATCCCCAAGCGAACGCGACTGGCGCTGCTCATCGAGACCCCTTTCCGGTTGGGATTTGGACCAGTTGCCGTTAGCGCCTTGCCGAAACCAACTGCTCCCTCGATGGTCCCAAACCTGCCCGTCGTGCCCGGCGTAGATATCGTGCGCCTGTCCCTGCCTTGCCAGGGCGGCGCCGCCCTCCGGCCGGGCCGCCCGTGACACTACGGCATTGCCTTGCCAGCGATTATAGACGTTGGTGTTGTAGTGAAACCGCTCCGCGTCGCCGGGGTGCCAGTGGGGATTCCAGTGCTCGCTGTAGATGCGGTGTGTGTACCAGGGGTTGTGATACCACCAATAACCGCCAACCGGCCGCCAGAACCATCCGTCACCCCAGTAGCCGAAGCCGAATCCAAAGCCCCACGTCCACGGCCAGCCGAACCAGAAATCGCCGATCCAGGGCGGATAAAACCAGCCCGTGCCGAACACCACCACGCCGTCCCACACATACGCGCCGAGATAGCCGGGCGTGTAGCCGAAATAAACGAGGTCCGGTGTGGCGCCGTAGACGTAGACGTACCGGTCGTGAAATAGCGGACAGCTCGGGGGAATCCGATAAATCTCCGCCGGAATCGTGTCGGCGACTACCCACGGACCCACTGGCGCTTCGGCCACGAACCATACACCGTTGTGGCATCCGTAGTAGCTCGCGCCCAAATGAATCACGTCGCTGGAGGTGTTCACCGCGTACTCCAGCGACGTGCCCTCGATAGCCCGGAACTGCGGCGCACCGTCGTAGCGCACCTCGAACTTGATTTCGGTTCGTCGCACCGCCGCGGTTTGGGGAATCTGGTTCGCGATCACCGCTTCCCTGGCTGGTTCAGTGCCGGGAACCGATGCCAGCACGCCGCCCTTCGGGCTGTTGGGAGGAATCTTCGCGAAATCCCGCGGAAGCTGGCTCGCGGACACCCAATCCCACGAACCCTGCAACGACTTGCCGCGATACCAGCGCCCGGATAGCAGCACGTAATAATCCTGCGTGGACACATCCAGAAAAATATTGTTTTCGGTGTTGGTGACGTAGAGCAGCTTGGTCTTCGAAATCGGCGAGAGTTGCGCCGCTCCGCGCGTAACCAGCAATTCGGCCGGAGTGGCGCTCACGAATACCGCCGGCGGCGTTCCCGTCATGGGCGGCGGGCCGGCATCCTTGGCGTGATCGTGTGGATCTTTCTGTTCGGTCTGCTCGACTTGCGTTTTAGCCTCATCCAGGCCGGGCGGCGCGTTCGCGGCGGCTGTCCATGGCCCGTCCAGGGTGGATGCCGTCATCCAAACGCCATTGCCGTCCAGATAGTAGCGCGAGCCCGCGGTATCGTAGAGCAGCGTCGCCGGGGTATTGACGACCCGCTGGAATGGCGTGCCCGGCACGCTGCGCAGGACGGGCTGCCCATCGATCAAGATCAAGACGGCGGGAGCGGGACTATACAAGACTTTGGGCGGGTCGTTCTTTACCGCGACCGATTCGCTCTCACCCTCGGCCTGGGTCATGGCCATGTCGGCCAGCAGGCGGTCCAGGGTGACGGTGCGCGGCCAAATGGGCAGGCCGTCGCGGATGGCTCGCTCCAGCTCCGGCTCCTGCGATTTCGCGGCCGGAAAACTGACCGAGGATACCTTGAGGTCATCCAGCATGACCATCCGGCTCTCTTTGTCGACGTCGGTGCGGGCGGTCAGGGAAACGATGCCGTACAGGGGCGTCGGGTTGCCGGGCCGTGTGACAGTCACGGCCGCACGGGCCTCCAGATGGTTTTTCTTCCATTGATCGACCTGCGGCTGATAGATGGTGAAGTGGATGCCGCTGGTATCCATTTCCCGTGGCCAGCCCGTGCTGGCGTCAGACGGCGTCTGACCCGGAGCTGAGAGTGAAGCAGCGGCCAGGAAACAAAGGATTTTCAAGCCCGCATTAGCGGTTCGAGTCCATTCCGAGACTTTGCGCATGAGAAGATCCCTTTCTTGTGGGGTTAGGCTTCGTTTTCGATACCGAACATCCGTTTGATGCCAAAACATCCGCCGTGGGTGCGGGAACCACGGAGGTGGGGCGGCCTATCCGCACCGCGGACCCGCTTTGCAGCGGGTCCCTGGAGTTTCTACATTTTGTCCGCCGGAGTGGGGCAGGCTCGCAGCCTGCGCGGCCCGCGCAGGCCCGCTGGTAGCACAGGCTTCAGCC
>Ga0187871_10000386_pt1 | contig 42639 bp, 37 predicted proteins | sample June2016WEW_16_1_FD_132988 | JGI IMG/M metagenome (GOLD analysis project Ga0187871, IMG submission 132988) | Peatland microbial communities from SPRUCE experiment site at the Marcell Experimental Forest, Minnesota, USA - June2016WEW_16_10 | ecosystem: Environmental > Terrestrial > Soil >...
CCCGAACTGGGCGTCCAGGCTGCTGCCGATAATCAGCTCGTACCCGTCGCCGCTCTTGATCATGGGCTGCACGGTGACGCCCTGGAAGTGCTCGGCGCCGGCCTTCTCGGTTACCGATGTTTGAATGCGGTGCCAGGCGCGCTCCACGGCCTCGCGGCCACCCAGGTTCAATTGCACGCCGCCCACGTCGGTCTTATGCGTGATGGTTTCCGAGAACAACTTCAGGACCACCGGGTAGCCGATACGCTCCGCCTGCTCCGCGGCTTCCGCCACGGTGCGCGCCACCACGGTGCGTACCGTGGGGATGTAATAGGCGTCCAGCACCTGCTTCGATTCGGCCTCGGTGAGGATGGTGCGGCCGGCGTCGCGCGCGTTTTGAATGATCTCGGCGGTCAACGTTTTGTTGGGCGCATACTCGGCCGAGTCCTCCGGCAAAGACGGCGTTTCATACAGGCCCTTCAGGTTGTACGCCCAGCGCCACATATAGGTAAACGCGCGCACGGCGGTATCCGGAAACTGGAAGGTGGGAATTCTGGCCTGGTTCAGGATACCGATGCCGGCCGCCACGTCGGCGCCGCCCATCCAACTCGCCAGAATCGGTTTGCCGTCCAGCTTGGCGTAGGGCTTCAGGTGCTCGGCGGTCTGCGTGGGATCCGTCATGGATTGCGGCGTCAGCACTACCAACAGGCCGTCGCTATTCGGGTCTTTGGCGGCGATCTCGACCGCCTTGGCGTACCGCTCGGGACTGGCGTCGCCCAGCACGTCGATGGGGTTGTTGTGGCTCCAGGCGGCCGGCAGAATTTGATTCAGCGACTCCAGAATTCCGGGCGATATCTCGGTGAGTTCTCCCCCGGTCGAGACCAGCGCGTCGGTGGCCAGCACACCGGGACCGCCGGCGTTGGTCAGAATCGTCAGCCGCGGACCCTTCGGGCTGGGCTGCTTGGACAGCACTTCAGCCATATAGAAAAGGTCGGCGATGCTGTTCACGCGCAGCACGCCGCTGCGCCGGAAGGCGGCTTCCAACACTTCGTCGCTGCCGGCCAGCGAGCCTGTATGGGAGGCCGCGGCCTTGGCGGCGGCTTCGCTGCGTCCGGCCTTGATGACGATGATGGGCTTGTTCAGGGCCACTTCGCGCGCCGCGGAGAGGAATCCGCGGGCATCGCCGATGCTCTCCATATAGATGACGATGCTGCGCGTGCGCGGGTCGTTGCCCAGGTAATAGATCAGGTCGCCCCAGCCTACGTCCAGCATGGAGCCGATCGAAACGAAGGCGCTGAAGCCCACCAGTTCGCGCAGGCTCCAATCCAGCACGGCGGTACATAGGGCGCCGCTCTGGCTGATAAAACCTACATTGCCGGGGCGCGCGATGCCGGCCGCGAAGGTCGCATTGAGCCCCGTAAGCGGACTCATCACGCCCAAACAGTTCGGTCCGATGATGCGCATGTTGCCGCGGCGCGCCTCGATCAGCGTCTGCCGCTCCAGTTCCAGTCCGGCTGGGCCGATCTCCTTGAATCCCGCCGAGATCACGATGGCGGCCTTCACGCCTTCCTCTGCGCAATCGTGGATGATGCCGGGCACGCTGGCCGCCGGCGTCACGATGACGGCCAGATCCACCTGCTCGGGCACCTCGGAGATGTGCTTGTAGGCTTTGACGCCAAGTACGCTCGGCCGCTTGGGATTGATGGGGAAGACCGTGCCGCCGAATGGGCTGCTGACAAGGTTCCAGAGAATAGTGCGCCCCACGGTGTTGGCGGTTTCGGTGGCGCCGATGACCGCGACGGTCTTGGGGGCGAAGAACACATCGAGTGGCTGGGTGCCTTCCTTGATGGCTTTACGGGCTGGTTTGCCGACTAGCATAGTCATTTGTTTTCGTTAGCTTTCGTGTTGATCCGCGCGCGATCCGAAGGCGGCCTGGTTGAGGGCCGCCACCACGTCCTGGCTGGGAATGCCGTTCTTGCGCGCCACGGATTCGATATCGCAGTCGTCGCAACTGGAGCGGAATCCCAGTTCTTCGAAGACCGGCACGGTTTCCGGGTGCGACTGTTTCACGTCGCGGATGATCATGTCACGGCGGATCAATTGATCGAATCTGAACATTGTGGTAGCCAGGTGATAGCCAGGTAGCGTGTGGCTAGCCGGCGTGCCTTTCCGGGTGGCGCATGCCCCCCATACTTCAAATTTTAGCAGGAGTATCGGGCCGAAATATCAAAAAAGTACGGGCCTCCGCATCCGGCGTGTTTTCAGATGGTTGGCCGTTAGTGGCCGCGTGGGGCAGCGCCATGCGCTGCCGCCGGCCTTTCAGACCGGCGTCTCGCACCTGGGCTGCTACATCAATTGCAGTTCCTTCCCGAGAAACAACCTATGAATGATCGCCTTTACGCGCGACGGAATCGAGCAATCTATCACAGTTATCGCCAGCCGCTAAGACGAATTGGAAGCGGAAGGCGCGGAGGATGGCGATTCTTCCACGCGCCGCGCCCGGCCGGACCGCGCGCCTGCTCGAGGTTGCCCGCCTGTTCCTGCGTCTGGGCCTGACCGCGTTTGGCGGCCCCGCCGCGTACATCGCCATGATGGAAGACGAAGTCGTGGCGCGGCGGCGCTGGGTCACCCGCGAGGAATTCCTCGACCGCTTGGGGCGCGGCCAGCCTGATTCCACGGCCGACTTCAACCGAAGTGGACACGTTTCTCGGCTACCTGCGCGCGGGGTGGCCGGGCTTGGTCGTGGCCTGGACATGCTTCATCGTTCCGGCGGCGGTGATGGTGTCGTGTTTCGCATCGGCTTACGTGCGGTTCGGCATCCTGCCACAGGTGGGACGGTTCCTTTACGGGCTGAAGCCAATGGTGATCGCAATCATTGCGCAAGCGCTGTGGACGCTGAGCCGGACGGCGGCTAAGACGCAATTCGTGGGCGCGGCTTGCATCCATCGGCGCGGCCGTGGCGGGCGCAGCCGCGCTGGTCATCTTCGTCACCGCCGGAGTGGTGGCGGCTTTTCGCGAATGGTGGAAGTGCAGCCGGCGCCTGCGGCCGCTAGTTATTCTGCTGCTCATCGCAGGCGTGGCCTTTGTGAAGATCGGCTACGTCCTATACGGCAGTGGCTATGTGCTGCTGGCGTTCCTGCAAGCAGGATCTGTCGCGTCCGTGGCGCTGATGGCGGTAGTCACCTGGGAATTGGCGCGCACGGCGCTTATCGACGCGCTAACTATCGCCACGGCTGCGATCAGTTTCGGGTTGCTGCTTCGATGCCGCGTGAATGCGGGTTGGCTGGAAGGGCGGGCCTGCGAGGCCCGCGCAGGCTGCGAGCCTGCCCCACGTCCTATGTCGATTACGGCCGCGGCGGGGTCGTAGGCGGTGCGTCCTGCAGCATGAAAACCTTCTCGCCGGGCTTCACGAGTTTCAGACGCTTCTCGATCTCCAGTTCGCCTGAAGGGCTGTCGCCGAAGCGGGAGATGCGCGCGCGCTGCTCTTCGATCTCGCGCGCCTTATCCGCGTTCTTCTTCTCGTATTCGCGAATGAGGCGGCGTTTCTCCATGAGTCCGGGAATACCCTGGGTTCCTTGCAACGCGATAAATGCATAGCATGCAAGTAACAACAACACCGCTGCGCCTGCGAATCTTGTCAAGGACGACTTCATCGGATGCCAAGAAGATAATGTTAACATCGGAATCGAAATCTTGTTCGCATATTTTCATTTATGACGGATAAAATTGTTGTGTTGAGTACTTGCGCGACGGAAGACGAGGCCGCCAAGCTGGCGCGAGTGCTGATCGAGGCCGGCGTGGCGGCGTGCGTGACCGTGGTGCCCGGTGCGCGTAGCGTCTACCGCTGGCAAGGCGCCATCGAGTCGGCCGCGGAGTGCCTGCTCATCATCAAGTCGTCACGCCGGCTTTTCGAAGCGTTGCGGACGGCCCTGGAAGAAGCGCATGCATACGATGTGCCCGAGTTGTTGGCGATGCCGGTAGTGGAAGGCTCCGCCAAATACATGCACTGGCTGGAGGAGCAACTCGGTGGATGATGGGGGGCTGCGGCCGGGGATGGCCATGGCGCTGGACATGGATGGAGTGATCGTGGATTCGAATCCGTGGCACGTGAAGGCCTGGATGTTGTACAACCGCCGCTTCGGGATCGACGCCGGCGAGGTGCGCATGGAACGTATGTACGGGCGGCGCAATGACGAAATTGTGCGCGACTTCTTCGGGCCGCAATTGAGCGCGCAAGAGGTCGCCGCTCACGGGGCCGCCAAGGAAGAGCTGTACCGGGAAATGTTGAAACCCATGCTGGCGGATAAGCTGGAGGAAGCGCTGGTGCCGGGCGTGCGCGAGTTCCTGCACCGGCATCGCGCGGAACCGATTGCGCTGGCGACCAACGCCGAACCCGCGAACGTGGATTTTATTCTGGATGGCGGCGGTCTGCGCGCGTATTTCCGCGTGGTCGTCGATGGCCACCAGGTGCAACACGCCAAGCCGCACCCCGAAATCTATTTGCGCGCCGCCCAGCTGCTGGCGGTGGCGCCGCGGAACTGCATCGTGTTTGAAGATTCTTTTTCGGGCGTCGCCGCCGCGCGGGCGGCGGGCGCGCGCATCGTGGGTCTAAGGACCACGCATCGCGAGCTGCCGGGCGTGGATCTGGCTATCGACGATTTCCGCGGCGCGCAACTGGACGCCTGGCTGCGGGCGCAGGTCCCGGACGCGTCATGAGGGGGCCGCTTCTGCTAATGACCATGCCAGTGGCACTGCCTTTCGGAATATTCGCGATCGCGGCGATCGTTTTCGCGATCTGGCGGCGCGATGAACGGCTCCGCGGGCAGCGCGAAATGTTGCGCCGCGCCTATGAGCTGGGCGAGGAGCTTCTGGGCGCCTCTTCAGCGGACCAGATCCTCGACAAGGTGCGGATGGTGGTGCCCAAAATCTTCGGAGTCAGTGCCGCGCATTTGTACTTGTACAACCGTCACGCGAAAACGCTCGAAGCGGTGGATCGCGGCGCCGATCAGGCTCCCATTCCGCTCTCGGCTCCTCAAGCCGGCCCGCAGGCGGGCGCCGTAGCCTGTTTCCACTACCGGATCTTGCTGGCGATTCCGGACACCTCCCGTAGTCCATTTCCGGTGACGGGAGTGCCCGGCCCGGAGGGTACCAAGGCTGCGCCGCGGTCGCTGCTTTTCGTCCCCATGCTGGCGCAAGGCGAGGTATTGGGCATTCTGCAGATGGACCAATGCGACCGCGCCCGGGTTTTCAGCCGCGATGAGCAAACACTGACGCAACACCTGGCTAACCAGATCGGCGTAGCGGTGAAACTGCTTGACCAGCGCTCCGTCCGCGAGCAGCTCTTCCGTACGGAAAAGCTGGCCGCGGTGGGCCAACTGATCTCCGGCATCGTCAACGATCTGCGGACGCCGCTGGCGGCCATAGGCAATCTGGCCCAGGCCGCCGGCGAGGAGCCGCGGGGACCTTCCACCGCGGACCTGGCCAGTATTGCCGCCGAAGCGCGCCGCGCCGCGGAGATGGTCGACCGGCTGGTGGGATTCGCGGGCACAGGCCCGGCCCAAACCCAGCCGGTCGAGCTGAACGGCCTGCTGCGGAACCTGATCGCGTTCCGCGAGCGCGAGTGGAAAGTGCGCGGGATTCGGGCGCGCAGTCTGCTGGCCGACGAGCCTGTGACCGTGCAGGGGTCGCATGGCCAATTGGAGCAGGTCTTCCTGAACCTGTTGGTGCATGCGGAGCAATCGCTTTCCGATGAGAGCGAGAAGTCCATCGCCATCCGCACCACCGTGGTCGCCCGGCGTGCCCTGGTGGAGATCGGCTACAGCGCTCCGAAAGGGGCCGCGGACCCGTTTGTGCCGGACGAGGACGAAAGCACCGGTGGCGCGGGTCTGGGCGTTTGCCGCAGTTTGATCACCGGTCATGGAGGCGAGATACGGATGGTACAGCAGGCGGCGGGAGACCCGGCGTTTCAAGTGGAGCTGCCCTGCGCGGCGCGGGAGAGGCCCAGCGGCCCCGCGCCGGATAACGGGCGCGATGGCGCCCGCCCCTGCACGGCGCTGGTGATTGAACCGGTAGAAGCCATTCAGACGCAGTTGCGCGGCCTGCTGGCCGACCGCGGATATCGGGTGGTGCCGGTGAACAGCTCCGACGAGGGGCTGGACCTGGCGCAGCGCCTGCGCTTCGACGCTATCTTCTGCTCGGTTCACGCGCCGGGGCTCAATTGGGTGGAAACCGCGGAACAAGTGAAAACGCGCGTGAGCGGATTCGTGCTGCTTTCCGATTCGTATAACGCGGATCTGTCGGCCGATTTCGCGGGCGACCAGCGCTACGTGCTGGCCAAGCCGGTCGATGAGAAGCAATTGGATCGCGTGCTCGAAGCCATCCGCGCGGGTTCCCGATAGCGGCGAAGTAAGCGGTAGAGTAATCTGTATGAGGAAATGGTTGCCGCTCGTTCTATTGTGCGCATCGCCGCTGCTGGCGGACAAGTATGCGGGTCCGCGACCCCCTAAGCCGGACATCCCCTACTTGATGCATGCCGACGACCTGATACCGACGGAAAGCGTGGAAGCCAAACAGGAAGAGCGCAAGGGCGAAACGGCTTACGCCATCGCGGGCGCCAACTCCACCGCGCGCACGCCGCTGGCCTCGCCGGCGTTTCTGATTTTGACGGACCAACTGCAGGCGGACCATCTGCAGCTTTACAAACTCCTTTCCAAGGGCGGCCAGCGCGAAGTGCTGATCCGCCGCAAGAACAAAATAGTGGCGCACCCCATCCGGCTCAACGTCACGCGGCTGGACGAGAACCTGTACAAGATCGAGGTGGACGAGATTCTGGAAAACGGCGAATACTCGCTGTCGCCGACCGACTCGAACCAGACGTTCTGTTTCCAGGTCTATTAGGCGCGTGAGCGGAACTCAGGAGTCGGAAGAGTCTAAAGTGGCGTCAATGTATTCTGTCTTCTGACTTCTGTCGTCTGTCTTCGGTATCCTGACTTATTTCCACGGTCTTCCACTCGGAAACGAAGCCATTATCGAGTGCCACGCGGTCGCTTTTGAACATGTACGCGCCTACGCCCTCGCGGATCTCGATTGGACCGGTCAAGATGCGCTCTCCCTTCGATCGAATCACCGGGACAAGTGCCAGCGGCATCTCACTGCCGTGCACCTCGATGGAATGGAATGCCAGGCCCAGGGCGATGTATTGCGAGGGCTGGTATTGCCGTTCCAAGCGGACGATCCGCCCGTGCGCGACCGCTCCTTCAGGGACCAGGATGCTCCCCCGAGTCCGGATCGCCTTCACTAACTGTCCTTCGATGGCGTCGCCGGCAAACCAAACATCCGAGTCGATTTTGGACCGCAATGCGATCTTGATCGTGATTCCTGGCGGTATAGCCACGAGTTTTTGCGGCGTTGCCGAATCGTTGGAAGAGGGCGCCACATCAGTCCGAAAGACCGAATGGGCCTGAAAGATACGGCAGGAAGTGTATTCGATCCGGTTCTCAGAGCGTTGGGCTTCCAGATCCCACATCTTCAGAACCGTCAATTGCGGCAGTAGAAAATCGGAGCCGCGAATCGGGGTCCGGCGATAATCGATGGTAGTCTCGACGCGGCACATGCGCGACTCCGGCGGGGGATCGGGGACCTCAATCGTCATCCTGTTGAGCTCGGCGTTCTGCCGATCGATCCAGAACCTACCCTCATAGGCCATGGTCGCCTGATCCACCGGCCGGGGGCCAAGTCTTACTTGGTAGTGACTTACCGCAATCGGCACGCGATAGTGGTATACGGCGGAGCTTCGCCCCTTGTCTTGCTCGGAGCCGAGATACTGGTACTCCGATCCGCTGGCCGAAAAGATGCTCATCAGGAACGGACCAAAATCGCCGGAGCCCGTCAGGCCTCCACCGACGATGTTTTCCAGCTCTGCGGATTGGAAGCGGCCGGCACCCACCCAGGAAAAAATTTCGGCCCCCTCGGATACAGTCACATCCAATTTGAGACGGTCAGTCCATGTAAGCGCCAGACGCGGTTCGATCTCCGGGTCCCGCACGTAGCCGCAATTGGTCACGTGGATTGCAGGGATAGCCTCGAATCTGGACCGGTGTACGGTCTGGACACAGGTGTACTTCGGCAGTCTCCCGATATCCTCGACGATTCTTGCGCGGGCCTGGTTCAGCAGCGCAAGGGGATCGATTTCATCGCACACCGCGATCGGGAGTATCGCTCCGAGCATCACGGAGACGCTGCCGGCGAGCCGCGACGTGCAAGCGCCACGCACCATTCCACTCTATCGCATTCCGGCTTCCTTCAAATATGCCAGCAGCGCCTCCGGGTTATCGGTGATGATGGCGTCCACCTGCGCCGCGATCAGCCGCCGCCAGTCGCGGGGACGATCGGCGGTCCAGACGACCACTTCCAGGCCCGCGGCATGCGCGGCGCGGACCTGCCTGGCGGAGGCCAGCGCATGATAGGGAACCACGATCCCGGCTCCAGCTTCTTGCGCGATGGCGGCGAAGCTCTTCGGACGGCCGGCATACAGCACGCCGAGACGGATCGCGGGCGCCAACCGGCGCATGGCGTGCAGGATGCGGAAATCGAACGACTGCACGATCGCGCGCTTTTCCAGTTTGTGGCGCCGGATCGCCTGATACACCAATTCGGCGAAATATTCCGGTTCAGGCGCCAGCCGAGGACGATCCGGGAAACTCTTGACTTCGATGTTGAAAAGGAAATGGCCGCGGTCCGCGAGGTTGAGCACCTGGTCGAGCGTGGGAACGCGTGCGCCGGGGATCGGGATCTGATTTGGGAAGCGCGGGTTCCGCAGCGCGCCGCAATCCCAGCGTTCGAGTTCGGCAAGAGTCAGATCGCGGATGGCGCGAGGCGGGTCGGACGACCGGCAAATCTTGCGATTCATCTTCGGGTTGTGCGAAACCACGACCACATCGTCGCGGGTCACCGCTACGTCCAGTTCCACGGCATCCGCGCCCACGGAGATGGCGTATTCGAATCCCGGCAGCGTGTTCTCCGGGCGCATGGCGCGCGCGCCGCGATGGCCGTGGACCAGGATGGGTAGTCCCACTGGACTTAGTTTAGCTTCGTGCGCCTCTCGAGTTTCTGCACCCCCGGAAGCGAGAACTAGGTGGGGCAGGACTCCAGTCCTGCGGCCGACGTCCACGTCGGCCTTTGCGAGTGCAGTTTAGGGCGGATTTCGTTACGCGAAGAGCGGGTCCTGGAGGACCCGCGCAGGACTGGAGTCCCGCCCCACAATGAGCCCCGCTCTCACTACGGCGCGACGTAGACAGTTGCAAAAGGCCCGGGCGAGCTGCCGATGGACACCAAAAGCTGGGGAGACCCCTGCGCGGGCAGCGTGGGCACGATCATGTTGAGTTGGGAAACGCCGGCCACCTCGTAGACGGCTGCGCCGATGAAGGTCACGGTGCCGGCCACAGGCTCAACCGTGATTGCGGGCATGATTTGAGGCTGCGCCGGCGGCAGTTGATTGATGGCGCCATCGCTGCTGGCCGGGATAGTCTGGCCCAGACCTGTCAGGAAGATCACCACCTGCGAGCCGGACTTGGCCGGATTGGTTGGCGTGTTGGCAGTCCAATCGGAGTTGGCGACCGCCAGAATGTCCGGGTTCTGCGGGAGCACGCTCACCGTGTATGCGTTGGACGTCTGCCCGTTGTATTGCACCTCGACCACGGCGCTTGTAAGGCCTTCCAGTTCGAAGGGCGCGATGCACCCGATCTCGCCCGCCTGGGCCGCCAACAGCGGGGCAGGCACGCCGTTGAACGTCACCGTCACTCCGCCGATGGAAGTGGCGAGCGTGCCCGCGGCGGTCAGTTTAGCGCCCGCCTGCGTTTGCGGACCAATGCCGCGGCCGAGAATCCTGACAATCTCGCCAGGAGCTACGGGAGACGGCGGGCGCTGCGCAGTGGCCGGAAGCAGCGGGCTCTCCTGCACAATCTCATCGATGAAGATGGGAGGGGCCTGCGCGGGGTTAATCTCAGCCACCAGCGCAGTTGGCCCCAGCGATCCCGCATAGTAAACGGCGGTCGCATCCGCCGCCACTACTCCAGGGTAGGAATTGGTCAGCGTGGCGGAGAGTACGGCGGAGCCGGTGGCGTTCAATTCGGCCACAAACCCGGTATTCGGGCTGGGCGGCGGCAGTGTCGCGAGGCCTGCAATTGGCCCCAGGGTAACGAAGTTAGTCGAGCCATTCGATCCGGCCAGCCAAATGTTTCCGGCAGCATCGAACGCCATGGAATCCGCCTCGCTCCGGCAGGAACCGCCGAAGGTCGCCAGGAATGCGGCCGGCGCCGCGGAAGGCGTCATCTTCATGACGAAGGCGTCGTCCGTCTGCGGGAACAGGGCCCCAGGTTGGAAAGGACAGGATGCCCCGATGGCGGGCAAAGCTTGGACCGCGCCCGCGGTTGCGCTGGCCTGCGTCGAGCCGGCCAGATAGATATTGCCCGCGCCATCCAGCGTGATCGCGTGCGCCGCCGAAAGGTTGCCGCCGCCGAGGAAGCTGGAATAGAGTAATTGGTCGCCACCGGGGCTGAGCTTGGACACGAAGCCGCTGGAGATGCCACCGGTGAACATGGCAGTCATGGCGTTCTGGGTGACTGGAAAATCGGGCGAAGTAGTTTCCCCGGCAAGATAAGCGTCGCCGGCGGAATCGAGCGCCAGCCCGTACGCGTAGGAGCCACAGGAACCGGTGACATATGTCGCGTACAGCAGTGCGCCGCTGGCGTTCAATTTGGCGGCGAAAGCGTTATAGGGGAACGATTGCGGCAGGCTTGTGGTCGGATTCGTTGGGCAGGGGCCGGGCGGCGCGGATTGGTACGCGCCCTTCGTTGGCGCCAGGCTAGTGGCATCGCCCGCGATCACGGCATTGCCACTGGCATCCATGGCGATGGCATTCGGCGCGACTCCATTGATGACGGTGGAGTAGAGCACCGAGCTATCGGCCGCGTTCACTTTCACCACAATCCCGCCTGTCGCGTTGGAACCGGTGAGAGCTACGTTGTCCTGGTTATCGACGGCGATGCCAGTAACCGATCCGGCCCACAGATAAGTGGCATAGACCACCTGCGACAAGGATGGATCGAGCTTGGCGAGGAAGACCGTGGCGGGCACGATGCTACTGAACGCAAAGACCCGCGACGGCGCGGCGTAAGGGGTATAGGCGAAACCCGAAAGCACGGTTGACCAGGTCGTCCCTCCGTCGGAGGTTTCGAAGATGTTAGTGTAGCTCGCAGCATACACGCGCATTGAGTTTGCGGGATCTATGGCGATGGAATAGCCCGCGGGGCCGCTGCCCAGGGCCGCGATGGTCTGAAATACAACGCCGCTATCCGTACTTTTCTTCACCGTTCCATCGACGGCCGCAACCCAAAGCGTGGACGGATTGGTAGGATCGACAGCCAGGACGGCGGCGAAGGAGGGGGCATTAACGTTCGCGCCGGCTGTCCAGGTGGACCCGCCGTCAGTGCTGGTGTAGAGCGGAGCCGCCACGTATTCGGTTGAAGCCGCCACGTAGAGTACGTTCGGCTGGGAAGGCGCCAGGGCGAAAGCAGACACTGGGTACTGGCCGCTGAGGCCGCTGGCAAGGGGGATGGAGAGCGGCTGCCACGATTGCGCGCCATCGGTGCTGCGATAGACCGCGGAATTGGCGCACACATACAGCGTGGCCGAATTCTTTGGGTCTATCGAGATCGACTCCGTGCCGGACGGCAGGAACCCCGCATAGGGCGCCTGATAAACCTGCAGATTCGGCGGGCCCGCGATGGCCTGCCAATTCACGCCGCCGTTGGAACTGCGGTAAAACGTGCCGTTCGGCATGATCGCGTAGACATTGGTGGGGGTGACCGGGTCCACCGCCAGCGCGACTGCCCCCGGCAGCCCGTCCGCCGTCGGTTTCCAGGTAACGCCTGCGTCGGTGCTGCGGTAGCTGCCCGCAAACGCGGAGACGATCACCAGCGTGCCGTCGCTGGAGGCGGCCACCGCAGTAATGCCAAAATTGCCGGTATTCGCGCTGGTGCTGGCATTGAGACCCGCATTCACGAACGCGGCCCCGTTGGCGCTCACTTCGAGAACGCCTTGCGGCGGTTGCGATGCGACGGCGTTCGAGGCCGGAAAATCTTCGGCGGTGGTGTTGCCGGCCACGTAGACAAATCCCTGACTGTCGATGGCCATGGCGGTGGGCGTATCGACGCCGCTGCCAGCCAAAACGTGCTGGCCGACCAGCACCTGGCTGTCGGCCAGGATGGCACTCGATAGCAGCAGCGAAAAGACAAGACATAACTTTCGCATAGCGGCCTGTTGCTCCTATAGGTATTGTAGCCCTGGCTTTGGCAACTTAACCCTGTTCGCCGCTGGTAGTTGCGGCGTAACGGTACTGGTGAGATGATTGCCCTTCGGGTAACACTTATGAAGAATTGGATATTGCTCGCATCTCTGTTGATGACGCTCGGCATTGGCGGCTCGGCGCAAGCGCAGACGCCGCCCAGGAAGAAGCTGCTTTTCATCGGCGAGGTGAAGGGCTTCGAGCACGATTCGGTGTCGCATGCCATGGCGACCATCGAAAAGCTGGGCCAGCAGACCGGCCTTTGGGACACTTACCTGCGCACCGATTCGGAACTGCTGACCAAGCAAAAGCTATCGAACAACGCCAAGAACCTGAATTACTTCGACGCTGTGATGTTCTATACGACCGGCGAACTGGACTTAAACGACGAGCAGAAAGCCGCCCTGCTTTCCTTCGTGAAGGAGGATGGCAAAGGTTTCCTGGGCACGCACAGCGCCACCGATACGTTCTACAAATGGCTGGACTACGGCGACCTGATCGGCGGCTACTTCAACGAGCACCCATGGATGCAGGTGCATGCCGAGATCAACGTGGAGGACAACGCCTTCCCGGCCACCAAGCATTTTCCGTCGCACTTCCCGATCTACGACGAGATCTACCAGTTCAAGGAGCCGTATTCGCGGGACAAGGTGCGGGTGTTGATGAGCATCGACGCGAATACAGTCGACCTGAAGAACCCGCGCGTGCACCGCACCGACAAGGACTTCGCCGTCACCTGGGTGCACCAATACGGGAAAGGCCGGGTGTTTTATTCGTCGCTGGGCCACCGTGAGGACATCTGGGACCGCCCGGACATCCAGCAGATGTGGACCGAAGCGGTGGAGTGGGCGATGGGGTTGACGCAGGGCGACGCCACGCCGCGGCCGAAGCAATAGCCGCTTGCGGACGGCGGCTACTGGCTGCCGCCGGCCGGCAGGCGGTAACACATCACCGATACGATCCGTTCCTGGCCCGCTTGCATCGCCGTGACCTCGTGCGGCACGATGCCGCCCAGCAGGGTGGCTGTGTCACCTGGGCCGAGCGGCACGCGGGTAGCGGCGGTTCTACCGGCCGCGCGCGCTCCCGACAGCGGTTCGGTTGCGTGTCGCGGATAAACCAACAGGCCGCCGCCGGGCGTGGCGCAGGCTTCACTGAGGCAGGTGATCGCGGCGAGGTCGCAACGGACAATATCGCGGTGCAGGGCGAGGAAATCGCCAGGTTGCTCGTAGTAAGTATAGGTTCCGCCTCCGGTAGGCGCGACCGCCAAGCCACAGATCCGCGAGAGGGATGCGATCAGCGCGGGTGCGCTGAATAGGCGCCATTGGACCGTTCCGCCAGGGGACGAGCTAAACGCGCGCCCGGGGGAACCGCCGCGCCCCTCGGTTCCATCGGAAAGCGCCGCCAGTTCGTTGCGTTGCCCGGCGGGCCTGACCGAGAGAGCTTCAGCCAAGAGATCCGCCAAGGCATCTACCGCGAACAAGCCCGGAATTATCGCGAAGCCTCCAACGGCGTACAACGGCGAGGCCGCGATTTCGGATGGAACGTCGAACTGGCAGCAGGCCGCGGGCATCGGAGTTCAGAATGTCGCCGCCTCGCCCGCCATCGGGGAGCTGCGGCGCCGGCCGGGATCGACCGCCAGGCCGAGGTATTGGTTGCCCTCCCGTAGCATCAGTCGCCTTTCCACCAATTGCTGAAGGAAGGAATCCACCGAAACCGGCTCCGCGCCGCGTGCAGCGGCAAAGTCCGCAATGCTCGACCGGCTTTGGATTTCGTCGCAGAAGTCGTAAAGCTCGCGCTGCTTTCCGTTCAGCGGATAATGCCGCGGATTTCCGTTGACGCGCGTATCCACCAGCGTCAATTCGGATTCGCCGCCATAGCGCTTGATCAGGTCGCCCGTTCGGTTCCGCTGCCACTCCCGCACCTGGTCGAGCACCGGTTGCATGTAAAGCTCGGGGTTGCGGCCGTCGGCATACCGGTATTCGAAGAAATAGGCGAGGTTAGCGACAATTTCGGGAGGGAACGGATAGATGTACGGATACATTGAGAATGGATGGATGGTTACCAGCCCGAATTGCGCGGCCTGGTCGTAGTTCGGGCTAAAGCGGTCGAGGCGGATCGGAGCGACCATACCGGGCGGTTTGAGATGGGAAATGGCCGCGATGACCCGCGCGGTCTCGGCGTAGTCCTCCGACGTTTCACCCGGAAAGCCGTATAGCAGGTTCCAGGCGATCTCAATGCCGTACTCCCGGCAGAGGCGCAGCAGTTGCACGTTCTGGATGGCGGTTACGCCCTTGCGCATGAGCCGCAAGACGTGGCTGTTGAGGCTTTCCACGCCCGGCTGCAGAGCCAGCACTCCGGCGTCGCGCAACAGTTCCACCTGGTCGCGCTTGAGGTTCGACTTGATCTCGTAGAACAGCGACACGCCTGGATTGCGCTGTTTGAGCATGGGCAACAGATCGCGAAAATACTCGTACGACATAATGTTGTCCACCGCCAGAAAACGGCCGATGCCGTAGCGCGCCTTCTGCCGCGCCAGCTCGGCATACACCCGTCCGGCGCTCTTGCCGCGGAATGCCATGGTGGAGCCGTTCAGGCCGCAAAAAGTGCAGTGCGACTTGGCTCCCCACCAGCAGCCGCGCGCGCTCTCGATCAGCAATGCGGGACGGATGTGCGGCGCGAGGCGGCTGGCGCGGAGCGCGCTGAAATAATCGCCGTAGTCCGGGTCGGGCAGACCATCCATGTCGTGGATGCGATCGGGAGGGGCGGAGAGACAGGATGCGCCGGAGCGGCGGTGAATCAAGCCCGCGACGCCGTCCAGCGGCTGGCGCGACGCAAGCCGTTTCACTAATAAGGGAAAGCTGTTGTCCGATTCGCCGGAGCACACATAATCGATCCACGGAAACTGGCGGTGCAGCTCCAATCCCATGACGCCCTCGCAGTTGCCGCCTCCAAAGACAACGGTCTTCTCCGGGTATCGCTCCTTGACCAGCCGCGCCAGCGCCAGAGACGCCAGATTCTGTTCGAAGGTTGTAGTGAAGCCAACCATGTCGAACCGTGCGACTTGGAAACGGCCGAGGCAGGCTTCCAGAAACTGGCCGATCCGCTCACGCATGGCCAAGACCGTGGCGAAGCCGCCGGCGTTTCCGCTCAATTGCCGGCGTAGCGTCTCGAGATAGACGGAGTGATCGCGGCCGGGAAACAGCCACTGCGAAAACAGCCAGTCGCCCGCGAACATCGCCGGACTGATACGGTCAAGGATCAGCTCGTAAGAAGCCAGGCCGACGCACTCGGCAAGAAACAACGAGCCGTAGCCGATGGAGCATGCGAAGCCCTCCTCGGCCAGGCGGGCTTTCAGCAGACTGATGCCGATCGCGGGGCGCGCCAGCGACACGAACGGCATGTTCAGCAGGAGGACGTCCACCAACGCGCCTCGTTTCCGCGTTTTATTCCGGCTTGACCGGTCCGACCGGCTCGATCGGCTCGATCGGCTCGACCGGATCGATCGGCTTGACCGGATCGATCGGCTCAACCGGTTTCACCGGCTCAATCGGCCCGATGGGACCAATGGGTCTGACCGGCACGATCGGCACCACCGGTCTGACCGGCTCAATCGGCTCGATCGGCTCGATCGGTATAATCGGCCGGATCGGTTCAATCGGCACGAACGTCTCCGCGATGCTGAAGAAAAAGGGATCGATGGAGATCGCGACCGGAGTCTTATCGTCCACGTCGAGCAAAGTCTTGGTCGTGAAGTTGGCGTTGCGGAGGAACGTGACTCCGTTTGGGAAGTTCGCATTATTCGGCGTATTGTTGGCGCAGAAGACGCCGTAAAAGGTTTCACTAACCGCCGTGAGGTAAATATAATCGCCCAGGTACGGGAGGAATTGGAACGTAGGGGCATTTGAGGGAACGGTAGCCAGCACGATGGGCGCGGGCGCCGTGGTGAACCCGTCGCTGGAGATCTCGATGTGCGTTTCCCAAGTACTGCCCGATCCCGTCAGGGTCTGATACAGAAACCCGACGTTACCGATGGAATTGATGGCCAGGGCCGGATTGATACCATTGGCGACCGTGCGCAGATCGGCCGACCAGGTGACGCCGCCATCGCTGGAACTCCTCAGATGAATGGTGTACGGCGCGCTTCCGCCCGGGAAATCGGCCCACGCCAGAAAGGCCCTATTCTCGTTGTTGGGGTCGACGACGATCGAAAGATGCGAACCAACGCGTTCCTGCCCGAGAAAGTTGGTGTTTTCCCAAGGGATGGTGGTGCCGGTGACCACGCGCACGCCCGCCAAGCCATCGCCAGAATCGACCAGCGCGGTATAGGGAGTGCCGCCCGATCCCCAGTTGTCGTCGCGGCATACCACCACATCCGCCGTGACGATGGAACCGGTGAAGGCCGACCAGTTGAAATAAGCGGCGTATATCCTGCCGCTGGAGTGAATCGTCGGCCGGATGGAAGGGCCGCATTGACCGCCGCCGGGGCTTCTGGTGGAAACGGTAATCGGCGTGAAGCTGGCCGGCGGCGCGGCCGTGGCGGCGTTAAGCGACTGATCGATGGTCGCGGTGTTCGGCGACGTGTTGAAGTCGTTGTTGCCGATATACACACGGTCCGGGCTGCCCGAGACACCGGTAGCGGTGGCAGCCTGCACCCAGGGCTGATCCTCGTTGGCGCGGTCCACCAGCACGGTCATGGGGGTGCTGCTGGTGTAATCGCTCGTCCGCAAGATATTCAGATCGCCATCGTCGGCGCGCAGGATGCCGCCATAAAGGACATTCGAAGTGCCGCCAAACTTCGTCGTGATATCGAAGGTGGGAAGACTCCCCGCGCCGGGTACAATGGCGTTCAGCGCCCATGTCAGTCCGCCGTCGGATGAGACGAAGATAGGGGCCAGAGTGCCGCCGGAGGGGTTTGGCGTAAAGGCAGTGGCTGCGATCTGCAGCGGATTGTTCGGATTTACGGCCAGATTCGGCTCGCTGTCCTGGTTCGTTTCACCGCTCAGGGACTGCGGAATCATGTTGACGACGGTAATCTTCATAGCGGCTCCTTACCTTGCTGTTGCCGGGATTTCACCGGATGCCGCGGCGCGCTCCGCGGAGAAGCGGCCCAAGGACGGCGGCCCGGCGGCCGGTTATGGCTTCCCGCTCTTCAGCAGAGCGCGAACGTGCGCGACTCGCTCGAAAGGTTGAAAATCCAGCGGATGTACTATCGCTTGAGCGGGAACGGCTTTGCCAAGACGATCGCGGTTGTGCAGCAGCCAAGTGCCTCGGTCGCCTTCTTGCACCTTGGGCGCGCGGTACCACTTGATGTCCATGCTGTGCGGAAACAAGATGTCCTTGGTGGGTCCGGCGTGGACGCCTTTTTCCACCGTTTCTACGTTAATTGTGGAAACCCACCAATCCGGATCGTGTTCGGAGATATGTCGTGTGCCGGGCGCCGTTGGGGCATAACGCTTCGGCGCCGCGGCCACGCCCGTAATCACCAGTTCCGCCTGCGCCAACCGCTGCGTCAACTCGTCGTCGCCGGCGGCCTGCGCCGCGCTGTTTACCTGTGACTCCATCGTGGCCTCCGGGGGAACGTTGCCCAGTTCGCGCACCACCAAGCCTGCGCCGTAATGCACGCCATGCGTGAAAAACACCGCGGACTGTCCCGCCTTCAGGCTCACCGGCGCTTGCAGGGCGACCGTGATCCGATGCCCACCGTAACGGGCCAGAGCGCCAGGGCTCCGGAGAACCTTGGTCACGCGGACGATGGCGGTCTCGGCGGATGCCGGGAAGCCGGCGGCGCCGGATGCGCCCAGTTGTTCCACCTCCGCTTCAAATACGAAGCCCGCTTCATGGGTCAAATCATGAATGGAGGGCATTGCCGCACCTCGCTTTCAATAGTAACTGCGCGGATATATAGAGCGCCGGCTTCGGAGTCAGCCAGGGTGTCGCTTCACTGGTTCAGCATGCCGGAGCGCTGGATAAGGCGCACCAAGCCGCGGCGAAAGACGATCCCAAGACCCACTGCGAGAACGGCGATCAGATAGAGTAGCTCCGTAGCTCCGGAACCCCCGTCGGGACTTACACGGAAAATGTGTTCAATAAAGTCCGTAAAATATTACCTTTTGGAACACTATCATGGGATAGGTTTTGTGTCAATAGGAATTTTCGGCTTATTCCGGAAGCCGACTTCCCAAATCGGAGCGCTTTTTGGAGTTTATCGCACATTGAACCGCTTTCCAGCGGGTCCAGCCGGTTGAAAGCCGGCTTTGGAGTTTGGCCATCTTCAGTGGATCGGCCCTCGTGGCGCAGGCATGCATGCCTGCCGCGCTGACACTCTTGTCAGCGCAGGCGAGCGTAGCTCGCCTTAGCCGGCTGAAAGCCGGCTGCGGGCAGGATTGCCCGCCCTCCTCATTGGACGTGCCAGCGGCTCAGGGCCAGCGTGACGATCCCGAATCCGCCGATGGCCAGGCCGGCGATGCGGTTCATCGTCAGCATGGCTTTATCGTCGAACCGCTCGCGGAAATAACCGGTGGTGGCGGCCAGGACGATCCACCACAGCATGGCGCCGCAGAAAATTCCCGCGATCAAAAGCAGCGTCAGCCAACGGGCCCGGTGATGGCCCATGCCCAAAACCGCCAGCACCGCGAGAAAGGACAGTACCGTCGTCGGGTTCGTCAGGTTCAGCAGGAACGCCGTGATGAAATCGGAGTGCGCCGCGCCGCGGCTTTGTTCGGTAAGCGAGCGCGGTCTTTTGAAATAGTAATGGATACCGATGCCGATCAACAAGGCCCCGCCGCAGAGGCGTATCCAGAATTCTTCACGCAGCAGGAACTGTATGACGAAGCTGATGCTAAAGCCCGCGATCGCGCCGTATACGGTGTCCGCCGTCGCGGCTCCCAGGCCGGAGATCAGACCGGCCATGCGACCCTTGGACAGGGTACGGGAGATGCACAAGACGTTTACGGGACCCACCGGCGCCGAGATCGCCAATCCGGCCAGTACGCCCCTGGAAAGCAATTCGAGGTCATTCATGGGGCTGCTGTGCGGCCGCCATGCCGCGCCGCCGGGCCTTCAGCACTTCCAGGCCGGCCGGCAACAGCGATAGGGCGATAATCCCCAGAATCAGTTTTTCGAAGTTGTGCCGCACGAAGCCTACGCCGCCGAGTTCGTAACCGGCCATCGTCATCAGCACGACCCAACCCGTCACGCCGAATATATCGAACGAAAGGAAGCGCGCCAGGTTCATGCGGCCCACGCCGGCAACGAAAGCCGCGAACGTGCGGATGATGGGAATGAAGTGGGCATAGACCATGGTCCGGCCGCCGTGCTTCTCGTAGAACTCGTGCGTGCGCAGCAGGTACTCGCGGCGGAAGATGCGCGAATCGGGCCGGTTGAAGATGTGCGGTCCCGTGCTTCGGCCGAGCAGGTAGCCGGCGGTATCGCCCAGCATGGCCGCTGAGATCAACAGGACGATGACCAGCGCGATATCCAGGCGTCCCGCGCCGCAGACCACACCCACGGTGAACAGCAGCGAATCGCCGGGCAGGAAGAAGCCTACCAGCATGCCGGTTTCGGCGAACACCAGACCGAAGAGCACGGCATAGCCCAGCCACCCGGTAAGCAGGGTGCCGAGGAGTTGAATCAACCGCTCCGGGTCGGTCAGCGAACGCAGGAAATCCAGCAGGGAATGAATCATTACGTTAGCCGCCGTCAGATGCCGTTAGCCGTGATAGCTGGCGAGCAAGCGGTCGATTACGTCCTGGTGAACTTTGATTTTGCCTTCCTTGGTAAGCGCGTCGCGCACGCCCTCTTCAAACAGGGTGGCGCGGGCCTGGTCTTTTTGGCCCTTGATCTGGTCGCGAATCGCCGCGCGCTGGGAGGCCAGGCCGGTGAGATCGGCGGGAATTTTCTCCACCAGCTTACAGACCACTTTCGAATCGGCGGCAATGCTGCTGGGGCCGATGATGGAACCCACCGGTTTGATGAAGGCGTCCGGAAACATGCCGGCGGATCCCAGCCCCTCGATGGCGCCGGCGCGATCCACGGCGTCGGAGGTCTTGGCTTCGAGACCCATGGCCTTCGCGGCGGCCGCCAGATCGCCGCCATTCGCGTGGGTCTTCTCGACCAGTTCGGTGGCCTTCCGATCGACCAGCTTGTTCAGCTTGTCTTTGAAAAGCGCATCGTGGACTTTGCTTTGCACTTCGTCGAACTCCGCGGGATGCGCCGGATTGTCGCCCGTGCATACGGCCATGGCGATCCTGGTGTTGCCCGTTAATACGACGGCCTGCGAGACTTCACTCTTCTTCAAGCTGGAAATCGCATCTTCGAAATCCTTGTTCACGCCCACACCGGGAAGAGGATCGCCCGCGCCGATATTCTCGGCTTTTACGTACTGCACGGAAAGATCGGCGGCCACCTTTTCCGGATGCAACGGATCCTTGGTGAGCGCGGCTTGTGTCTTGTCCGAAAGCTGCTGCATCAGGTCGTTCACGCGCTGCTTCTTGTACTCGGCCTCCAGGGCCGCCTTCACATCGTTGAAGGGTTTCAGTTGCGGCTGTTCGTGCGCAAGGACCTGCAGGATGTGGTAACCGTATGTGGTTTTGACCGGGTCGCTGATCTCGTTGATCTTGAGCGAGAAGGCCGCCTTCTCGAACTCCGGAACCATCTGGCCGCGCACGACTCCGTCGTACTCGCCGCCTTTGTCCTTCGAGCCGGGGTCTTCCGAGTATTTCTTGGCCATGTCGGCGAAGTTCGCGCCGGGCTTGCGCAGTTGTTTCACCAGATCGTCTGCCTTGGCCTTGACGGTGGCGTCCGACTTGGGATCTTTGGCGTCGGTCTTCAGCAGGATGTGCCGGACGTTGACGCGCTCCGGCATGCGGTAGGTATCCTTGTTTTCGTTATAGACGCGCAGCAGATCGGCGTCGGTGGGTTGAATGGTTTGTTCCAGCTTGGACTGGTCGACGATCAGGATGCCGAGATCGCGCTTCTCGGGGACCTGATATGCGATTTTATTGGCATCGTAGTATTTGCGCAGCTCGTCCGGAGTCACCTGGATTTCCGAGCGGAATTTATCGCCGGCGATTTTCACGTACTGGATTTTGACCTTATCGTTGCGGCGCCTGTATTCCTGCTCGATCTCCTGGGGAGTCACCACGGTGCCTTGCACGGCGACGTTGCGGATCTTGGTGACGAGTAACTGGCGGGCCATGTCCTCTTCGAACTGCGGGATGGTCAGGTTCTGCTGGGCCAGCATGTTAGCGTAGGCGTCCTTACCGGCGAACTTGCCATCCTGAAACAGTTGCGGAAGCGTCTGCCGGATGCCGGCGGCCAGATCGCTGTCGGAGACTTTGAAGCCCAGCCGCTGCGCCTCGAACGCCAAAGCGCGCTCGGTAACCATGGAGTTGATGAACTGGGGAATATAGTGCGGCATCAGCTCGGCGGGCATTTGGCGGCCGCGCATATTCATCTGAACAATCTGCTGGACCTCGGGTAGCGTGATGGCTTCCTTGCCGATTTCGGCGACCACCTGATCGGAGCCGCCGCTGCCGCCCATGTTGTAGCTGGGCACGAGGTAGGTGAGCATGGACAATGCAACCAGAAGAAGCAAAGCGCCGAGCATGATACGCACGGTTTTTTGTTGGCTGCGGAACAGATCAAACATGTATCGTAGTCTCCTGAGACAAGGGAAACTTCGATTATAGCAGGACACCGCTCCCTTACGGTCGCGGCTCGGTCACGAGCAGTCGCGGCCCGGTCACCGCTACCGAGCCGCGACCGTAAGGGAGCGGGATTACTCCTGGCGCAGGGCTTGCATGGGGTCGACGCGTGCCGCGCGGCGCGACGGCAGCCAGGCCGCCAGCATGGCGGTGGCGCACAATCCGCCTACGGCGGCGGCCAATATCCACGGATCCCGCGCCGAGACGTGGAACAGCATGGCCTCGAGCCATCGCGCCGCGAAGAACGATCCGATCACGCCCAACGCGGCGCCGGTCAAGGTCCATCGCGCGGCGTGCCCGAGCACCAGCCGGGCGACCGCGGCGGGTGTTGCGCCCAGCGCCATGCGCACGCCGATTTCCCGTGTGCGCTGCGCTACCAGAAACGAGACGACGCCATAGAGGCCAATGGCCGACAACAACAGTCCCATGCCGGCGAATAGGCCCAGGAGCCAGGCGTTGAAGCGGGGGCGCTGCGCAAGCTTGCCGGCGCGCTGGTTGAGGGTTTCGACGTTCACGGGCAACGTGGGATCGAGCGCCGCGACTTCCGCACGCACCCAGCGCGCCAGCGCGGCGGGGTCGATCGGACCGCTGAGAATAACGGTCGCGGTGCGGCCGAGTTGCCCAGGCGAGTGCTTGCGGACGAGGTAGTATTCGGGTTGGTCCGGTTCCGAGAGGGCGCTGTTCTTCACGTTGCCGGCCACGCCGATCACCGTGCGCCAAGGCCCGGAACGGCCGGGTTGTATCCGCTTTCCGATCGGATCTTCGCTGGGGAACATGCGCCGCGCCAACGCATCGCTGAGGATGACAGGGTTCTGATGCGGGTCGCGGTCCCCTTCCTGGAATCCGCGGCCACGTAGAATTGGAATGCCCAGCGCCGCGAAGTAGCCGGGTGTGATGGCACGCCACGTGACCATCCCGCCCGTTCCCTCCGCCGAGCGCGGACGTCCGGCGACATCGATGACCGAATAGATCATGGATCTCTTGAAGCCGCCGAGCGGCAGCGAATCGCTGACGGCCAGTTGTGTAACACCCGGGATGCGATGCAGGCGTCTCTCCAGTTCTTCGAAGAATGCCAGTTGGCTGGCGGGTTCCCCATACGATTTCTGACCCAGCGTGACTGTGGCCGTAAGTACCCTGCCGGTGCGAATGCCCAGGGGTTGGTTCTGCAGGTTCCACAGGCTGCGCAGCAAGAGGCTGGCGCCGGTCAACAGGACCAGCGACGCACAGATCTGGGCGGCCACCAGGCCGTGCCGGAACAAATACTGCCGCGAGCCCAGGGATCGCCATCCTGCCAACGTTTCGGCGCGCGGATGCTCCAGTGCCGGGGCCAGTCCGAAGACGATACCGGAAGCCAGCGAAATCGTCAGACTGAAGAGCAGCACGCGCAGGTCAACCGTGGCCTGCTGCAAGCGCGGGATGCCTTCTGGCGCGATAGTCACGAAGACGCGCAACAGCGCGGCGGCGAGCAGGCATCCGGCCAGGCCGCCAATGGCCGCCAGGAGCAGGCTCTCGGTCAGGGTTTGGCGCACGAGCCGGCCGCGGCTGGCGCCCAATGCCAGGCGTACGGCAAGCTCCCGTTGCCGGGTGGCCGCGCGCGCCAGCAACAGATTGGCTACGTTGGCGCAGGCGATCGACAGCACGGCCAGTACCGCGCCGAGCAGGGTCCACGACGCCAGGCGTGCGTCGTGAATCTGGCGGTCGCGCAGGAAACGCACGCGCAGCGTGACTTCTTTGCGGAAGGGTCCCGGGACGAACTGTAGCGACTCCAGAAAGAGCGGCTGCAGGGAGGCGGCGGCTTGCGCGGGCGTCACGCCGGGTTTCAGGCGCGCAATCGACCAGAGGGGGCGGCCGGCGTTGGGCCTGTGCTGCTGCTCTTCATCCAGGGCCTGCGGCACCAGGATGTCGGCATGCTCCAGAGTGGGCATCTCGAATTCCAGCGGCAGTACCCCCAGGATTGTTACGGACTGCCCGTCGAGCGGAATGGTCTTTCCAACTACGTGACGATCGCCGCCGAAGCGGCTTCGCCAGAGACCATACGACAGCAGCGCGACGGGTGGCGCGTTGGGCCGGTCTTCATCGCGCGTGAAGTTGCGGCCCGCGATCGGCCGGATACCGAGCGTGGACAGGAAACTGGCCTCCACCTGCGCGCAGGCCACACGCACCGGGTTGGCGGTGGTCAGGTCGCAATCGGTCACGCCGGTCCAGGAAGAAATTGACTCGAAGGGTTGCTGGCGCGCGCGCCATTCGACGTAGTCGGTGCCCAGCATGAACTCCTGCGGGATGATGGGCGCCACGAAGCCGAATGAAACCAGACGATCGGCCTGCTGGTACGGCAGGCTCCGAAAAAGGATGCGGTCCACCACACTGAAGACGGCCGAGCCCGCGCCGGTGCCCAGCGCGATGGCGAACACGGCCGCGATAGTGAAAGTCGGCGATCGCACAAACCCGCGGGCGGCATAGCGCAGATCCTGCGCGAGAATATCCAGGCGATCGCGGATGGTCACTTCGGATTAGAAACCGGGCTGGCGCAGAAGTTCCCGCCGCGGCCGAACTCGTCACGGCATCTTTATAGTGTCGTCGAAGGGCAAGTCGACTTCGACGGTCTTGCCCGCGTCAATGGCGATCGGTCCGGGTTTCGGGGGCTCTTTGGTGTATAGGCCGGCGGAGGAGCCGGATGGGGGCGGGCCGGATGCGCCATCGTATTCGCCTTTGGGATCGTAAATGGCGGCGGCATAGACCGGCGAGCCGGAGATGTCGGAAAACGTTACCGTTCCACCCTTGGTTGCCGTCATCTGCATTCCGGTGGGCATGGCATTGCCCTGCATAAAGTCCGGCGAATCGAACAGGAATACCTGGATTTTATGTTTGTCGTCGACTGGTCCGGCCCCGGTGTACTTCACGGTCACTTTCAGGGTGCGGGTGGCGGCCTTGTCCTGGGCTCTAGCGGATTGGAATCCGGAGGCGAGGATCAATAGGGCGGCGGCGACGTAAAAACTCTTCTTCATTAGCGCTGGTCTCCTTCTTAGGTCATAACGCCGATGGCGGCGGTCTTGTTCCAAGGATCTCACAGATTTTGGGGTTGGCGCTTCTAAGAGCGAGCCGCTGCCTGGCCGCGGGCTTCGCGCTTCACGCGCAAACGCTTATTGTTTTCCACCCAAGCTTGCAGGTAATCGACCGTCGCGCGGATATGGTCCGCGGCAGCGGCGTATTTTTGCGAGTCGAGAAAGGCCTCACCCACCAGGCGGGCTTCCGGGGATTGGAGTTCGTCCAAAAGCTCCTTCTTCCCTTCGTCCGAGTGACTGGTGTGCTGCACCAAGGCAGTAATCACGGAAGAGTCATGTGGCGTCAAGCGGACCATCGTCCCGGCCGGCATACTTTGAGTTTAGCGCGATTCGGCTGTTCTCGCGGCGGCGATTGGGTGCACTCCCGAAAGAATGGGGAAGGCCGCGTTGCCGCCGTCTCCCCTGCCGTCGGCAGTGAATTCCTGGCGATAGCGGATGGAGAGCGAAATGGCCACGGCATCGCAGGCCGCGGGCAATTCGATTTCCCGCGTGCCTTGGAATCGATCCTTCCAAAGCGCCACCACGCGCGGGCGGCTGGGACCGGAACCGGGCCGGCTGAGTTGAGACATGCCCAGACTGGTCAGCGAGAGCACCGAACAACCGGGGTCGTCGGCTAAAACGGTGGCGTAACGAGCGGCCCATCGCTCCTTGGTTTGGGGACCGTCCATCAGCAGGGCTATGACCAGATTCGGGCCGACGGCGCGAATCATGTTGGCCACCGGGTCGGGCCGCGCCAAGTCTTCGCAAATGAGCGCGCACATCACCAGGTCTTCGCTTATCGAAATGAAGTTCAGCCGCCGGCGGGTGACGTCGCAATGCTCCCACCATTCACGGTAGGGTGAAAGGACGCCCCCCAGGCCGTACTGCATGACTTGGGCTTCGTCGAGCTTCCACGGGTGGTGCTTTTTCTGAATGACTTCGGCCAGCAGTGGAAACGCGAGCCTGACTTCGTTCGTTCCCCGTTGCGCGCCGGTCTCTCCGGAACCGATGCCGGCGACCAGGAAACATTCCTGCGGGAGTCTGTCGCGCAGGCCGCGGAATTGTCCGGCGGTGACCGCCAATTCCGGGAGGATTACGCCGTCGACTCGGCCCAGCTTACGATGAGCCTCGCGATGCAGGGACTCGACAAACGCGATAAGTTCCGCGTCGCCGCCCAATAGATCGTAAGTAAAGAACCCGAAGTCCGCGGGCAACCGGGTGGCGCTGTCAGGCACCTCCCGGAATTGCTTCGCGAGCACCTCAAGCGGCCAAGGCACCAGCAGCAGGTTGACGGAATCGCGCTGCAAGAATGGCGTGGACAACCAGCAGGGCGCGGCCTCGCCGGCATCGCACATCGACAGGTACAGGGACAGCGACCGTTCCGTCAGGCCTCCCTGCGGAGTATGCATGCGCGGCAGCACCTTCACGCGAGCCGGGTCGATCTCCAAACCCAAAGTAGCGTCTTTCCTCAGGAAGCCTCGGGCGCGCTGCAGGAAGGAATCGTTGTCGCCCATATCTTCGGGCGCGCCAACTCCAGCGGAAGCCTCGTCGGCAGCCCCTACCAGGTGCATTAGGGCCTGCAGCAGGGGTGTATTATTCTCGACGGTGGAGAGCGGTTGCGGGAACGATTCGCGGAGGATCTGCCATACGTTGAGCAGGCCGCCGACGCTCAGTTCCTCCGACGGCCGATTTCGGTGCAGTGCGCGGCGCCACTGCTCGCCCAATGCGTGGACGCTGGATGTCCAATGCGCAAGGCCCTGACCTATCCCGCGGCCCGGCGGCCAATCTTGCAGAAGTTGCGAATACGATCCTGTTTGCTTTAACAGCGCGAGGCAGAGCGCGAAGCAATCGGGCGGCCACGATGGCAAGCGCGTATCGCTACGCAAGCGGGGGAGAATCCCGATGAGAAACTCGCCAATGGTAAGTTGATCCGGCACGTTTTACATCCCCATGCCGCACTCCGCATGCACCGCGCGCACCGCCTTCTCCAGCCCGTCGCGGCTGACCACGATGGCAATCGTCAGCTCGCTCGACCCTTGCGCAATGGCGATAATATTCACTTTCTCCCGGGAAATCGCGGTGAAAATGCGGCCGGCGACGCCGGGCTTGCCTTGCATGCCTTCGCCGACGACCGCTAGCAGCCCCACCTTCTCATCCACCTGGATGGGGTGCACGTAGTCGTGGGCCAGTTCGAGCGCCAGCGCGGATTCCAGGGCTGAGCGGCTCTTCGCCAATTCTTCGGTGCGCACCAGGAAACAGAAGGTCTGGCGGTAGCTGGAGCTGGAGAATACCAACACCTCCACGTTGGCGCGGTCGAGCGCGTCGAGCGCGCGCGCCATCACATGCGCGCCCGACAACTCGGGGCTGGCGGGTTCTAGCGAGATGAGCGCCACCTGTGCGAGCGAAGTGACCGCGCGGGCGCCCGTGGCCGCGCCGATGGACGGCAGGATGCGCGTGCCGGGCTTTTCCGGCGCGAAGCTGTTCTTGCTCCAGACGGGAATCTTCTTTTCGATCAGCGGCGCCAGCGTGCGCGGATGCAGCACCTTTGCGCCGTTGTAAGCCAGTTCGGCGGCTTCCGCGTAGGTCACTTCGTTCAGCACCACCGCGGAAGGCACCAGGCGCGGGTCGGCGCTCATGATGCCATCCACGTCGGTCCAGATCCAGAGCTCGCAGGCGTCCAGCGCGGCGGAGAGAATGGACGCCGAAAAATCCGACCCACCGCGGCCCAGGGTAGTGGGACGGCCATCGGCCGTGGCGCCGTTGAAGCCGGTGACGACCGGCAAGACGCCGCGTTCGAGCAGCGGCAGCAGGCGCGCGCGGGCTTTGGCGCGGGTAGGTTCCATCAGCGGCGAGGCGTTGCCGAAGACCGCGTCGGTGACCACGATCTCGGCGGCGTTTATCGCTTCCGCGGGCGTGCCTTGCGCATTCAAATATCCGGCGATCAGCAGCGCCGAGAGCCGTTCGCCGATGGCCACGGCTTCATCCACCGAGCGCGGCGGCATCTCGTTAAGCATGAGCATGCCGCCGGCGATACGTTCAAACTCGGCGATCAGATGCGCGATGCCTTCCGCCGCGGCATCCTGCCGGTCTGGCGGCAGCAACTCGCGGCAAGTCGCGAGGTGACGCTCGCGCAGCTTGGCGATGTTGGCGTCGAGGGCGGCCTGGTCTCCAGCTTCGGCGCGGCGCAAGGTATCGAGCAGCAAGTCGGTGATCTTGGACATGGCCGACACCACGATGGCCACCGGCCGCCGCGGCATTTGCTCCGCGGCGATACCGGCGGCGATGCGCATGCGCACGGCGGAACCAACGCTGGTGCCGCCGAACTTCATCACGAGTAGATCGTTCAACTGAAATCCTTTCCGTTGGTAATACGTGCCCGCACGACCCGTAAAATCTCTTCTTCCACGCGATCGAGCGAAAGTCCGGAGGAATCGATATAGACGGCGTCGGGCGCCTGGGTCAGCGGTGCCTCGGCGCGGGTGCGGTCGCGCTGGTCGCGCTCGCGGATCTGGGCGGCGATGGCTTCGGGCGGCACGGCTTCACCCTGGTCGCGAAAATCGCGCACCCGGCGGCTGACGCGCACTTGCGGATCGGCGTCCAGGAAAATTTTGACGTCGGCGTCGGGGAACACCACGGTGCCGATGTCGCGGCCTTCCATGATGACGCTGGTGCGCGCGCCGAGCGCGCGCTGTTTCTCCACCAGGGCGCGGCGCACGCCCGGAATGGCGGCTACCACGGAGGCCTGCTTACCGACTTCCGCGGTGCGGATGGCGGCGGTGACGTCTTCGCCATTGAGCAGGACGCGCTGGCCGGCCGGCAGCAATTCAATATCGGCCGCGCGGGCCAGTTGTTCCATGCGATGCATATCCGCCGCTTCGGCGTTTTGGCGCATGGCCCACAGCGCCACGGCCCGGTACATGGCGCCGGAATCGATGTAAGTGAAGCCCAGCCGGTCAGCCAGGCGGCGCGCAATGGTGCTCTTTCCGGCGCCGGCGGGCCCGTCTATGGCGATGACCACTCGCCGGGATGGTTTGGCCACTAGCGCTTGTCCGAAGCCGTTTGCATGACGCTGCGCTTGGCGCCGGCGTCGGTAATCTGCAAGACAAGCTGCCGCTGTTCCTTGGTGGCGGTGAGCATGGTCAGTTGGGCGGTATTCATGGTGGATTCGGTTTTCCAGCCGTTGCTGTCCAGCCCCTTCTTATAGAAGTCGACGATCTTGTCGGCGGCGTCGGACGATTCGAGCATCAGGCTGCTGGCGTTCTGGTCGGAGGAGGACTGCGACATCACCACCTTGGCCGGGCTGTAGACGGGGATATCTTTCGGATAGCCGGCGGGCAGCTTGTTCTGGTTGAAGTCCAGCGTGGCGGTCTTGCCGTCTTTATCGGTGACGGTGATGGCGCCGGCATCCTTTCCTTTCTCCTGGTAACTGACCTTGCCGTCGGCGGTCGAGAACGTGTGGGTGCGGCTACAGGCGGCACCTGCGAGCAGCAGGCTGGCGGTGAGCAGCGCGCCGAGCCGGCGCCGCGGGCTTTTCACGATTAAAGAGTACATGGAAGGTAGAATAGCAGGAGCGATGACCCCGGATGAATTCGACAAGCTGGTGCAAGGCGCGTACGGGCGGATCCCCAGCCGGTTTCGGAAGCGCCTGCAGAACGTCGCGATGCTGGTGGAGGCGGAACCATCGGCGGCGCAATTGGCGGAAGCGGGGGTGGGACCGGGGGGAACTCTGCTGGGCCTATATCAAGGGCGGCCGTTGACCGAGCGCAGCGTATTTCAGAGCTTCACGATGCCGGACCGGATCACGATATTCCAGGGTCCGCACGAACGACTGGCGCGCGGGGAGGGGCACTTGCGGCAGATGGTTGACGACACGGTTTGGCACGAGGTGGCGCACTATTTCGGCATGGATGAGGGACAGGTGCGCGCGGCGGAACGGAGGCGCCGCGCAAAGAGAAAGTAGCTCAACCTTGACAGGCTGAAGCCCGTCCCACCTAGTTTTGGGGCTGCTGGGGCTGTTGCGGCTGCTGCGGAGTAGACGATCCGAAGCCGGAAGATTGGCTCCCGAAGCTGGACGATTGACCGCCGAAGCTGGACGACTGACCGCCGCCGAAGCCGGATGACTGACCGCCGGATTGCTGGCCGGGCTGCTGGCCGGGCATGCTGCCCATCTGTCCGGCCGGTGTGCCGGGAGCGCCCCCGTTTTTCTGGACGCCCGCGAGGCCGCGGTCCTTGCTCTGGTCGTAGACGAACTCCCACTCATTGTATTTCTTGCGCTCGTTGTAGATCATGATGGAGGGTCCCTTGGCTTCGCTGGCGACGCCGGCGATACCGCCTCCGACCTGGGTGCCTCCCATGCCGGGCAGTCCGCCGCCCGGGGGCTGCATATTGGAGGCGCTGGTGAGACCGAACATATTATTCTGCCCCGCGGTGGCCGCCCCGGAGCCGAATCCTGTGCCACCGCCGGAGCCGAACCCCGTCCCGCCGCCGGAACCGAAGGCCGATCCACCGCCGGCGCCGAAGCCTGTAGGTTGTGCGGGCTGTCCGAAACCGCCCTGCGCTTGTCCTGGAAACCCGCCGGGCTGGCCGGGAAACATGCCCGGGCGGCCCGGAAACCCGGGTTGGCCCGGAAAACCGCCGGGCTGGCCGGGAAATCCCGGTTGTTGGCCTGGCATGGGCATGCCCGTTGGCGATGAACTCACGGGGGCAGGTTGGCTGCCCAGACCGGGCGCCGCATACACACTGCTTCCGGACGACTGATCCCCGCTCTGGCCGTTATTACTGGACATGCCTCCCATGCCACCCGGATTGGACGGCTGGTTCGGTATGCTGCCTGGCGTCCCGAACTGTTGGTTGGCCGTGGCGGGGTTGAAGCCGGGCTGACCGGGGTAGGTACCGGGCTGATACATGCCCGGCTGCGGAACACGTCCAGGCACGCCTGGCGGCTGCTGTCCCGGGATGGTGTTGGCTGCCCCAGGGGTGCCGGGCGCCGGGGTCTGATCGTTGTTCTCGTTATTCTCGTTATTATTGTCGCTGTTGTCGCTGTTGTCGCTGGCGGAGTTATCGTCGCCGGCTTCCGCTGCCGGGGCTTGAGGCGCTTCCTGCGTCACTACGGGCCGGTCGTCGCTGGCGCGCCGCCGCATGGCCGGATTAATCTGCTGCTGGCTGGGATCGGTCGAGGCGCCCATCACGGGGCCCTCGCCGATGAAGGTGTTGGTATTGGCCGGCTGCTGCTGTTGGTCCGGGCACGCTTGGCCGGGCGGGCACTGCTTTTTGGGGGGGATGATCGAGTCGGTGAGCACGCCGCCATTGACGTGAATCAGGCGCCACTTGTCTTTACCCGTCATGGGATCGATGTAGCGCTTGCGCAGGAACCGCGTGTTGTTGAGGTTCTCCAATTCTTCGATGGTGGCGGGATAGCGGTTAACCTTGCGCACGAAAAGCTGGATGGCGCGGGTGTACTGTTTGCCGCGTTCCTGCAGCAACTGTTCCTTGGTGCGCTGCGCTTCAAAGGCGATGCGGGGCATTTCCCTGTATAGGGCGATGGCAATGATCGCCGCCATGAGGAAGACCAGCAGCATGGCGTAGCCCGACTCATGGGCGGCGTTCCGCCGCCGGCTTCTGGGGCTGGGGGTTGGGGGCTGGAGGGGCGGTGTCATCCGGCGGCTTCTTTCTCTTCCTGCAATGGCAGGGTCTGCTCGTGCTTGAACTGAGTATCCTCCATTACTACCGAGTTTACGCCGATTTTCACCACGCGGTAGCGCTTCTTCACCGTTTCACCTTCAGCGGCCACCAGGATATCCTCGCCATCGAGGAAGAAGGCGTGTTTGCGATTGTTGTCGCCGCGGGCGCTGGAGTAGCCGTAGTATTTCAAGGTGATGGGCGGAGGCGGCGGCTCGGCAGGCTTCGGCGGAGGACCGGGCTCGGGTTCGGGGCCGAAAGCCTTGGCGGCCTGAGTGCCGCCCTTCACGGACACAGTCGGCTCAGGCGGCAGCGGGGGCGCGCCGACCTGAAACAGATTCCGGCGCCCTCCCTCCATGTCGACGGCTTGCACCTTGGCCAACAGGTCGGTGCGCAAGGTAGGATCGATGGTCATGGGGTCCACGCGCTCTTCGGGGCGCTTGGGCTTGAGCGATGGGCGGAATTCCTCGCTGGTTCGCGCGGACGTGGCCTGGCGGGAAACCGAAGGCGTCGACTCGGCATAGGATGGGCTATCGGCGGGGACGGATCCTTTACTCTTAGCGCCGGTCTGCGCGGTGGGACGGGCGGGACGGGCAGACTCCGGGCTGGACGGCCCCGATAGCACGTTGGTATAGAATAAATAGCCCCCGATCACGACCAAGCCGCCGAGGATGTATAGATTTCTACGGTTTGTGCCTAGGTTCATATGGGGTTCCCCGGTTGTTCGCGCACGAAGGTATCCAACTTAATACTGACGCTGAGCAAGTCCCCGGCGTTGGATTGCTGGGGCGCGGCCATCAGGCTTTCGATGATCAGAAAGCGCGGCGACTTATCGAGCAGGTTGACGAACTTAGTCAGGTCGGTATAACTGCCCTCGTAGGCCGCGCTGATATCCATCTGGTACAGCGAGTCGCTTCCCTCGACCTGATCCAGCTCGTAAGAGACCGGCCGGGGCTGGACGCCGGCCTCGCGGGCCACGCGCTCCAACTCCGCGAAGATGGTGGAAAAAGTATGTTGACGGTCGGTGGTGTACTGGGTCAGGAATCCGTCGCCTTCCTTGCGGGCGCGTTCGGCTTTGGCGACCAGGGCTTTGGTTTTTGCCAGGCGGGTTTGCATCGAGGCAAGCCGCTGCTGCATGTCGACCTGCTGGCGCGCCAGATCTTCGGCCGAACCGCCCCAGGGCTTAAAGGCCAGCAGGGCGGCGACGACGTTGGCTAGCACCAGCACGGCCAGCGCGGCGCGCACCAGGACGCGCGGGTCCTTCAGATTGAGGCGGGGACTGCCCGCCAGCAGGCGCGGCGAAACGCTAAAGCTTTTGGACATAATTCACGCTCACGCGGCAGCGGTAGAGTTTATCGGTTTGAGTCGGCGGCAGTAAGCTATGCGAGTACACCGCGCCGAAGCTGGGCGAATTTTCCAGATTCTTCAGCAAGTCGATGACCGCCATTTCCGTGTCCGAGCCTACCGTCATGTCGAGCGAAACCTGGTTCGGCCCGGCGACAGACGGGCGTATGGCCATGATGCGGACGTTGTACGGGACGACTTTCTCGAGGTCGGAGAAGATGCGAGTCCAGCTTATGCCTTTGCGGTAAAGCAGGGCGTTCAGGAACAGGCTGCGCTCCAGCACCTCGGCGTTTTCAGGCTTGCGCAGAATGGCATCCTGGCGCGCCTGTTGGGCGGAGAGGGCGCGAATTTGCGAGTCCAGGCCGGCCATTTCCACGCGCGTTTCGGCGGCCTGGCCGTTCTCCAGGCGGTTGAGCGAGAGCAGAAACACCAGCAGGACGGCGAGCAGGACACCCAGGGCTCCGGAGGCGACCAGGACGGCACGGTCGCGGCGGAAGGGTTGGCTGGCGAGATTGATGGGAATTCTCATACTTAAGAAACCCAGAGCGGGTCCTGGAGGACCCGCGCAGACCTGGAGGTCCGCCCCACAAGACTGTTCAGGTTAGTTATCACGGGCTACGGACCTCAAATATCCTAAGAGGCCGGCGTTATTTTCGCCGGGCTGGGCGAGCGGCGACCGCACGGGCTGCACCTCCACATTCAGTTCCACTTGAAATTGTTCGCGCGCGGCTTCCATATGGTCCGCGAAGCCGCACAGCAGCAAGCGGTCGGCCTTGGCGCCAATGTTGTCTTCGATGTAAACGAAGGTCGGGTATAGGTCGGCGGCGATTTCGGCCACGTCGTTGGCGTGCACTTCCAGACAGCGCACCAGTTTCAAGCGGCCGTTCCGAAGCACCATCACGCTGAGCACGCGCCCGGTGATTTTGGCCACCACGGTGATGCCGCCATCCTCGACCAGGTTCAGCGAGGCCAGCGAAGAGGTCGTAACCAAGCCGGGGTTCATGCCGGCGGCGCGGAACGGCGCTTCGTAGCGGGAGATCACTTCCAGGGGCGCCACCACCACCACCACATCGAACTTCTTGCCTTCGGCGGGCTGCACAAAATAGCTGATAGCCGCGGATTCGACATCGAATGGGACACTCTTTTTGATCCGGAAGCGAATGAGGGAAAGCTGCTCCTTGGTGTCGGAAGGAAAACTGTCGAAATCGAGGACCGCGATGCGCGTGCTGTAGTCGGGGAGGATGAGGGCCACGTCGCGGCGCTTACCGTTTTGGGGCGCGATCTCACGCACCGCGATCGATAGCTCGTCGGGTAGGATGACGTTGTCCTTGAGCGGGGTAATGGAGAGCACGCCGGGCTTGAGCGGGCGGAAGGCGAGTTCTGTTTTGCCGCTGAGGCGCGCAACCGTGATGCCGGCTTCGGAGATTTCGAAGACCATGGAAGGCGGCGGCTCCTGCAGGATAGCGGCGATGGGGGTGGGGATTTTCATATTGCAGTCACCGGAGCGGGTCTGGAGACCCGCCGCAGGCTACGAGCCTGCCCCACGATGAAATGTTAGCCTTCAATGAACGTCACCTTATTGATTTCTTTCAGGGTGGAGATACCCTTGCGCACCTTATCCACGGCGGACTCGCGCAGGAAAGTCATGCCTTCTTCTCGCGCCAGCCGCTTGATTTCGGAGGTGGGGCGCTTGTCGAGAATCAGCTCGCGGATCTTGTCGCTGAGGTCCAGCAACTCGTGTATGGCGGTGCGTCCGCGATAGCCGGTGCCGCCGCATTCGAAGCATCCGGCGCCCTCCATCAACTCGATATGCTCCCACTCGGCGGGATTCAGGCCGCTCTCGATCAGAATGGCGTTGCGCGCTTCGACGCTCTCAAACTGCATGGGACGGCGGCAATAGTCGCAGATCACACGCACCAGCCGCTGCGCCAGTATGCAGTTCAACGCGGAAACGAAGTTATACGCCTCCACGCCCATATTCAGGAAGCGGCCCAGCACATCGAGCACGTTATTGGCGTGCACGGTGGTGAATACCAGGTGGCCGGTGAGCGCGGAGTTGATGGCGATCTGGGCGGTTTCCTGGTCGCGGATTTCGCCGACCATGATCTTGTCGGGGTCGTGACGCAGGATGGAACGCAATCCGCGGGCGAAAGTCAGCCCTTTTTTCTCGTTGATGGGGATCTGGGTAATGCCCTTGAGTTGATACTCGACGGGATCTTCGATGGTGATGATCTTATCTTCGTCGTTCTTGATCTCGCTGAGGGCGGCGTAGAGCGTGGTGGTTTTGCCGGAGCCGGTGGGGCCGGTGACCAGCACCATGCCGTACGGCTCGGAGATGTAGCGGCGGAACTTGACCAGGTCGTTTTCGGCGAAACCCACTACTTCGAGCGAGAGCTTGGCGAACTTCTCGCTCATGGACTCTTTGTCTAGCACGCGGAGCACGGCGTCTTCACCGTGAATGGTGGGCATGATGGAGACGCGGAAATCGATCAGGCGGCCCTTGTAGCGCACGCGGAAACGGCCGTCCTGCGGGACGCGGCGCTCGGCGATATCCAACTCGCTCATGACCTTGATGCGCGAAAGAATGGTGGAGTGCCAATCCTTGGCGATGGGCGGCATGGCATAGTGCAGCACGCCGTCGATGCGGTACTTGATGGCCACTTCCTGGTCGCGCGATTCGATGTGAATGTCACTGGCGCGTCGCTCGAGCGCGTTGAAAATGGTGGTGTCGACCAGTTTAATGACCGGCGCGATGTCGCTATCGACGGCGGTGAGCTTGTCGATGGAAAGCGTTTCGTCGGGATTCTCTTCGTCGGCGACCACGTCGAGCGTGAAACCCTCGGTGACCTCTTCGAGCACGCGCTGGGACTGTTCGGTCTTCTTGAGCAGGTCGGAAATTTGGGAAAGGGTGGCGACCTTGACGCGTAGCTTCTTATTGAGCAGCAGCGCCAGTTCGTCGATCATGTTCAGGTTGCGCGGGTCGGCCAGGGCGATGTCGAGCGTTCCGTTTTGCGCGCGCAGGGGCACGAAGTTGTAGCGGAACATCAGGTCCACGGGAATGGTGCGGAACAGGTCGTGGTCGATGGAACCTTCGCGCAGATCCACATACTCGCAGCGATAGCGCGCGGCTACGGCCTGCGCCTGTACGGTTTCGCCGGTGGGATCGACCAGTCTGGGTTTATCCGTCGCCATTATGAATCACTGCCCCATTACCTGATGGTGTCCGCCAGCGAGAATATTGGCAGATACAACGCGATCAATACAAATGCCACAAAGCATCCCATGAAAATCATAATGGCGGGCTCGATTAACGAAAGAGCCGCGGCCATGCGGGTATTCACATCCTCCTCGTAGAATTCGGCCACGCTGGTGAGCATGGTGGGGAGCGCTCCGGTGGATTCTCCGACTTCAATCATGTCGATGGAGAGCGGCGGAAAGATCCCGGTGGTTTTCAGTGAGGCCGACAGCGCCTGGCCCTCGCGCACCATTTTGCTGGCCTTGTCCAAAGCCCGGCGCAGGAGCGGAGTGCCGAGCGAATCCGACGCGGTTTCGAGGCCCTGCACCAGCGGAATGCCGCCCGTGAGCAAGGTGCTGAGCACGCGCGAGAATTGCGCCACCTGGTACTTCACCCAGATATCGCCCAGCAGCGGCACCTTCACTTTGACGGTATCGATCTTGGAGCGCGCCGAATCCTTTTTAGACCACCAGCGGTACAGGAAAATCAGCCCGACCAGCGCGGCGAAGACCAGCAGAATATAGCTGCGCGCGGTGGTGCCGATGGCGATCAGGATGAGGGTCACTTTCGGAAGCTGCGCCTGCATGCTAGTGTAAAGCTGCGCGAAATTGGGCACCACAAAAGTGACCAGGAACACCATCAGGCAGAGGGTGAGGAAGATCAGCACGGAAGGATACATCAACGAAACCATGACCTTCTTCTTCACCGCCAGAGAGAGCTTCTGATAGGTGATGAAACGATCCAGAACTTCGCCCAAGCTGCCGCTTTTCTCGCCGGCCATGACGGTGGTTACGTAGATCTTCGGAAAAATGCCCTGCATGCGGAAGGCATCGGAAAGCAGGGTGCCGTTGCGCACCTCGTCGCGCACGGACTTGATGTAGGGCCCGAGCTTGGGATCGGTGAGCCGGTCGGCCAACAGGTCGAGGGCTTTGAGGATGGGGAGGCCGGCGCGGATGAGCGTGACGAACTGTTGATTGAAGATGAGGAACTTCTCGATGTTCAGCTTCTTGCGCTTGGCAAACCCCACCGAGAGGCCCGCCAATCCGCTCTTGGTCTTGATCGAGTAGATGAGGAAGCCCTGCTGGGTATAGCGGTCGCGCAGCTCCCGTTCCGAGCCGGCGTTGGCCACCTGCTGGTGGATTTCGCCCCGCGTGTCGGCGTATTTGAGCAGGAATTCGGCCATATTATTGGGCGGTCTCCACGAGGGCCGCGCCGGGCGGCATGCGGAACTGGAAGAGCTTGGCTTCGAGCGGCGGATTCAGCTTTTCCTGGTCGAAGTCGAATTCCAGGATGGATTGATCGTATCCCGTCACTTGCACGCTGCGGATCTGGTTGTCGGCTCCGACCACGAACTCGACTTTGGTGTAAGGGAGGCTGTCGGTTTTGGGATCGGCCGTGATGCGGGTGCCACCGGCGACAGGGGAGCCGTGGACGTTGCGGAACTCCTTATCGAAGTGCAGCTTACCCAGCAAAAATGCAAGTGGTGCTCGCATATCGTCGCTTTCCTGGATTTTCATCTTCTCGACCTGATGGTTGCTGGGGGTGTAGAGCCACAGGTACTTGCCGTCGGAAACGAAGAGCTTGCCTTCGGGCGATGTGTAATTCCAGCGCATGCGTCCTGGTTTGCGCAGGAGGAGGGTGCCGCTTTCCGTGCGGCGGGGCTGGGAAGGAGCTGTATATGCTTCGTGAAAAAGGACTTGGAGGGTTTGGGCGTGATTGTAGCGGGTTTCGACGGCCTTGAGCATGGGAGCCAGGTCTGGCGTTTGGGCGGCCAGACACAGAGGCAGCAGGCACAACAGTAGCCGAAGGGGGCTCACAAAGGGGTTGACGCTGGAGGTGCGGGGAACGTGGAGAGATTTGGGCGCGTTGCGCGCAGGGGCTGGGCGCTGGGGGCTAAGGGCTGGGGTGATAATGCCGGTTGGGAGCGCGTTTGGGCGGGCCGGCAAATATCGTTTTCTTCGGAACGATGCCAATAAGTTATTTATTTATAGCAGCTTGCAAAAGCAATAAGCCCGCGCTGCGGAAGCGGCTAAAGGAGGGCTGAGAGGCGCCGGATGGGAAGGATAGGGCACGGCCGTTACGCCTGTTCCGATCATGGCACGAAGTCTCATACGCGATTCTGCACGAACTGGAGGGCGGGCAATTCTGCCCGCAGCCGGCTTTCAGGCGGCTGGCTGGACTTTAGCCTTTGGTGCTGCGGCGCACGAATAGAGTGATGAAAGCCCGCGCCAGCGCCTTTTGGGGGGCGGGATTTATCCCGCGCGGGGCTTAAGCCCCGCGGCAGCGCATGGCGCTGCCCCACTATGCCTATCGTTCCGACTAATACTTCCGCGCCCCGCCCGTGCCCGACTCCTGACTCATCATCCCCCCGGTAGGCGTGAGCAACCCGCCGTCCGCCACGATCGCCGTCCCCGAAATATACGAAGCCATATCGCTGGCCAGGAATGCAATCACGCGCGCGATCTCCTCGGGGCGGCCCATGCGCCCGAACATCGATAACTTGTGGCAGGCATCCACGACCCGCTCCGGATTCTCGTCCAGCGAAGCCGCCCAGCGCAGCATAGGCGTATCGATGGCGCCGGGGCAAACGCAGTTGACGCGAATGTTGTCCGCCGCGAAATCGAGCGCCATCGAGCGCGTCAGCCCGAGCAGCGCGTGCTTGCTTACCACATACGCCATCGAGTTGCGTTGCGCCGTCATGGATTGCACCGACCCGACGATCACGATGGATCCGCCGCCGCGCCGGATCATGTGCGGGATCGCATACTTGGAGGTCAAGAACGCGCTGCGCACGTTGGCGTCCAGAGTCTCGTCCCACTCCGCGTCCGACGTGGTGACAGCCGTGCCGTAGCGCTGGATGCCGGCGACATTGGCCAGGATATCGATGCCGCCCATGCGGGCAGCTACCTGCTCCACGGCTTGGTCCACTTGCGCATCAATCGCCAGATCCACGTGGAAGTATTCGGCGGAGTGGCCCGCGCCGCGCAAGGCTCCGGCGGTCTCTTGGCCGGCATGCTCGTTGCGGTCGAAGATCGCCACGGCGCCCTGGCGCGCGGCGAATTCGCGGGCGGTGGCCTGCCCGATGCCCGAAGCTCCGCCAGTCACGACGATGACTTGGTTGGCGAAGTCCATGCTAGACCAGGGCGCCGCGGAAACCATCCACCGCCTTCGTCAGACTGGCCACCTGCTCGCCCACCGGCAGATACTCCATCGTCAGGTACCCCGCGAACCCCGTCTTCTGAATCGCCTTATAAATATTCGGATAGTTCATCTCGCCTGTGCCCGGATCGTTGCGCCCCGGATTATCCGCCACGTGAAAAACAGCCACCGCGGGTGCGGCCTCCGTCAAGGTGCGGATTACGTTCCCCTGCTGCACCTGCTCGTGATACAGATCGAACAGCAGCCGCACATGCGGATTGTCCACCTCGCGGATCAGCTTCAGCCCTTCCGTGCAGGTCGTCAGAAAAAAGCCCTGGTGGTTGATCAGCGAATTGAGCGGCTCCACAATCGTCGTGACATTGGCGTCCGCCGCCAGATCGCCCGCGCGCTTCGCGCCTTCCAGCAGGCTGGCGTATTGCTCCTCGTGCGCGCGGCCCGCGATGGCATTGCCGCTCATCAGAATGATCTGCGGAATCTCCAGCTTCCGCGCGTAGCCGATGGCGTTGCGCACATCCGCCAGAAAAGCTTCGCGGTGCGCGGGATCCACCATCGACACCGGCCGCTTGCCCCAATCCGGCGAGCCCAGCAACGTATCCATGCCCAGCCCGAACGACCGCGCGGTTTTCTTCACGCGTGCGACGTCCGCGTCGGACCACTGCGCGTATTCGTCGATCAACTCGACGGACTGCAAACCCGCACGCGCGGCGGCCGCCAGTTTTTCTTCGAATGAGCCTTTCAATGTCCACAGCATCACGGAGCTGGCGATCTTGGCCTTCGGCGGCGCGCTCGATTGCGCCCGGCCCAGCGTGGCGCCAACCGCCAGCGCGGCGCCGGTTTTCAGAAGATCTCTGCGTTCCATCGTTTTCGCCCCATGGAATGCCAGAATAGCACGCAACCCAGCCCCACTCCGCGCGTGCTATTCTGGCCTGATAGTCCCGCATTGGGTGTCGAACATGCGTGAATACAGGTTTACAACTCCGCACGGGATCGCAGTTACTCGCACACTTACAAAGGCTGGATATCGCCGCGGTCTGCGGCATGTGCTGCACGACCTCGACCGGCACCGCGGCATATATCTCTCTTCCGGATACGAATATCCGGGACGCTATTCGCGCTGGGATATCGCTTCCACCCGCCCGCCGCTGGAGATCGTATCGTACGACCGCAAAGTGGAGTTCCGCCCACTCAGCATTCGCGGCGAAATTCTGAATCGGATTCTGCTGCCCGTGCTCGACCACCACCCGCATTGGGAATCGTTCGCCTGCGTCGATGGCGCCCTGTGCGGCCACTTGAAACCGCTGCCGGCGCTGTTTCCCGAAGAAGAGCGCAGCAAGCAGCCGTCCACGTTTTCCATCCTGCGCGCCTTGATCGAAGAGTTCCGCAACGAAGAGGATTCCCGCCTGGCCCTGGCCGGCGCGTTCGGCTACGACCTGCTCTTCCAATTCGACCCCATCGAAAAAAAGCTGCCGCGCAACGGCCACAAAGATCTGCACCTGTTCCTGTGCGACGACATCTACCTGATGGACCGCAAAAAGGAACAGATCGAGCGCTACCAATACGACTTCGAGCGCGAAGGCCTGTCCACCCTGGGCCTGGAGCGCACGGCCGAACCGATTCCGCCGCCGCCCGCGCGCGCGCCTGGCCCCATCGTCTCCGATCACACTCCCGCGGAGTACATGGCCGGCGTGGAAGCCGTGCGCGAAGGCATGCGCCGCGGCGATTATTACGAGGTCGTGCTGCGGCAGACGTTCAGCACACCGTACTCCGGCAAAGCTTCCGAATTGTTCGAGCGCGTGCAGCGCGCCAGCCCCAGCCCCTACGAGTTCTTGCTGCAGTTGGGCGACGAGCAACTGATCGGCGCATCGCCCGAGATGTTCGTGCGCGTGGAAGGCCAGCGTGTGGAAACCTGCCCCATCGCGGGCACCGCGCGCCGCACGGGCGATCCCATGCGCGACGCGGAGAACATCCGCGAACTGCTGAAGTCCACCAAGGAAGAGTCCGAGCTCACCATGTGTACGGACGTGGACCGCAACGACAAATCGCGCGTCTGCGAGCCGGGGACCGTGAAGGTGATCGGCCGCCGCCTGATCGAATCCTACGCGGGCTTGTTCCACACCGTCGACCACGTGGAAGGTTTCCTGAAGGAAGGTTTCGATTCGCTGGATGCGTTCCTGAGCCACATGTGGGCCGTAACGTTGGTTGGCGCGCCGAAAAAGGCCGCCGCCCAAGCCATCGAGAGCCTGGAGAAGGATGCGCGCGGCTGGTACGGCGGCGCGGTCGGCATGATTACGCTCAACGGCGATATGAATACCGGCATCCTGATTCGCACCACGTATCTGCGCAACGGCATGGCGCGTTACCCGGCCGGCGCCACACTGCTCTACGATTCGACGCCGGAGATGGAAGATCGCGAGTGCCATTTGAAGGCCACCGGCTTCTTCCGCACGCTGGGTGCGCGCGAGGCCGCCGCATCGGTGACTGTCGAAGCGTCCGTAGGAGCCGGCGCGCGCCTGCTGCTGGTGGATAACGACGATTGCTTCATCCAGACGCTGGCGAACTACGCACGGCAGACCGGCGCGGAAGTAGTCACGTACCGCGCCGGATTTCCGCCGGAGCTGATCGCCAAAATCGCGCCGCACCTGATCCTGATTTCGCCGGGCCCCGGCCGTCCCGCCGATTTCGGCGTGCCCGATCTGGTGAAAGAGGCGGTGCGGCGCGGCGTTCCGGTGTTCGGCGTATGTCTGGGATTGCAAGGCGTGGTGGAGGCGTTCGGCGGCGCGCTGGGCGTGCTCGACTATCCCATGCACGGCAAGCCATCGTGGGTGAAGCACTCCGGCGCGGGTGTGTTTGAAGGGCTGCCGGCGCGTTTCCAGGTGGGCCGCTATCATTCGCTCTACGCCGTGCGCGAAGTTTTTCCGGCGTGCCTGGAAATCACTGCCGAGTCCGACGACGGCGTCATCATGGGCCTGCGCCACCGCGAGCTGCCGGTGGAAGCCGTGCAGTTTCATCCGGAGTCGATCCTGACTTCGGAAGGAGACTGCGGCTTGCACTTGATGAAGAACGTAGTGCGGCTGAACCGGCTGGCGGCAGCCGGTGGGGCAGGCTCGCAGCCAGGCTCGCAGCCTGCGCGGGCCTCGCAGGCCCGCTCTTCGGCCG
>Ga0187871_10000391_pt1 | contig 42301 bp, 31 predicted proteins | sample June2016WEW_16_1_FD_132988 | JGI IMG/M metagenome (GOLD analysis project Ga0187871, IMG submission 132988) | Peatland microbial communities from SPRUCE experiment site at the Marcell Experimental Forest, Minnesota, USA - June2016WEW_16_10 | ecosystem: Environmental > Terrestrial > Soil >...
CGCGCATCCTCCCAGGTGTTGAGGGTGGTTCGGTCGATCGGCTTCTGCTCCGGGTAGACATCCTGCACTTCCTTGATCAGCTCCTGGCGCTCCGCAAAAGCGGTCGTCAGCAGCGTCGGCACTTTGAAAATCCGCGAGGCCTTGGCAACCGCCTGGACGTTACTGATGACTTGGGACGCATCGTGCGACCGCAGGGTCAGAAGCTGCAGGTACTGGTGGTCGATGAGCAGCAAAGCGTGGTTGTCGGGGGTCAGCAACTTGTTGGAAGCCATCACAAATTCTCCTTCAGCCGAATGTGGGGTTAGAGTTCAGTCAGCGAGGAATATCTTAAGATTGGAACGATATGGGGAATAGTGGGTAAGATTGGATGCTATGTCCCACTCATGGAACGATCGATGAATGACCTGAACGATCTCTATTTCTTTGCCAAGGTGGCGGAGCATCGAGGATTTGCAGCCGCCGGACGCGTCTTGGCGACACCGAAGTCCACCCTGAGCCGACGCATCGCGCTACTGGAGCAACGCCTCGGAGTGCGCCTCCTACACCGGAGCGCGCGCAAGTTTTCGCTGACCGAGGTAGGCCAGATCTACTACCGTCATTGCCTCGCGATGCTTGCCGAAGCCGAAGCCGCCCAGGAAGCGATCGATCGCACCAGGGCCGAACCCCGCGGCATGGTGAGAGTGAGCTGTCCGGTGTCGTTGATGCACACCCACTTGTCAGGCATCGTCTCGAACTTTCTCGCCGCGAATCCCCTGGTCAAGATTCATTTGATCGCAATCAATCGACGGGTCGACTTGATCGAGGAGGGAATCGATGTGGCGTTTCAGGTGCGTTTCCAGCCTCCGGACGACCGCGATTTCGTGGTGAAGTCACTGGGGAAGAGTTCCCAGGTGATCGTCGGACATCCACGCCTGCTGGATCATCACGGACGCCCGGCGGATCCTGCCGCTCTTTCGCGGCTTCCGGGCATGGACCTGATCCGCTCCCGTCCGACGCATGTCTGGGAACTGATCGGTCCCGACGGCTCGACGCTTTCGACGCCCTTTGATCCGAGATACTTCACCGACGATTTCGCCGCGCTACGGCAAGCGGCATTGGATGCCGTCGGCGTCGTGCAATTACCGGAAATACTGGTTCGGAAAGATATTGCCGACGGGCTGTTGGAGGAGGTATTGCCGACCTGGAAGCCGCGTGCGGGCATCATCCATATCGTGTTTCCATCACGCCGCGGCTTGATCCCCGCCGTGCGCAGTTTCGTCGATTTCGTCGGGCAGGCCTTCGCCGCGGTGAACGCTCAAAGCGCGCGTTGATGCACGGAGCGCTGCCGTAAGGCCACATTCAAGACGTAGAGTCCGATGAGATACTCGCTCCGTCTCGACCGCAGAAGGGCTCGAGTCGGTCGGCCACACGCGCCATGGCCGTCGGATCACCCTCGGACGCCGAATCATTGGGAGGATTATGGGCGATGCGGATGCCGGTGAGCCCATCCGGGAAAAGTGCGACCAGGTTCTCGCCCCAACCAACCATCTGCGGAATGTAGAGTTTGCAGCCGCCGGTCGCGTCGTAGCGCATCTCCCAGAAGGCGTTAAAGTAGGTAGTCTCGCCGAAGCGCGTCTTCTCGCCTGTCGGAAGGCCACGTGGCGTCGTGCCAGCCTTCAACTCGTCAATACGAGGCTCATAGAGTAGCTGCACTCCGCCATGCCGGCCGCGGTCGTGATAGAGCCTCGCGACCTTCACGAGATCGCCAATCGTTGCGTAGTAGCCGTACGCCATCAATGGCTGACCCGGAGTACCGTCAGTTTCGATGGTCCGATTGATCGGTGCGTAGTGGATGCCGATGGGTGCAAAGATCTCTCGCTCGAGCATCGACCAAAGATCGGCGGAGGAACCCTCCTTTGACTTGAGAAACCGATCCATCGCGACGCCGAGAAGGTACATATCCTGGTCGCGGTAGCGCACGACCTCGCCGGGGCCCCATGGATAGACATGCGCGATCCGCAGCAGTGCGGCAACCTTGTCCGAGCGGGACGGAGCATCGGCCCAGTCGTTGTAGGTGGAGTCGATGTACCCATCGACGATGTCGTTCGGATCGCGTCGCGTAGATCCGTTGCCGAGGCCGGTTGCCATGTTGATGCAGTCGTCGAACCGTACGTTAGCCCACTCCGGATGGGCCGCAACCTCGGGTACATAGTCCCGGATCCGCAGATCGAACACACCTGGGCCGTATTTTTGCGCCAGCCGCAGGAGCGCGACTTCGTTCGCCATGGCCTTGGTGACCGACCAGATGCCAAAGCGAATCCGGTCGCACCACGGCAGCGGGCCGCCCGCACTCGAGCACCCCCGCGTGTAGAACACGCCGTGATAGTCGATCCCGGTAAGCACGGTTTGCTCGGCGGCGAGACCGTCGTCGAAGCCGGCGAGTCTCGCTCGCCCCACGCGCCGCTCGAGCTCGCTCCAGGGTCGGATGGGCACGGCATCCTTGACGGACGCGCGGTAGTTGCGTTCGATAGCTTTCCAATCGGAGCGTGTGGCGGGCGTGAAACTCGCGGCGCTCACGCCGGCCGCCGTGAAATAGGTCTCGATGTGGCCCGGAGTCGTCTGCTGCACGATCTGGAACCGCAAGTGGGAAACCTGATTCCCCCGATAGAGGAACGTCGCGAGCCCGTTGTGAGTCTCCCCCTCGAGCGTATGCACCAGTGCGAACGGAAACGCCGCCCGCGACCAGCCTCGATCGGCGGCCTCAGACCATACTCTCCCCGGCTGAACGATCACGTCCCAGTAGCTGCGGCCGCCGCGCCGCGATCCGGCGCGAATGACATCTTCGGTCGCGGGCACCAGATCCCCGTCGACGGTGATGAAGTCAACGGCGAAAGCGGGGAAGTACTGTGCATCCTTGCCAAGAACCCGGTGCGCGTTCAGATCGGCGGGATCGGTCGTCATCTCGACTTCGGCGAGATGCAGGGTGCCGCGAAACGCCTGGTGCGCCGGGGCGGCGTGCCGTCCCGGCACGAACGCAGCGTTGCCGATGATATCGGCAGGCTGCGCGCCGGCAGTGAGCGCCGCCGCGTCGATACGGGCAGTGCTCGCGGTCGCGCACGTGGTGACTGCAAATAACGCGGCCGCTATCGCAGCACGCGCGCTCCTTATTGTCATGAACGATATTGTCATAAACGGCTTGGATCGCCTAGCGTCGGGCGGCTCAGGGGTTGTGCGGCGTCTGTCCCGAATCTAGTGGCCTTGACCGGCCGGGCGATTGGTGAACATGTCGCCTTGTAATAAGCGGCCGGCGTCTTGCACGTCCGGTGTAGCGTTTCGGCCGAACTCGAGAGTCATATCCAAATCAAGCGGCAACGATACGACTTGCGCACCGAGACTAGCGACATCCGGTTTTGGTACCGCGGCCAAGGCATCGCGCCACGCCTTCGCGATGGCTTGCCGTGCGTCCACCAAAGGAACCCGCACCCAGGATCCCGTAGGTGCCTCGCCACGTTCAACCGCAGGCGCCGAGCGTACGCGAATCCCGGAAGTGCTCGGTTGGAATTCGACAATGGCAGGTGCGGTTGGAATAAGGAACGCACCTTTGGGCAAAGTTTCGCGCAGCAGTCTGCCGGCCACACCTCGCACGGTACATGCGTACCCCAGCGAGTAGAATGAAAGTTGGCCCGTCGGGTCGATGCCCGCCTTATGACATGCGTCGCCCGCCCGTTGATAATCCTGCTGAGTACCCTCTCCCAGGCCTATTTTGGCTGCGTAGTCCAGCGCGGCGTCCGCATTACCCAGTTCGGTGCTCCGCTCGAAGAACCTCGCCGCTGCCAGAGGGTCCCTGGTTACGCAAATGCCCTCGTCGAGCATGCGCCCCCCCACGAATAATGCCGTCTGGCTTTGATTTGCAGTCACTTCCGAATTCAACTCCTGCACCGCCTTGGAACAGTCTCCTCGTCTGACCGCCTTCACAATCGCATCCGATGCCAGCCCTGCGCCCGCCGCCGATGAACCTGTTCCTATCGCCATGGCTGCCAACGCCGCAGCCCAGTTGAGTCCATTCATGCTTCTTATCTCCCTTAACGCACGGACCCGTATAGTCCGCATTTGCCACGCCCGTGTCCAACCAGCGGTTGGGGCATTGATATCTCATAGCCGACGATCGCATCAAGTCGAATCTTTGCCGAGCCGTCGCGAAACCCCTGCAAGTCATTGACGATCCAAGAGGTTTTGAAGCGGGAAACGAGGCTCGACCTCGCGACCGGCAAAGACGCGCGCCAGGCGCTTAACGAAGCAAACGGTGGCGCGTCGCTTCAAGATCCCACGCCTCAGGTCGATACCCGTTATTCAGGCTGGCTCAAGTCTCGATCAACTGGATCGCCTCAATGGCAACTCTAATCTCCCTCTTTGGTGCCCTGGGCAAACTGGCGAATGTCGGGCTCTTGCCCGCCCGGCCGTCACTGGGCTCGTCGATCGATAAATCACAGCTACTCATGGAAGCCACCGACGTCAGGCGGTTGCGAGAGTTGGAGTCCCTGCGCGCGGCGATCGATAAATCGCAAGCTGTGATCGAAATGGATATGGATGGCACGATTCTCACGGCAAACGAAAGTTACCTAAAGATGTTCGGCTATACGCTCCCCGAGATTACGGGGAAACCATACACATTGTTCGTCGACCCGGTCGAGCGCAACGAGCAGCAATATCGGAGCCTGTGGGAGCATCTGCGGGCCGGTCAATACGAGCAGGGGCGCTTTAAGCGCGTAGGCAAGAACGCGCGCGAAATCTGGGTGCGGGCGAGCTTCAATCCCCTGCTGGACCAGGACGGCAACGCCTGGAAGGTGGTCAAGTTCGCGAGTGAAATCACGCCGATCATCATCGAGGCGCGAGCCTTGGACAGCACGGTGCATGAAGCCCAGGACGTGATCCACGCGGTGCTGGCCGGTGCGGACAACCGGCGCATCAATCTGTCCGGCAAGACCGGCAACCTCGAACTGCTCGCGCTCAGCATCAACCAGATGATCGACAGCGTTTTGACCATAGTCGCGGAGACGATGGAGGTCGTGCAGCGCGCAGTCGCGGGTGATCTGACGTCGCGAATGAAGGTTACCGATAAGTCCGGTCATTTCAAGACCTTGGCCGAATCGGTAAATTCCATGATTCACGCCATGATGGAAATGGTCTCGAGTTTGACCGAGACCTCGCGCAAGGTACAAATCGGTGCCGAGGAGATTGCCAGCGGCAACCGCGCCCTCAGCGGGCGCACGGAGGATCAAGCCGCAAGTCTGGAGGAGACCGCGTCCTCGATGGAGCAGATGACCTCGATCGTGAGAAATAACGCCGACAATGCAGCAAAGGCCAACGAGCTGGCGGGAGCGGCGCGCGAGCAGGCCGAGCGCGGTGGGACGGTCGTGGACTCGGCGGTGGCCGCCATGAGCTCGATCAACGTGGCGAGTAAAAAGATAGCCGATATCATCGTTCTAATAAACGAGATTGCGTTCCAGACGAATTTGTTGGCACTCAACGCAGCAGTGGAAGCGGCGCGCGCGGGCGAACATGGACGAGGCTTCGCGGTTGTCGCTTCCGAGGTGCGAAATCTAGCCTCCAGGAGCGCAGCGGCGGCCAAGGAAATCAAGGCGTTGATTGAGAATTCGGCGGCCAAGGTCAGCGAGGGGACCAGGCTGGTGGGCGAATCGGGTGAAGTCCTCCGCGAAATCGTCATCCGCGTTAAGGATGTGACCGACGTGATGGGGGAGATCGACAGTTCGAGTCGCGAGCAGGCCTCCGGGATCGAGCAGGTGAACAAGGCGGTGACTTCGATGGAGGCGGTCACGCAGCAGAATGCGGCGCTGGTGGAACAAGCTTCGGCCGCGTCGCAGGCGCTCACCGAGCAAGCGAACAACCTGAGAAAGATAATCGAACGCTACCGGTCCTGAGAGCACAGTCTACGAGTTCAACTCGTTGACGCCAAAGGAAATTTTTGGAGCGGGAAACGAGGCTCGAACTCGCGACCTCAACCTTGGCAAGGTTGCGCTCTACCAACTGAGCTATTCCCGCCCTCGGGGCAGAGGCGCAATTGTAGGGCGGTACTGCCCAGAGTCAAGCCGCGAAATCTGAAATGCGATGCTAAACGGTTGAAGCGAGCCGCATTTTCGCGGCGCGGCGCCGGTCAGAGCCGCGAGCTGCCGCGCAGCTCCGGCCAGGCGAGCCGCAGGTACAGGAACATGGACCACAACGTGAGCACGGTGGCAATCCCGGTCAGCACCAGCCCAAGCTGGTAGATGGGAATACCGAACAAATCGCGCCGATACAGCAGGAACGACAGGCCGACGATCTGCATGATGGTCTTCACCTTGCCCCACACCGACACCTTGATGCGGCCGCGGGCGCCGATTTCCGCCATCCATTCGCGCAGCGCCGATACCGCGATTTCCCGGCCGATGATCACGATGGCGACGACCACCAGGAACCAGCTTTTCGGATCGCCGCTGACGATCAGCACGAGCGCGGTGGCGACGATGAGTTTATCGGCGACGGGATCGAGAAATGCGCCCAGACGCGAGGTAAGCCCCCACTTGCGGGCGAAATAGCCGTCGAGGCTGTCGGTGATTCCGGCGAACGCGAAAGCGGCGCACGCGGCCGGGTCCTTCCACCAGTACGGCAGATTGAACAGCACGAAAATCGCCGGGATCATCAGAATTCGCAGCCACGTCAGGGTGTTCGGCAAATTCCCGTACCACGGGCTTTTACTTCCCGGGGTGGAGATGCTCATAGATCACCTGGGCGAGCTCACGTCCGAGGCCGCGAATTTGTACGAAATCATCGATGCCGGCACGCAGAATCCCCTGAAGGCCGCCGAATTGCTTCAGCAGCTCGCGTCGTTTGACCGGGCCCAACCCGGGTATGGTCTCGAGTATAGACTGGCTATGGCGTTTCGCGCGCTTGCGACGGTGGCCCGTGATCGCGAAACGGTGTGCCTCGTCGCGCACGCGTTGGATGAGATGCAGCGCAGCCGAATCCGGGGGCAGAATCGTCGGTGTGTCCCGTCCCGGCGTGAACAGCTGCTCCTGGCCCGGGCGCCGGTCCGCTCCCTTGGCGACCCCGATCAGCGAGATCCCATCGAGGCCGAGCTCGGCGAGGACCTTGCCGGCCTCGGCAAGCTGTCCCTTGCCGCCGTCGATCAGCAGTACGTCGGGCGCCGGGACCTCGCCGTCGCGCACCCGCTTGTAGCGGCGCGCGAGCGCCTGATTCATCGCGGCATAGTCGTCGCCCGGCGCAATGCCCGAAATATTGAAGCGGCGGTACTCGCTCTTCAGCGGACCCTCCACCCCAAAGACCACGCAGGAGGCCACCGTATCCGTGCCGCCCGTGTGGCTGATGTCGAAGCACTCGATCCGGGTCGGCATCTCGGCGAGATCGAAGGCATCGCGCACCTCCTCGAGACTCGCCTCGATGCTGCCGCGCGCCAGCGCCCGCATCTTCAGAGCCTGTTCCGCGTTCTCGCGCATCATCTCGAGCCAACGCGCCCGGATGCCGCGGACCGAGGACGTGATGCGGATCTTATGGCCCGTCCGCTGCGCGAGCGTCGCCTCCAGCACCTGCATCTCGTCGAAGTCCGTCTCCACGATGATCTCGGGCGGGGACTCGCGCTCGAGGTAATACTGGGTGACGAACGCCGCCAGCACCTCCGCAAGCTCCGCGAGAGGCGCCCTTGGAAAGAACGTCGTGCTGCCGAGGCTGCGGCCCCCGCGCACGAACATGAGCGCGATGCAAAACTCGCCGTTGCCGGACGCAATGGCGATCACATCGGCGTCGTGGTCGATGTCCGCGGTGACGATCTGCTGCGCCTGGATCACGCGCAGCGCCTTGAGCTGATCGCGGGCCCGCGCGGCGTCCTCGAAATTCAGCCGCTCCGCGGCCGACTCCATGCGGCGCGCGAGTTCGAGCTGCGCCTCGTCGTTGCGCCCCTCCAGCACGCGGATCGCCGACTCCACGTCGCGCCCATATTCCTCCTTGCCGATGAGTCCGACGCAGGGGGCGGTGCATCGTTCGATCTGATATTGCAGGCATGGCCGCGAGCGGTTCGCGAAATAGAGGTCGTCGCAGTTTCGCAAGCGAAACAACTTTTGCAGCTGCTGCAAACTCTCGCGCACCGCGCCGGCGGAAGGGTAAGGCCCGAAGAATCGCCCCGCCTCCTTGCGCGAGCCCCGGTAGAAGTTCAGCCTCGGGAATTCATGGCCTGTTTCCAGATGCAGGTACGGAAAACTCTTGTCGTCGCGCAGCACCACGTTGAATCTTGGCCGGTGCTTCTTGATGAGGTTGAACTCGAGCAGCAACGCCTCGGTGTCCGAATTGGTGATGGTGACTTCCATGTTGGCGGTCTTCGCCACCAGAGCCTGCACCTTCGGCTGCACATTGCTCGGCTGGAAGTACGACCCGACACGGCTTTTCAGATTGCGCGCCTTGCCGACGTAGAGAATCTCCCCCGCCGCATCCAGCATGCGGTACACGCCGGGCCGGCTCGGCAGCGAATCGACGAAGGACTTCGCGTCGAACGGCGCTGCGCTCGCCGGATGCTTAGGCGTGGATTCCCCGGTCATTGCCATGTGCTGCGCGCCCGCCCAGGAGGGCGATCGCCCTTCTCATGATGTCCTCGAACATGACCGCGGTGAGGCGGCGTGTTTGTGTGTTGTAGCGGCTGCAATGGTAGGAGTCCAACAGAATCCGCTCGCCGCTGAGCGCATGCTCCGCCGCGTGCGCGAATTTGCGGTCGCCGGCTTTGAGGCCCACCGCGCGCAGGACCGCTGCGTGGGCGATGGCGCCCAGCGCCAGAACCACCCGTACCCGCGGGCTCTGCGCAAGTTCGGCGGCTAGGTAGGAGTTGCAGGTCTTGATCTCCAGCGGCAGCGGCTTGTTCGCGGGCGGCAGGCACTTGACCGAGTTCGTGATGCGGGCATCCTCGAGACGCAGCCCATCGCCGGCGTGAACGGAGGTCGCCGCGCTCGCCAGACCGAACTTGTGCAGGGTGCCGTAGAGCAGAATGCCGGCATGATCGCCGGTGAAAGGCCTTCCGGTGCGATTCGCGCCGTGCATGCCGGGCGCGAGACCGACGATCAAGAGCCGGGCTTCGGGATCCCCGAACGGCGGCACCGGCTTGCAGTAGTACTCCGGGTTTTCGTGTTGCACCGAATCGAGGAACGCGGCGAGGCGCGGGCAGCGCCGGCAATTTGATTCGAAAATACTGCTCATCGAAGATTCCGGCCGATCGGCCGGCCGTGGATGAAAAAGAGGTACAACAAAAAACGGGCTACGCGGATCACCGCGTAGCCCGCCGTCGATCGCGCCTCGAATTTGGACTAACCCGAGCGCAACCCAACCTTTCGCAACCTGGGCCGATCCGCCGACCCACTGCGTCGCCGACGTTACCTTGGACCGTTTCGGTCGCAAAGATTCCTTGCGCTCGGCTATATATGTATGCGGTCCGTGCAATACCGGGCCCCAAAACAGGCCCGAAGACTTACCGCGCTCAACTTATCAAAGGGCGGGAAAGGTTTGCGCGGCAGAATATCACCTGCGCCACCCTAGGCAACGAAAGTTTTTCCAAAACCGCTTGGGGCGGTCAGGCGAATTAATCTAGATTTATCTTATAATCTATTGATTATAATGCATATTTAAAATCGCAAATGCGGCGCGAGTAATGTCCGTTAGGGGTTTACCTTACGCCTCGCCGCACGCCAGTACGGTGGCGCGCAATCAGCATGGCGAGCTCGAGCGCTTGTTCCGAATTCAAGCGCGGATCGACCTGAGACTTGTATGCCCTCGCGAGATCCGCCTCCTTGAGGTCGCGAGCGCCGCCGATGCATTCGGTCACATCCTCGCCGGTCAGCTCGACGTGCACCCCGCCGAGCGTGGAACCGAGTTCCTCGTGGATGCGGAACGCGGCCTCGACTTCGCCGAGAATATTGTCGAAGCGTCGAGTCTTGATGCCGCCGGCGGTCGTCTCCGTGTTGCCGTGCATGGGATCGCACACCCACAGCACTTGCGCGCCGGACGCGCGCACCGCCTCGATCATGTCGGGCAGCCGCTGCGCGACGTCCTTGATGCCGAAGCGATGAATGAACGTGAGACGCCCGGGTTGGTTCTGAGGGTTCAAGACCTGCGCTAGCTCCTGCAGCCATTCGGCGCTCATCGAAGCGCCGACCTTGACGCCGATCGGATTCGCGATACCGCGGAAATATTCGATGTGAGCGCCGTCGATGGCGGCCGTGCGCATGCCGATCCACGGCATGTGCGTCGACAGGTTGTACCATTTTTTCTGGCGGTCGATATACCGGGTCTGCGCTTGCTCCGAGAGCAAGTGCAGGCCCTCGTGGCTGGTGTAAAAATCCACGCGCGTGGCGGCATGTACTTCGCGCCCGCTCATGGATTCAAAGAATTCCAACGACTCGGCGATCGAATCGACAATCCGCTGATAGGCGTCGCGCAGCGGCGCGTGATGCAGGAAGCCGAGATCCCAGTACTCCGGATGGTGCAGGTCCGCGAACCCGCCGTCGATCAGCGCGCGCACGAAATTCAGGGTGAGCGCGGCGCGCTCATAGCCGCGCAACAGCAGCTCCGGATCCGGTTCGCGCTCCGCGGCGCTGAAGCCGGGGCGATTGACGTTGTCGCCCCGATACGTAGGCAAAGTGACCCCATCGCGCGTCTCGGTATCCGCCGAACGGGGCTTGGCATATTGCCCCGCAAATCGTCCGACCCGGATGACGGGCTTCTTCATGCCCTGCAGCAGGACCAGACTCATCTGCAGCAGGACCTTCAACCGCTTGGCGATGTTGTCCGACTCGCAGTCATCGAAACTCTCCGCGCAATCGCCTCCTTGCAGCAAAAAAGCCTCGCCGCGCTGCGCCTTGGCCAGCTTCGCACGCAAGGCCTCGACTTCCCAGGAGACCACCAGGGGCGGCAGGCGGCTCAACGCGGCAACCGAGCGCTCGAGAGCGATCGGGTCCTTGTATTTGGGCTGCTGCGCGGCCGGCCGGCCGTGCCAGCTCGCGGGATGCCAATTGGTTAGAACCGGAGATTTGGACATGCCGGGAATGCTACACAGGGCCCGCACTCGGTGCAAAGTGGCGCCCGAGGTGCGGGCACGGCAGAATGCCGGCCCATATCCCAACTCGGAATTCCTATGTCGACAGTCACCGATACGTTGCAGGCGCTCGGCCTCGCCGAGATCAACCCCGGCGCCTGGTCCGGTAGCCATGGATGGAGCAAGGATGACTCCGCGCCGCCGATCGAATCGACCAATCCGGCCACCGGCCGATGTCTCGGCCGCGTTCGCGCGGCGACCGCGGCCGATTACGAGCACGTGCTGGCATCGGCGGTCGAGGCCGCCGGGCAGTGGCGCGCCGTGCCGGCGCCGAAGCGCGGCGAGGCCATCCGGCTGATCGCGGAGGAGCTGCGCCTGCACAAAGATGCGCTCGGCAGCCTGGTGTCTCTCGAGAACGGCAAGATCAAGGCGGAGGGCGACGGCGAAGTGCAGGAGATGATCGACATTGCCGATTTCGCGGTCGGCCAGTCGCGCATGCTGTATGGCCTCACCATGCAGTCCGAGCGAAGTCAGCACCGCATGTACGAGCAGTGGCATCCGCTCGGCGTCGTCGGCGTCATCTCGGCTTTCAACTTCCCGGTGGCCGTCTGGTCCTGGAACGCATTTCTCGCGGCCATCGCCGGGAACGCAACGGTGTGGAAGCCGTCGCCCAAGACGGCGCTCTGCTCCCTGGCCGTTCAGCGCATCTGCAATCGCGTGATGGAGCGGCTGTCGCTGCCTGCCATATTTCAGATCTTCATCGACGCCGGTAACGAGCTCGCGACCCGCTTCGTCGACGATCGCAGAGTCGCGCTGGTGTCCTTCACCGGCTCGACCCACGTCGGCCGCCAAGTCGCCGTGCGGGTTGCCGAACGGCTCGGCAAGAGCCTGCTGGAGCTCGGCGGCAACAATGCCATCATCGTGGACGAGAGCGCCGATCTCGATCTCGCCGTACCCGCCATCGTGTTCGGCGCGGTAGGCACGGCGGGCCAGCGCTGCACCACGACTCGCCGCGTTTTTGTGCATCGGTCGCGCGCCGCGGAGCTCGAGCGGCGGCTGGTGGCGGCCTACGGGCAAGTGCGCATCGGCGATCCGTTGGATCCCCAGACGCTGATGGGACCCATGATCGATGCCGGGGCGGTGACCCGCTACCAGGCCGCGATCGCCGCGGCGCAGTCCCAGGGCGGAACGCTGCTCTGCGGAGGGGCCGTGCTCGAACGGCCCGGCCATTTCGTCGAGCCCGCCATCGTGCGCGCGTCGGTGTCGATGCCGATCGTCTCGACCGAGACCTTCGCGCCGATTCTGTATGTCCTGCCGTACGAGAGTTTCGAGGAGGCCGTGGCGCTGCAAAATGCGGTGCCGTACGGGCTCTCCTCCGCGGTATTCACCGACAGACTCAAAATTGCCGAGCGCTTCCTGTCGGCGGAGGGCAGCGACTGCGGCATTGCCAACGTGAACCTCGGCACCTCCGGCGCCGAGATCGGGGGTGCCTTCGGCGGGGAGAAGGACACGGGCGGCGGCCGGGAAGCGGGATCGGACGCGTGGAAGGCTTATATGCGGCGGCAAACGACCACCATCAACTGGAGCTCGCAATTGCCGCTAGCCCAGGGCATCCGATTCGATCTGTCTTGAGGTTCGCTAGCGGCCCAGCCAGGCGCCGATCTGCGCCTCGCGCTGCGCGAGGCGCGCGGCCGAGATCGGCGCGCGGGTCTTGAGTTCCTGGGCATATAGCGATACTCGATACTCCTCGATCCACAGTTTGAGCTCGTCGAGCCCGGGCGCCCGCCGCAGTTCAGCGGCCGCCCGCCCCGCCAAGGCCGCGGCGCGGGACGACCACGCCTCGAGCTCGGCAAGAACGTGCGGCGGTTCGCCGCCGCGCGCGAAGATCCGCTGCCAGCGGCGTTCCTCGGCCTTCAAATAGCGCGACACCTGACGCAGCCAATCCGAGGACAGCGCCTGCAACCACTCCGGGCGCAAAAGCGCCCCGAGGTGCGCCTGCGTCTGCTCGACCGCCAGGGGCTGCGCCCGCGCCCGCGAATCCTCGAGCAGCCGGCGGACGTTGCGAGCCTCGGCAAGCCATCCTCCCACCTCGACGATCGCTTGCTCGAGCATCGCGTGCAGGTCGGCTCGTCCTCGATCGACCGCCGCCTCGAAGCCCTCGCGCGTGCGCGGCGGCTCGAGATCGGCGAAGCAGGCGCGGCGGCAGGCCAGCTGGAGCAACAGATCGATCAACTCGTCGCGCCCGAAATACGAGGCGGCCGCCAGCACCAGCCGCATGTCCGCCGCGGCGAGCTTGGCGAGATCCCGCATCTGGCGCTCGAGCATGACGCGCGCGAGATGGACCGCGCCCTCGGCGAAAGATTGCGCCGCTTCGGCGGCACTCCATTCGAATCGCACCTCGACCGCGCCTCGAACTCGCTTCAGCGTCGGGAATATCGGCACAGAGCCCTGCGGCAAATCGAGCGGCACGCTCGGCGGCAGCTCCTCGAGCTCGAATCGGCGCCACGGCTCGGGATACGCGGCATGCGCTCGGCGCTCGAGCTCGCGCCGCGCCTCGAACGCGGTGCGCCGGCGCAATTCGGCAAGATCCATTCCGGAGGCGATCTCCCCGCCCTCCCCGAGCACCGATATTCTCGGGATGAGATGGAGGGGGATCTGCGTGGAATCGAACCGCAGTTGCTCGAGCGGAATCGCCCGCGATTCGTGCAGCCAAGCTCCGAGCGCGGCGAGATCGGCGGAGGGTGCGCCCATGAACGATAAAAAGCTTTCGGCCGTGGCGGCGATGGGGATGAGATTGCGGCGCACCTCCTTCGGCAGCGAGCGCAATGCGGCCACGATTCGCGGTTCGGCCAAGCCCGGTATCGACGCATCCACGGCGGCGCGCGTGAGCTCGGGAAGCGCCGCGAGCGGAATCTGGAGCGTCACGCCATCCGCGGGATTGCCGGGATCGAAGCGGTATTCGACGGGCGCCCTCAACGCGCCGAGGGCCACCGCCTGCGGGAATCGGGCGAGCAGCGACTCATCCGGCCGGCGGGCGAAGATCTGCTCCGGTCCGAGCGCGAGTGCGCCGAGTTCGGCCTGCGTCAGATGCCGGGTGAAGTGCTCGAGGCTCGCGGCGCTCGATACCTGCCGCGGCAGCGCGCCCGCATAGAATTCGACGAAATACTCGGGGGGCTTGAGCAGATCCCGCACCCGCAGGCGCTCCTCCAACCGCTCAGCCTCGCGGATGGCCGCATCATTCGCCTCGAGCCAGGCCGGTCGCTGCCCGAGGCGCCCGTGCACCAACGCCTCGCGCGCAAAGATTCGCCGCGACTCCTCGGGCGCGATCGGCCCAAAATTCACGATGCGATTGGCGGACAGCGTCAGCCCGAGGAATGTCACGCGCTCGCGCGCGACGACCTCTCCGCGCCTCTCGTCCCAGTCGGGTTCGAGATATTCCCGCTTGGAGAGATGCCGCGCGGCCGCTTCGATCCACATGGGCTCGACCTCAGCCACCGTGCGCGCGAAGACCCGCGACGTCTCGACGATGTTCGCCGCCATCACCCAGCGGGGCTTGCGGCGCCGGAGCGGCGAACCGGGGAAGATGTGAAACCGGATTCCGCGCGTGCCCAGATAGTCACCCTCTTCGCCGCGCGCGCCGACCGTGGTGCAAAACCCCGCCAGCAGCGAGCGGTGCACGCCGGCATAGCTCGCGGGCTTGCGCTGACCCGCGATGCCGGCGGCTCGAGCTCGATCCGAGACTTGCGAATGAACGTCCTCCCATTCGGACAGCCGCAGCAACGACAGCCCCCGCTCCTTGCACCAGCGCCGAAGCTCGCGCCGCGGGCCTTCGCGCATCTGCCGGTAGGCGCGCCACAGCTTCACCAGCCCATTGAACTCCGACTTCGAATCCTCGAAGACCGCGGGCTCGCCGCTCTCCTCGCCTTGAGCCCGATCCGGAGTCGGCAGGCGGGCATCCGGCACGGAGAGACCCGAGACGATGGCCAGGATCTCCGTCTCGGCATGAAATCGGCGGCTTTCCAGCAGCGCGCGCGCGAGCCGCGGATCCAACGGCAGCCGCGCCATCGCGCGTCCCCGGCCGGTGACGCGGCGCTCCTCGTTCAGCGCCTGCAGCTCCTGCAGCAGACGATAGCCGTCGTTCAGCGCGCGTGTGTCCGGCGTATCGATGAAGGGAAACGTCTCCGCATCGCCCAGACCATCCGCGGCCAGCCGCAGCAACAGTGCGGCCAGATTGGTTCGCAGGATCTCGGGCTCGGTATGCTCCGCGCGTGCCTCGTAGTCTTCCTGCGAATACAGACGCAGGCACAGCCCCGCTCCGATGCGGCCGCAGCGCCCCTTGCGCTGATCCGCGCTCGCGCGCGAGATCGGCTCGATGGGCAGCCGCTGCAGTCGGCTCCGCGGGCTGTAGCGGGAGATCCGCGCGAGCCCGGAATCGATCACCGCTCTGATGCCCGGTACGGTAATGGAGGTTTCCGCGACGTTGGTCGACAGTACGATCCGGCGGCGTGCGCCCCGCTTGAAGATCCTGCTTTGCTGTTCCCAGGACAGCCGCGAATAGAGCGTGAGCACGTCGACGCCGGAGAGCTCCCGTTCGAGCAGCTCCGCGACATCGCGAATCTCGCGCTCTCCGGGCAGGAACACGAGCACGTCGCCATTGCCGATCGCTCCCGGCGTGGTCGCGATGTCTTGGTAGGCCTCGAGCACCGCGGTCGGCAGATCCTGTTCTTCGGCCTCCCCGGGCGAAGCCGCCACCGTGTAGCGCACCTCGATGGGATGGCCGCGGCCGCTGATGTGGAATACCGGAGCATCGTCGAAGAACCGCGAAACGCGGTCCACGGCCAGCGTCGCGGATGTGATGATGAGCTTGAGCTCCGGGCGCCGCGGGAGGATGCGCTTCAGCACGCCGAGCAACAGATCGACGTTGAGCGACCGCTCGTGAGCCTCGTCGACGATGACGGTATCGTATCGCCGAAGCAGCGGATCGGACGCGAGTTCCGCGAGCAACAATCCGTCGGTCATCAGCACGAGGCGGGTGGCTGCGGACACCTGATCGGCGAACCGGACCCGGAATCCGACGGTCCCGCCCAGCGGCTGCGACAGCTCCTCGGCGATCCGCGAGGCCAGAGCGCGAGCGGCGAGCCGGCGCGGCTGGGTGTGCGCGATCAGCCCTTCGCGCCCACGCCCGAGCTCCAGGCAATACTGGGGCAGCTGCGTGCTCTTGCCGGAACCCGTATCGCCGGCGACGATGAGAACTTGGTGGTTGCGCAGCGCGTCCAGGATCTTGTCGCGGCTCGCGGAAATCGGCAGTTCGGGATCATGTTTGAAGTTCAGCGGCGGGACGGCGGGATCTCGCGCCGGCGCCTCATTCGGCACGTTTGACGTCCAGCCAGAGGCTCTCCTGAGCGGCGAGATTCAAACCGGAGAATTCCAGCCCGCGCAGTTTCGCGAGCTGCTCCATGGCACGAAAGCGCCGTTCGAATTTGACGTTCGCGGCGCGCAGAGCGCTCTCGGCGTCGACTCCGAGCTTGCGGGCGAGATTGGCGGCGGCGAACAACAGATCGCCCACTTCCTCGAAGGTCTCTTGCGACGGCGCGGCACCGGAATTTCCCGCCGCAGTGTGATTCTCCGCCGCCTCGCGCACCTCCGCGAGCTCCTCCTCGACCTTGTCGGCAGTCTGCGAAGGGTGCTCGAAATCGAAACCGACGCGGGCCGCGCGCTTGCTCAGCTTGTAGGCCCTCATCAACGCCGGCAGCGACTGGGGAACGCCGTCGAGCGCGCTATCGCCCCCGCGCTCCCGGGCCTTGATGTTCTCCCAGGCGGCGCCCTGCTCGTCCGCAGTCAGCGGGCCGTGATCGCCGAATACATGAGGATGGCGGCGGACCAGCTTGTCGCAGATCGACCCGACCACCGCCTCGAAGTCGAAGATGCCCTGCTCGCTCGCCATCTCGGAGTGGAATACCACCTGGAATAGAAGATCGCCGAGCTCGTCCCGCAAATCCGCACCACCCCCGCGATCGATGGCATCGGCCACCTCATAAGCCTCCTCGAGGGTATAAGGCGCAATGCTTGCGAACGTCTGTTGGCGATCCCACGGACAACCGTCCGGCGCCCGCAGGCGCCGCATGATCGAGAGCAGCTCCGGCAAGCGTGACGTCATGACGGCCTGCCTTGCGGTGTCCCGCCGGTCGCCGCCTGTCGCGCCTGCAGCAAGCGCCGGAACGTCATCAACATGCCGGCGGTTGCCCCCCAAATGATGCGCTCCCGGTACGGAATATCGTAGACCTCCACCGTCAGGTCGCCCATTTGAAGCTGGCGGATCTTGTGATTGGCGGCGTCGAGAATGTAGCCCAGCGGAACCTCGAACGCATCGTGCACCTCGGCTGTCGCGATCTTGAGCTCGAACGCGGGGTTGACGAAGGCGACCGCGGGCGTCACCCGAAATCCCGTGCCCACCCAGTGATCGGGCAGATATCCCGCGAATTCCACGAAGCTCGGGGCGAGGCCGATTTCCTCCTGCGCCTCGCGCAGCGCCGCCCGCCACGGATCGGGATCTTCGGGCTCGATGCGTCCGCCGGGAAAGCTGATCTGTCCGGCATGATCCTTGAGGGTCGCGGCTCGCTGCGTGAGGAGCACGGTCCAGTCGGCCTCGCGCTCGACCAGCGGCACGAGAACGGCCGCGGGGATCCGTTGCGCCGGCGCCTTGGCCCGGACCTGGGCAAGCATCTCGCGCGAACCGCCGGCGAGCCACAGCATGTCCTCATCCGGCGAGGAGGGGGTCGGAATGAGGGATTCGCGGATATGCGCCTTGGAAAAGAGAGAATCCATCGCTAACCGGACGATCCTTGTCCCTTCACTCCACCCGTGGTGAGCGCCAACGGATCGAGCAGGCGGCGCAATTCCTCAACGTCCATGCCGGTCATCTCCGCGGCAACATCCAAGATGGGCCGCCCTTGAGCGTACGCCTTCTTGGCGATCGCGGCGCCCTTCTCGTAGCCGATGATGGGGTTGAGCGCAGTCACCAGGATGGGATTGCGGTCGAGCGCCTCGCGCAGCCGCTCCTCATTCACCTTGAATCCGGCGATCGCGTGCTCGGCAAGATTGCGGCTTGCGATGCCGAGGAGCTCGAGGCTCTGGACCAGGTTGTGGGCGATCACGGGCAGCATCACGTTGAGCTGAAAATTCCCCGACTGGCCCGCCACCGTGATGGTCGCGTCGTTGCCGATGACCTGCGCAGAGATCATGGTGACCGACTCCGGAACCACCGGGTTGACCTTGCCCGGCATGATGCTCGAGCCGGGCTGCAGCGCCGGCAGCGCGATCTCGCCCAGTCCCGCCAGCGGCCCGCTGTTCATCCAGCGAAGGTCGTTGGAAATCTTCATGAGGCTGACGGCGACGACCTTGAGCTGCCCCGACAGCTCGACGGCCGTGTCCTGACACGAAAGCGCCTCGAAATAATCCGCGCTCGGCACGAACGACAGCCTGGTCACGGCGGCGAGGTGCTTCGCGAACAAGGCGCCGAATCGCGGGTCGGCATTGATGCCCGTACCGACGGCGGTGCCGCCCTGCGCGAGCGCCAGGAGCCGCGGCATGACCGAGCCCAATCGCTCGCGGCCCTTCTCGATCTGGGACCGCCACCCGCCGAGCTCCTGAGCAAGCGTGATCGGCATGGCATCCATCAGATGCGTTCGCCCCGTCTTGACGACATGGCCCAGCTCCCGCGTCCGTGCCTCCAGTGCCGCGCTCAAGGTCTTCATTGCGGGCAGGAGATCTTCGCAGAGAAGCAACGCCGCCGCGACGTGAATCGCCGTCGGCACGACATCGTTACTGCTCTGCCCCCGGTTGACCTCGTCGTTCGCGTGCACCGGCCGGCCGAGTCGGCGCCCGGCGAGGGCGGCGATGACCTCGTTGGCATTCATGTTGCTGCTGGTGCCGGATCCGGTCTGAAATACATCGACCGGGAATTGATCGTCGTACCGCCCTTGCGCGACGTCCTGCGCAGCCGCCTGGATGGCCTCCGCGAGATCCGGCGGCATGGCGCCCAGCTCCCGATTTGCCGCGGCGGCGGCGTGCTTGATCAGGCCCAGGGCGCGGATGAAGGCGCGCGGCATCTTCAGGCCGCTCGGCGGGAAATTCTGGATCGCACGCTGGGTCTGCGCGCCCCAGAGCGCGTTCGCCGGCACGTCGAGCGCGCCCATGCTGTCATGCTCGACGCGATAGTCGGATGTGCTCATCGCGTCTTCCTTCCGGAGCCCGTCTGTGGCTGGTTTCCTGTAATATCGCACATTCATTCTATCAATTTGGCCATGGGATTCGAGATGTCCAAGCCCGAGACGGGCCAGCCCGCAGATGCGCTGTCGCCGCTCGACGGGCGCTATGCCGGGAAGCTCGCACCGATTCGAGAGGTGTTCAGCGAAGCCGGATTGATGCGCGAGCGGGTCCGGGTCGAATGCGCCTGGTTCCTCGCGCTCCGCGAGGGCCCGGCGGCAGCCTCGCTCCGCGACCTGCCGGCCGCCGCGGGCGGCTGGGCGCAATCGCTCGCCTCGGATCCGTCGGCGACCGACGTACCCGCCATCAAATCGATCGAGGCGCGCACCAAGCATGACGTGAAAGCCGTCGAATACTGGATCCGCGACGAACTCAAGCGGCGCGGCGCCGGTGCGGCGCAGCTCGAATGGGTGCACTTCGCGTGCACCTCCGAGGATATCAACAATCTCGCTTACGCGCTCATGCTGAAAAAAGCGCGCGACACGATCGTGCTGCCGGCGCTCGAGGCCATCGGCACGCTCGCCGATTCGCTCGCGGAGCGCTACGCGGCGGTCGGCATGCTGGCTCGCACCCATGGGCAGACGGCCACCCCCACGTCCGTCGGCAAGGAGTTCGCGAATGTGGCGGCCCGGCTGGAACGCCAGCGCGAAAGCCTTGCCCGGGTGCCGATTCTCGGCAAGCTGAACGGCGCGGTGGGCAATTTCAACGCCCACGTCGCGGCGCTTCCGTCCGTCGACTGGCCGGCTCTCAGCGCGCGCTTCGTTCGATCTCTGGGCCTGGAGCCGAACACGCACACGACGCAGATCGAGCCGCACGATTGGATCGCCGAATACTGCCACGCGTTGCTTCGCGCCAACACCGTCCTGCTCGATTTCGCGCGCGACATGTGGAGCTACATCTCGCTCGGCTACTTCAGACAAAAGCCGGTGGCCGGGGAAGTGGGTTCCTCCACGATGCCGCACAAGATCAACCCGATCGATTTCGAGAATGCCGAGGGGAACCTCGGGCTCGCAAACGCCTTGCTCGCGCATTTCGCGGAAAAACTGCCGATATCGAGAATGCAGCGCGACCTCACGGACTCGACCGTGCTGCGCAATCTCGGCGTGGCCGTCGGACACTCCGTTCTCGCCTATCAGTCGCTCGGCGCCGGGTTGCGTAAGGCGGAGCTCGACGAGGCCCGGCTCGGCGAGGATTTGAGCCGCGCCTGGGAGGTTCTCGGCGAAGCGGTGCAAACCGTGATGCGTGCGCATGGGCTCCCCGACGCCTACGATCGGCTCAAGGAGTTCACCCGCGGCCGGCCCGTGGACCAGGCTGCGATGCGCGAATTCATCGGCTCGCTGCCGCTGCCGCCGGAAGAAAAAGAACGGCTCTTGCTGCTCGAGCCTCGCACCTATCTCGGGCTCGCGCCCGCACTGGCGCGACGCCGCTCCTGAGCCTGGGGTATCATCGCTCGGCGTCCGAAACGTGACGCAGTTGGCACGATGGTATGCGGGCAAACTGTAGTATCCCAGTCCGAAGTACGAGGCGGCCCGGTGAACTATGGGGGGACGCTCGCTACCTCCAGTGAGGCATCGAGAGACATGGCGGGTAATACGGAAGACAGAACGCAGCCCATCGCGGACCGGGTACCCACGCTCGAGGGCGGCGCTGCATCCAGCACCCGCACCATTCTCACAACCATGCCGGAAGTGCGCGAAGCCAGCCTCAAGGTGGCGAAGTCCGCGCAGCGCCTCTTGTCCATTTTCACGCAGGACCTGGAGCCTTTGATCTACGGCGAGGAGCCGTTCCTCGAGGCCATCAAGCGGCTGGTGCTCGCACGATCGTACGCCAAGGTGCGAGTCTTGCTCGCCGATCCTTCGCGCGCCATGGTCGACAACAATCGCTTCCTCGCCCTGGCGCGCCGGCTCACGAGCTGCATCGATCTGCGCGCCATGAGCCCCGAGTATCCCGCGAGCGCGGGCGCGTTCATCATCGCCGACGACAAGGCGCTGGTCTATCGCCTGCAGGCGGACCGTTGGGACGGCATCTCCGACATGAACGAACCGGCCGTGGTGCGCCGCTATCTGAATTTTTTCGACGAGGTCTGGCAGAGCAGCATGCAAGAGTCGCAAATGCGGCAAATGCTGATGTAGGCCGCTCGAACCCGCTCTCCAGCCGCCGCGCCGCGCGCAGCCGCCGCGCCGGTATACTATAATAGGCGGATGCCTTTCCTCCCCGTGCATTCGGATTCCGCCGAGACGGTCATCGTCGGCATGTCCGGCGGCGTCGACTCGGCCGTCGCGGCGCTCCTGTTGCGCGATGCGGGCTTCTCGGTTCAAGGGCTCTACATGTCCAATTGGGAGGACGACGACGATGCCTACTGCACCGCCGCCGAGGACTTCCAGGATGCGCGGGCCGCTTGCGAGACACTCGGTATTGCGCTCCATCGGGTGAGTTTCTCGGCCGAGTACCGAGAGCGCGTGTTCGCCCGATTCTTGCGTGAGTATGCGGCCGGACGCACGCCGAACCCGGACGTGCTGTGCAACCGGGAGATCAAATTCGGGGTCTGCCTGGAATACATGCACCGCCTCGGCGCCGACCGCATCGCCACCGGCCATTACGCCCGGCTCGAGCACGGCGCCGCCGGCACCCGGCTCCTCAAGGCGCGCGATCAGTCGAAGGATCAAAGCTATTTTCTGCATGGCGTCGGCCCGCGCGCGCTCGCAAATACCTTGTTTCCGCTCGGCGATCTGTGCAAGGACGAGGTACGGCGCCGCGCCCACGCCGCGGGACTTCGCGTGTTCGACAAGCCGGACAGCACCGGGATCTGTTTCATCGGCGAGCGTCCGTTTCAAGAATTTCTCGGCCGGCATCTGCCGGATTCCGCCGGCCCGATCGAGACCCCGGATGGGCGGCTGTTGGGCGAGCACCGCGGCCTCGCCTTCTATACGCTCGGCCAGCGATCGGGGCTCGGCGTCGGCGGCAAGGCCGGCGCGGCCGAGGCGCCTTGGTACGTCGCCGACAAGGACGCGAGCCGCAACGCACTCATCGTCGTTCAAGATCACGAGCATCCGCTCTTGATGTCCGATGTCTTCGACGTCGAGGAAGTGCATTGGCTCGCCGCTCCTGACGAGGCGGAGTTCGACTGCGCCGTCAAGACGCGCTATCGCCAAGGCGATCTTGCATGCCGCGTCCGGGTCCGCTCCGGCGGCCGCGCACAGGTGTCGCTGCGGCGGCCCGCCCGCGCGGTGACGCCCGGCCAGTACGCGGTGTTCTACCGGGGTGATCTCTGTCTGGGCGGCGGCGTCATCGCCGAGCGCCGCAATACATCGTCCGGCGCGCTGCGCGGCGGACCGAGAGTTTCATCCAAGTCTTCATATTCGATGGAGGGGTCATGACGGATAGCTTCAAGGCAAGAACGACGCTCAAGGTCGGACAGCGGACCTATGAGATCTGCGGCCTCGACGCGCTCAAGGCGAACAATGTCGGCCGCCTGCCTTTTTCGCTCAAGATCCTGCTGGAGAACCTGTTGCGCTTCGAGGACGGCGTGAACGTCAAGAAGAGCGACATCGATGCGCTGCTCGCCTGGGACCCGAAGGCGGTGCCGCATTACGAGATCGCCTTCACGCCGGCGCGCGTGATCATGCAGGACTTCACCGGCGTACCGTGCATCGTGGACCTCGCCGCGATGCGCGAAGCCATCGAACGGCTCGGCGGAGATCCGCAGCGCGTCAACCCGCTCGCCCCCGCGGAGCTGGTCATCGACCATTCGGTGCAGGTCGACGAATACGGCACGGCAGATTCCCTCAGGCGCAACAACGAGATCGAGTTCAGCCGCAACGGCGAGCGTTACATGTTCCTGCGGTGGGGCCAGACCGCCTTCAGCAACTTCAAAGTGGTGCCGCCCAACACCGGCATCGTTCACCAGGTCAACATCGAGCGGCTGGCGCGGGTGGTGTTCTCGGACGATGCGACCGGCCAGGCTCACGCCTACCCGGACACGCTGGTCGGAACCGACTCGCACACCACCATGGTCAACGGGCTCGGCGTACTCGGCTGGGGCGTCGGCGGCATCGAGGCCGAGGCCGCCATGCTCGGCCAGCCGGTCACCATGCTCATTCCTCAAGTCATCGGCTTCAAGCTGACCGGGAGCCTCCCGGCGGGAACCACCGCGACCGATCTCGTATTGACCGTGACCGAGATCCTTCGCAAGAAGGGCGTGGTCGACAAATTCGTGGAGTTCTTCGGCGACGGCCTCAAGGGCCTGCCGCTCGCCGACCGCGCCACCATCGCCAACATGTCGCCCGAGTTCGGTTCCACCTGCGCGATTTTCCCGATCGACGAGGAAACTCTGCGCTACCTCGAGCTTACCGGCCGGCCGGCCGAACAGATCGCGCTGGTCGAGGCCTATGCCAAGGCTCAAGGGCTGTGGCGCATCGATGGTGCGAAAGCGGCGGATTACACCGACGTGGTCGAACTCGATCTGGGCACGGTCGAGCCCGCGCTCGCGGGCCCCAAGCGCCCACAGGACCGCGTTCCGCTGCGCTCGGCGAAGAGCGTGTACCGGGCGAGCCTGAAGAAAATGGCCGAGGAACGCACGCAGAAAAATCCCGGCGCCACCGGCCACGCGCCCGCCAAGCTCGCCGGCGGCAGCGTCGAGATCACGGACGGCGCCGTGCTGATCGCGGCCATCACGAGCTGCACCAACACATCGAATCCCGCGGTGATGGTCGCGGCAGGCCTGCTCGCCCGCAACGCACGCGCCCGAGGGCTCGAATCCAAGCCTTGGGTCAAGACCTCGCTCGCCCCCGGCTCGCGCGTGGTGACCGACTATCTCAAGAAGACGAATCTCTTGAGCGACCTCGAGGCGCTCGGTTTCTATACTGTCGGCTACGGATGTACTAGTTGTATCGGAAACTCCGGCCCGCTCAAGCCCGAGATCTCCGAGGCGGTCAAAGCCGGCGATGTCGTCGCCTGCTCGGTGCTCTCGGGAAATCGCAATTTCGAGGGACGCGTGCATCCCGAGATCAAGATGAATTTCCTCGCGTCGCCGCCGCTGGTGGTGGCGTATGCGCTCGCGGGGAGTCTCGACATCGACATCACCACCGAGCCTCTCGGGACGGGCAAGGACGGGAAGCCGGTCTACCTGAAGGACGTCTGGCCGAGCGCGGCGGAGGTCGCCCTGGCCGTGGCAGGATCGGTGGACTCCGCAATGTTCATCAAGGGCTATGCGGACGTGTTCCGCGGCGACGAGAATTGGCGCGGCATCAAGACGCCGGAGGGAAAGATCTATGCGTGGGACGGCAAGTCGACCTACGTCAAGAATCCGCCCTACTTCGACGGCATGAGCATGACGCCGGCCGAGGTCGGCGACGTCAAGGGCGCACGGGTGCTCGCGGTGCTCGGCGATTCGGTGACCACCGATCACATCTCGCCTGCCGGCAACATCTCCAAGTCGAGCCCGGCCGCGAAATACCTCATGGAGCAGGGAGTGAAGCCGGCGGACTTCAACTCATACGGAGCGCGTCGCGGCAATCATGAGGTCATGATGCGCGGCACGTTCGCCAACATCCGGTTGCGGAACCTGCTCTTGCCGGGCACGGAGGGCGGGGTCACGCTGCACATCCCGAGCGGCGAGACGCTGTCGATCTTCGATGCCGCCATGAAGTACAAGAAGGCATCGACCCCGCTGGTGATCCTCGCCGGCAAAGAATACGGCACCGGCAGCTCGCGCGACTGGGCTGCAAAAGGCACCATGCTGCTCGGAGTCAAAGCGGTGATCGCCGAGAGCTTCGAACGCATCCACCGCTCGAACCTCATCGGGATGGGCGTGCTGCCGCTGCAATTCAAGGACGGCGAGAACGCGCAGAGCTTGAAGCTCACCGGCAAGGAGACTTTCGACATCGTCGGCCTCGACCGCGGCGCAGCCAAGACAGTCACCGTGCTCGCTCATGGCGAGGGCGGCAAGGCGACGAAATTCGAGGCGCGACTGCGCATCGATACGCCGAAGGAACTCGATTACTACCGGCACGGTGGAATCCTGCATTACGTGCTGCGGCAGCTCGCCGGCGCGCGCAAGGCGGCCTGAGGGCGGGGACGCCCGCCTCTCGCGGCGGGGACGCCCGCCTCGCGGCGTGCCCTCTCCCTGGGGAGGCCGGGCCCGCCGCAAACAGCATCATGGGGAGGGCGGCGCCCCGGTGGGCGTTGGACTCGCCGGCGGCGCTTCGGCAGCGGCGACGCTGCCGGCTTCGACCAGCACCATCGCATTGGGATCGAGGTGCGCGCGGATCGCCCGGTTGACTTGTTCCCGCGTCACCGCCTCGATGGCCTGCGGATAGCCGTCGAGCCAGGCGAGATCGTAGCCTCGCTGCACGGAGGCGAGAATCGCTCCCGCCACCCCTCCGGCGGTCGCGAGGCTCACGCGGTAGCTGCCGATGAGCCCCTGCTTGTGGGCGCTGAGCTCAGCGTCGGTCACACCGTCGGTCCACCATGTCTCGATCACCCGGCGCGTCGAGGCGATGCCCCGCTCGAGCAGTGACGGCGCGAAGCTCGCCGAGACCGCCCAGTCGCCATCGATGATGCTGTCTTCACCCACTGCCGCGCCGATGTTGTACGTGAGGCCTTCGCGGTCGCGCACGGTGCCCATCAGGCGCCCGGTGAAGCCTCGACCGAGAATGGCCGTGCCCACCCGGAGCGGCAGCGCGTCCGGATCGCGATAACGCAGCCCGGTCGCCTGGCCGAGCATGACCGAGGCGCTCGGCTTGTCGTTGAGCGGCACGGTGATGCGGCTGGCTCCCGCCGGCGAGGCTGAGGCCGGCGCGGCCGGCCGCTCATAGTCGTGACCGCCGGCCCAACCGCGGAAGTCTTTGGCGACCTCGCGCCGCGCCTCGGCGGTCGGCACGTCTCCCGCCAGCACCAAGGTCATGTGGCTCGGGCCGAAATAGCGGGCGTGAAAGCTCTTCACGTCGCCGAGCTCGGCCGACTGCGCCGAGGCGATGTACTCTTCGGTGGTATGCGGGTGATTTGGATGGTTCTCGGGGAAGACCGCCCGCCCGAACGCCTGCTGGGCGCGCAGCCCGGTATTTTGCAGGGCGGATTGCAGAGTGCCGACGAACTGTTGTCTGGCTTTGGCGAATTCGGCGGACGACAGGGCGGGCGTCCGCAGCTCCGCCGCGATCAGACCGAGCACCAGCGGCAGATCTTTTTTCAGGCACTTGGCCCGGATCTCCAATGTCTCCGTGCCGACGCCGAAGGAGATCTGCGCACCGACATTGTCGAGCCGATCCGCGATCTGAAATTTGTCGAGCGTCTGGGTGCCCCGATCCAGCATCATCCCCGTCAACGTGGGGATCGCGATGTTGCCGGACTCCGCCATGGCATCTCCCGCAGGCAGTGATCCCAGGATGACGATGACGTCCTTGACGCCCGTCTGGTACGTGATCAGATCGATTCCGGCGACCTTCGAACGGTGGCTATTGTCCACCATGGCCGCCGCGACGCTCGCGCTCGCAACCACGGCTGCGGCTGCGGCTGCGGCGAGGCCCGCGAGCAGAATTCGCCACCGGTGCCGCGAACCGAAATCGCGCCCCGTTACCCGATGCGCCGTCATGATCCTTTCTCCCCGCTCTTCGGCGCGGGCACGAACCAGCCGGTCGTGCTCTGATCCTCGTTTAGATATAGCCGAGCCACCCGCTGCACGTCGGCCGCCGTCACCTGTTCCACCTTTTGCGGGAATGTCACGTACAGAGTCCAGTCTCCCACCGCAATCCATTCGTTGAGCTCGCTGGCGACCGCGGCGGTGCCGTCCCGTTTATAGGCGTCGGCGGCGCGGAATTGCTGCTTGACGCGCGCAATCTCCTCCGCCGTGACGCCGTCGTTCTTGATCCTGGCGATCTCGCGGAGCAAGCCCTGCTCGACTTGCGCATGCGTCGCGCCCGGCGCCAGCCTGGCATAGATGGTGTGCAGCGACAGATCGCGATGCAGGTCCGTCCCGGAATCGGCGCTCAGCGCGAGTCCTTGATCGACCAGCGCTCGATAGAGCCGTGAGCTCTTGCCCGCGCTCAAGATGGAATCGAGCATCTCGAGCGCGGGATCATCCGCGTCGCGGCCGTTCGGGACCTTGTGCGCGATCACCACGGTGCCGAGCTCCCCCGGGCGGGTGAGAATCACCCGGCGGGGTCCGGTTTGTGCGGGCTCTTCCGTGTAGATGCTCGGGATCGGCTCGGGCGAATGCGGGTACGCTCCGTAGTACTTCTTGACCAGCGCCAGCACCGCGGCTGTTTCGACATCGCCCACCACCGTCACCGTCGCGTTGTTGGGCCAGTAGAAGGTATCGTAGAACTCGCGCAGCTTTTCGATCGGCACATGCTCGATGTCGCTCTTCCAGCCGATCGTCGGATGATGATACGGCAGGGCCACATACGCGGCCGCGGTCACCTCCTCCAGCAGCGCATTGTTCGGATCGTTCTTGCCACGCTCGTACTCGTTGCGCACCACCGTCATCTCGGCTTGCCGGTCCGCCTCGTGCAGCCATAGATGGCGCATGCGATCGGCCTCGATGGCGACGTAGCCATCCAGACTGTCGCGGCCTAGCGTCGCGAAGTAATTGGTGCGGTCGACCGACGTGGTGGCATTGAACTGACCACCCACCCGCTCCAGGAACTGCTTGATGCTATTGCCGTTGCGATCGTTGAAGGCTTCGCTCCCCTTGAACATCAGATGCTCCAAGAGGTGCGTCGCGCCGGTCGTCCCGGTGACCTCGTTGCGCGAGCCCACGCGGTACGTGACTTGAAAGGTGACGACGGGCGCCGCGTGATTGGGAGCGATCAGCACGCTGAGGCCGTTGCTGTCCAGGCGGTACTCGCCGATGCCGCCGAGCGACTTCACGAAGGTGAAACCTGGAACAGCGGCCGGAGCAGCCGCGGTGCCCGCATCGGCTGTCGGGAATCCGCCCAGGGCGGCAAGGGCAAGGATTACGCTCCTCGCCGCCGCCCACCCAAATCGCCACAGCTCGCGGCCGCGCGGATCTACCTTCCCATCGTTCATACTCGACTCCTGATAATCCGGCACGGCATTGCAGCTTAATATGCTGTTTTTGCATGATAAAGTAGTTATATGGTATCGCACCAAAAAAGCTCGGCAGGCTGCGTCGCCTTGTTCGATCTGGACGGCACCCTCACGTTTCACGACACCTTGATGCCATTCCTGCTCGGCTACTCGGTCCGCCATTGCTCGCGGCTCGCCCGCGCCTGGCGGTTGGCGCCGGCGCTCGCCGAATATTCCCGCTCGCGCGACCGCGGGCTTCTGAAGTCGCGAGTCATTCGAATGGCCATGGGCGGCGCTAGGCGCGAGCAGATCGACGCTTATGCGAGCGAGTACGTACGCCGCCTCGAGCCGCGCGGAGCCTTTCGAGCCGCCGCATTGGCGACCGTCGAGGCGCACCGCGCCGCCGGGGATCACCTGGTGCTGCTCTCGGCCAGCCCCGATTTGTATGTGCCGCGCATCGGCGAACATCTGCGCTTCGAACGCACGCTCTGCACGGAAATCGCCTGGGACGGCGATCGGCTCGACGGCGCGCTGAAAACCGCCAATCGCCGCGGCAACGAGAAGGTACGTTGTCTGGAGTGGCTTCGCACCCAGTACCCCAACGCCTCGATCGTCGCATATGGCAACAGCGACTCCGATCTCCCCCACATGAGGCGCGCCGACCGCGCCGTGCTCGTCAACGCAAACGGGCGTGCCCGGCGCCTGGCTGCCGAAGTGGGTATTGCCACCGCCGACTGGGCCTGAGGCTACGGCGGCTGCAACAAATGCTCCCCTCCCCCGGTCTCATAGACATGCGATCACCCAAGCGCTTCAACAAAAGATGGACGGACTCGGTCCGCATGGCCCCATCGGAGATCACTCCGGAGGAGCGCTTCATTTCGCGGCGAGCCCTGCTCGCGGGCGGACTCGGCTTCGCGGCCGTCCAGTCCCTGGGGTCCTTTGCGGGCGAGGCCTTCGGCCAGACTCCTCCGGGCCCTGCTTTGACCTTCAAGCGAAACGCTGCTTTGAGCGTGCAGGATCAGCCCAATTCCTATCAGGACATCAGCACCTACAATAACTACTACGAATTCGGCACCGATAAGTCGGACCCTGCGGAAAACGCGCAACACCTGCGTACCCGTCCGTGGAGCGTGACGGTCGGCGGCGAGGCGGAGGTCACCGGATCCTTCGATCTCGACGACATCCTGAGGAGGAGCCCGCTGGAGGAGCGCATCTATAGACTTCGGTGCGTGGAGGCGTGGTCCATGGTGGTGCCGTGGGTCGGCTTTCCGCTGTCCGGTTTGCTGCAGCGCTTCAAGCCCACCTCCAAGGCCAAGTACGTCGAGTTCAAGACTCTGTACGACCCGAAGCAGATGCCGGGCCAGCGCACGGGCGTGCTCGAATGGCCGTATGTAGAAGGCCTGCGCATGGATGAGGCCATGCACCCTCTGACGCTCATGGTGGTCGGCCTCTACGGGAAAGTGCTTCCGAACCAGAACGGCGCGCCGCTGCGGCTGGTCGTGCCATGGAAGTACGGCTTCAAGGGCATCAAGGCGATCGTCGGCATCAGATTCGTCGAACGCATGCCGCGCACCACCTGGGCCGGCTCCAACCCGTCGGAGTATGGCTTTTACGCCAACGTCAATCCCGCCGTCGACCATCCGCGCTGGAGCCAGGCCACCGAGCGGCGCATCGGCAGCGGCAGCCTTTTCGCCTCGCGCCGGCCGACGCTGCCCTTCAATGGCTATGCTGACCAGGTGGCGAGCTTGTACACCGGGTTGGACCTGCGGAGGAATTTCTGAACTGGCAGATTCGCTGGGTCGCGAAGCCGCTCGTCTTCGTCGCCTGCCTCCTCCCCGCACTTCAACTGGCCGCCGGCGCGTTCGGCGTCGCCGGAGTATCGCTGGGCGCCGATCCGGTCAAGCACATTCTGCACGCCACGGGCACGTGGGCATTGCGGCTTCTGGCGGCGACGCTCCTCGTGACGCCCCTCAAGGAGCTGACCGGCTCGCTCACGTGGCTCCGCTTCCGGCGCATGCTCGGTTTGTATGCCTTCTTTTATGCCGTGCTGCACTTCTCGACCTATGTATTTCTCGATCAGGACGGGAAGCTCTCCGCGATCTTGAAGGACATCGTCAAACACCCGTACGTCCTGCTCGGCTTTCTGGGGCTCCTGCTGCTCATTCCGCTGGCGGCCACATCCACCGCCAAGGCGCAGCGCCGCCTCGGTAGACGTTGGACCCGGCTGCAACAGCTGGTCTACGTCGTCGCCGGGCTCGGCGTCTGGCACTACTGGTGGCTCGTCAAGAAGGACATCCGGCCGCCGCTCGCCTACGCTGCCGTGTTCGCGATTCTCATCGGGTACCGCTGGGTCCGGCACCGCCGGCTCAAGCGCCGGTCCGATCGCGGATCCGCGCCGGGATCAGCGCCGCACGGTTTGCAGGGACCGGTGGAGCTTGAGCAACAGGGTCTCGGTGGTGTCCCAGCCGATACACGGGTCCGTGATCGATACCCCGAATTCGAGCGTAGCTAGATCCTTGGGGATGGGCTGATTTCCCGGTTTCAAGTGACTCTCGAGCATCAGGCCGACGATCGAGCGGTTGCCGTCGATGATCTGAGTGACGCAGTTCTCGGCCACCAATGGCTGGACGCTCGGATCCTTGTTGGAGTTCCCGTGGCTGCAATCGACCACGATGATGGTCGGGAGATTCGCCTGCGCCAGTTGGCGCTCGGCGAGCGCGATGCTCACCGCATCATAGTTGACGCGTCCGCCGCCGCCGCGAAGCACGATGTGCGCGTGCTGGTTGCCGCGCGTGCGGAACACGGCCGATTGGCCCTGCTGCGTGATGCCGAGAAAATGGTGCGGATGACGCACGGACTCGAGCGCGTTGATCGAGGTGGCGAGCGACCCGTCGGTGCCGTTCTTGAAGCCGACCGGCGTCGATAGACCGCTCGCCATCTCCCGGTGGGTCTGCGATTCGGTGGTGCGTGCGCCGATCGCCGTCCAGGTGATGAGCTCGGAAAGATATTGCGGCATGATCGGATCGAGCGCCTCGGTGCCGGCCGGCAGCCCGAGATCGGCCACGTACAACAGGAGCTCGCGCGCGAGCAATATGCCTTTCTCGATGTGAAACGAATCGTCGAGGTCCGGATCGTTGATCAATCCCTTCCAGCCCACCGTGGTGCGCGGCTTCTCGAAATACACGCGCATGATCAGCATCATCGTGGAGGACACTTCGTCCGACAGACGCTTCAGGCGGTCGGCGTACTCCCGCGCCGCCTTCACGTCGTGAATCGAGCAGGGCCCCACCACGACGAACAGACGCGGGTCGCGCCGCTCGAGAATGGCGCGGATCACCTCGCGTGAGCGAAACACGGTGTCCGAAGCCTTCTGCGTCAGCGGCAGCTGCCTCTTTATCTCCTCGGGAGTCGCCAACAAGTCGCTCGAAACGACGTTGACGTTTTGCAATCGATCTTGAAGATCCGCCACGCGACCGCCTACATTGATGTTCGAATGGTCCAGAGCTCCGGAAAGAACTTGAGCTCCAGAGCCTTGGTGAGGTAGGAAACGCCGCCGGTGCCGCCCGTCCCGCGTTTGTATCCGATGATGCGCTCCACCGTCTTCACGTGACTGAAGCGCCAGAGCTGGAATTTGTAATCGAGATCGACCAGCCGCTCCGCCATCTCGTACAAATCCCAATCCTTGACCGAGTTGTGGTACACGCTGAGCCATGCCGCCGCAACCTGCTTGCTAGCCTGGTAGGGTTGAGTGAAATCGCGGTCAATGGCTTCCGCCGGCACGTCGAGTCCGCGCCGCGACAGCAGCCTCAACACTTCATCGTAGAGGCTCGGCGCCTTGAGGGCGCGCTCCAGCTGTTCGTAGGTGGGTGGATCGTTGCGGAACACTTCGATGAGATCGGCGTTCTTGTTGCCGATCAGAAACTCGAGCATTCGATACTGCGCCGACTGAAATCCCGACGAGCGGCCCAGCGTGTTGCGGAAGGCGGAATAGTCGGACGGAGTGATGGTCGCGAGCACATCCCAGGACTGGAGCAGCTGCTGCTGAATCGTCGACACCCTCGCCAGCATCTTGAAGGTCGGACCCAGGTCGTCGCGCCGCACGCAATCGATCACCGCGTTCAGCTCGTGCAGGCAGAGCTTCATCCACAGTTCGGAAACCTGGTGGATGATGATGAACAGCATCTCGTCGTGCTGATAGGACAACGGGCGCTGCGCATCGAGCAGCTTGTCCAAATTGAGGTACTGGGAGTAGCTCAGCGAATTGCCGAGGTCCCAATGCACCGCCTCGTCGGAGAGATCGACGAACGGCTTCGCGGCAGGCTTCGGGTCGGCCACCGTCAGGTCCCGAAGACCCAGAGCGGCACGGTCCGCCATCCGGCAAGAAGCGCCCGATCGAGACGTCGGTAGTCGGGCTCGAGGGACTCCACCAGCCGCCAGAAGCTGGGCGAATGATTCATGTGCTGGGTATGCGCCAATTCGTGAATGAACAAATAACGCACCACGTCCGGTTCGAGGAAAACCAGGGAGCAATTCAGGCTCACCGTGCCGCGGGTCGAACAGCTGCCCCACCGGGTGCGCTGGCAACGAATCACGACCCGCCTCACCGGATACCCCAAGTCCCGGGCCAATTGCAGCAACCGGGGAGCCAAGCGCTCCTCGGCGGCCTGCTTGAGCCACTCCTGGAGCTTCTCGCGGGCGCTTGCGGAGTCCTGCGCGCGCACCACGAGACGCCCGCCGTACAACGACACTCCGCGCTTCGCGGATTCCTGCCACTCCACCGCGAGCCGCTCGCCGGTGTAGGCGAAGTCGATGCGCTCGGGAACGGCCGCCGCCGGCTGGGCGAAGCACTGCATCGCCGCCACTTTCCGATCGATCCACGGAGTGAAACGCTGCACGAACTCCCTGACCGCCCTGGCGTTGACGCCGATCGGGACCACGATCTCGACACGGCCGCCCACGTGAACCCTCGCGGTGAGTCTTCGCGCTCTAGCGCTCACCCGCACCGCAAATGGGTCGCTCGAGCCGCGCGTCTCGAACAGCGATAGTTGCGTGGCTTGTGCCTTCATCGCGTCGCATGATACCAGTTTCGGCGGCGGCGGCCGGCGGGATCAAGGGTGCACGAGGCTCGCTATCTGCCGTTGTGCGGCCTTGAAATCGGGCGCGACGATCAGCGACTTCTCGATCCAGTTGCGGGCCCCCAACACATCCCCGCGGCTTTGCAACTGCGCGCCGAGCGCGAGATACGCTTCGGCATGTCCCCAGCCTGGAACGTCGCTTCGAGTCGCCGAGGACTGATCGAAAATTTTGGCCGATTCCTGGAGCTCGGCGAACCCCCGCTCACGCTCCGGCGACCCCGGCTTCGAGCGCGAGAGCTCCTTTTCGGCCAGGAAGTAGAGCACTCGCGGGTTGCGAGGATCGAGCTTGAAAGCGGCATCCAAGCGCTCCTCGGCCTTCGATCTGAGCAGCACCGCCTCCAGCCGCTTGCGCTTTGCGAGTTCCTCGTAGCACGCGGACTGCAGGATGAGTGCTTCCACCGATTTGACATCTTGTTCCAGGATCGACTTCAGCTGATCGACGCAATCCGCGAACGCGGGCGCCGCGTCGCGGGCGCGCCTCCCCAGCGCCAGAAGTCCGAACCGATATTCCGCGTGCGCCAGATGGTAGCGAAGCGAGGCGTCCGCGCCGCCGGCGGCCACACCGCCCGCCGTCACTTGGTTCGAGAGGCTCTGCACCAGGCTCGCCAACTGATTGAAATCCTCCGACTGATAGGCGTACAGGATCCGCGCCTGCATGTCCCCGCCCTCCTGGGCGACGCCGATCGTCGCCGCGAACGACAATGACAACAACGCCAATCCCATTAACCGACGCATGCAGAGACTCCCGAGCGGTTTTAATATGCGATCGAAGATATCACAACGAGGTAGCGGTACTTGAGCCACGAATTCACCGACATCGGATCGAATCTGACACATTCGAGCTTCGCCGACGACTTGGGCAGCGTCATGAATCGGGCGGCGAATGCCGGCGTGACTCGCCAGATCGTGACGGGCGCGGATCTCGCGAGTTCGCGAGCGGCCGCGGCCCTCGCCGCGGCTTATCCGGCCGCCTTGTGGTGCACGGCCGGAGTGCATCCCCACCATGCAACGGAGTTCGCGCCTGCCAGGCACCAGGAACTGCGGGAACTACTCAGCGCGCCCCGCGTGGTGGCGGTCGGAGAGTGCGGTTTGGATTATTTCAGGGATTTTTCGCCGCGCGCGGCTCAGCGCGAGGCCTTCGTCGCCCAGCTCGAGATCGCCGCCGCGGTCGAGAAGCCGGTGTTTCTGCATCAGCGCGACGCTCATCGGGACTTTACGGCCATCCTCGCCGAGTTCCGCCCGGCCTTGGTCGGCGGCGTCGCGCATTGCTTCACCGGTGGGCCGGAGGAACTCGAGGCTTATCTCGCCCTCGATCTGTCGATCGGCGTCACGGGATGGGTTTGCGATGAGCGCCGCGGAGCGGATCTGCGGGAGGCGGTGCCGCGCATCCCGGCCGAACGTCTCATGATCGAGACCGACGCGCCCTACCTGCTGCCTCGCGACCTCGAGCCCCGCCCGAAATCCCGGCGCAACGAGCCCGCATTCCTGCCTCACATCGCGCGTGCGGTGGCCGCCCTTCGCGGCGAATCGCCGGAAGCGCTCGCGGCAGCGACGACACGCAACGCCGTCAGATTCTTCGGTCTTTAAAGATTCGTGAACAGATGCGGGCTCGGCTTGAGCTGGGCCAGCAGGCGGCTCCAGACCTCCTCGGACTGCGCAAGCGCCGGCGAACCCTTGAGGCCATGGTCCACGGGCGGAAATTCCACCTCGATGCCGTCCAACATCATCACGTACTTGGGCATGCCCTTCGTGAATTTACCGATGTTGGAAAAGAGCAGCCGCCCCTCGACGGGAACCTCGCCCACCAGCGCCTTCACGGCCGCAATCCGGTCATACAGGGCGGGCTGCGGATTATCGAAGGTGAAGCGGCGGCGGCCGATGACCGTCCAGTCGCTCATTTGATCGCCGCCGAAGATGAGTCCGGCCACCCGGCGGGTATCGAGGACCAGGACTCCGCGCGGCGTCAGCAGCAGATGATCAATGTGAATGTACCCGCCCATGCCGTCCGGCACCAAGACCTGGTGCGCCGCTTCGTAGGCCACCCGATTGAGACGCGCCAGCAGCGACTTGCGCCGCGCGCTGCGCTGGTAGGCGCGCAATCCCACATAGCCGCCCGCTCCGATGAGCACGAGCGCGGCTCCCGCGGCGATCCACTGCGGCTCGATTCGAAGATCGTTCATCTAGTGCGCGGCCCGCCGCAGCGGTCGCTCATTCCAGAGCCGCCGCCACCGCCTTGAGTGTGGGCGGCAAGTCCAGTATGTGCTGCGGTAATTTCAGCAGCCGCTCGAGCGCCTGCGGCACCTCGACCGGCTTGCCGATGATCGGCTCCACGACATCGTTGAATTTGGCGGGATGGGCCGTCGCCACGAGCACCCAGGGCCGATCCCGGCGATCGCGCTCGCCGAGGCGGCGGTAGACCTCCGCGGCCGTCGCCGTATGCGGGCACCATTCGCGTCCAAACTCCATGAAATCCTCTCCGATCCGACGGCGAATTGTAGCGTCATCGACGCTGTCCGCGCTCAAATGTTCGCTGATCGCGGCGAACGTCGGATAAAAGGCGCGGATTCGCTCCATATTGCTCGGATTTCCCACATCCATGGCCGAGGCCAGCGTGGCGACGCTCGGACGGGGCCGCCAATCGCCCGACGACAGAAAATCCGGTACGGTGCGGTTCGCATTGTGCGCCAGGACGATTCGATCGATCGGAAACCCGGCCGCGCGCGCCCAGATGGCGGCGAACGCATTGCCCAAGTTGCCGGCCGGTATGACGAACGAAGCCTGCGCGCCCGTTCGCCGCTGCACATCGAGACTCGAGGCCGCGTAGTACACCATTTGCGGCAGTAACCGGCCGATATTGATGCTGTTGGCGGAGCTGAAGTGGTGTTTGGCGCGAAGCGTGAAGTCGAGGAAAGCTTCCTTCACCAAACGTTGACAATCGTCGAAGGTGCCGTCGATACGCAAGGCGATCACGTTGTCGCCCCAGCAGGTGAGCTGCTGCTCCTGGCGGGCGCTCACCAGACCCTTCGGATAGAGCACGACGATGCGCACCCACGGCCGCAGGTGAAACGCGGAGGCGACGGCGCCGCCGGTATCGCCGGAGGTCGCCACGAGAATGGTCATCGGCGGGTCGGCCGGGCTTTGCAGCCGCTGCAGAGTCTCGGCCAGAAACCGCGCGCCGAAATCCTTGAATGCCGCCGTCGGTCCATGAAACAACTCGAGCACGAACAAGGGATCAGGGCACTGGGGCACCGCGGTGGTCGGCGCCGGAAAGTCGAACGCCGCCTCCGCGATCTGGCGGAGCGAGGGTCGCAACCGGTCGCCCAAGAAAAATCCGTCCAGCGCCCGTTCACCTATCTCCGGCAGGCCCGTGAGGCCTGCGAACGACGCGGCATCGACCCGCGGGAGGCGCGTCGGCACGTAAAGTCCGCCGTCCGGCGCCAGTCCCTGCCGAATCGCCTCGCTCAGCGCGACTGCCGGCGCACCGGCTCGCGAGCTCGCGAATTTCAATTCTTCGGTCATCGGCAATCCTCGGTCAGCGTCGTCCCTCGGGCATCGGCGTGGAGGCATCGAGCCATCAGGCCTCGACCACCCGAGCGCCGGGGTTATCGAGCGATGAAATCCAGGAGTCGGTCTCGAGGCCATGGGCCGTGAACGCCGCCGTCATGGCCGCGCGCACGTCCTCGGCATTTTGGATCTCCGTCCAGGCAAATATGGCAGGTCCGGCGCCGGAAATGGAGCACCCGAGGGCCCCGCGCGACATGGCGCTTCGCTGCACATCCTTGAATCCCGGGATGAGGTTCTGGCGTTGGGGCTCGATGATCACATCGTTGAACGAATCCCGGATCATGTCGAGGTCGTTGGAATAGCAACCGCTGATGAACCCCGCGAGATTCGCCGTCTGCCAGACGAAATCCGAGCGCGTCACGTCGCTCTTCAGCACGGCGCGCGCTTCGCGCGTGCCGAGATGCATGTGCGGATGAACCAGCACGCAGCGGATCGAGGCGGGAACGGGGATTTGCTTGACGCGCGGATGATCGATGCCGACGGTCAGCACCAAACCGCCGAAGAGGCACGGAGCGATGTTGTCTACGTGCACCGATCCGCTCGCGACGATCTCGCCCTCCATGGCGAACGTCAGGAGTTTCAGACGCGGCGCCGGATCATCGACCAAGGCATTGGCCGCGACTACGGCGGCGACCGCGGAAGCCGCAGACCCACCCATCCCCGAGGCGAGGGGGATGCCCTTCTCGATCTCCACCTCGAAGCCGAAGCTGAGCCCCAAGGATGCGCGCATGGCCTGCAGCGCGCGTCCGGCGGTATTGCTCCCAGCCTCGACGGGAAGATTGCCCGCAACCCCCGTAATCGCACGGATGCGCACCTCCGGCTCGTCGATGCGCCGGAGCCCGACCCGGACGCCCACCGCCTCCACCGTGTGTCCGAGAATGTCGAATCCGATGCCCACATTCGCGACGGTGGCGGGCGCGAACGCGATCACGTCGGCGCGCATGTGGGTCACAAGTGCGCCCCGAGATACGCCGAGAGACGCAACAAATCCGAGAAGACGCCCCCGGCGGTGACTTCCGGACCGGCGCCGGGGCCCTGAACGATCAGCGGATTGTCGCAGTATCGCCGGGTGGCGAAGCGCACCACGTTGTCGGTGAGCGCGATGTTCGCGAAGGCATGCGCGGCATCCAGGCGCGTGAGGCCCACGGTGGCCTTGCCGTCCGCGTCGACCCGACCAACGTAGCGCAGCACCTGCCCCGCCTTCTTGGCATCCTTCAGGGCATCGGCCATGACGGCGTCGAACTCCGGGAGCCCTTCCATGAACTCATCCACGCTGCAGCCGTCGAGCGCCTTCGGCACCAGCCCCGTCACCTCGACATCGGACATCTCCAGGGTGAGGCCCATTTCCCGGCCCAGAATGATGAGCTTTCGCGCCACGTCCATGCCCGACAGGTCGTCGCGCGGATCGGGCTCCGTATAGCCCTTCTGCTTGGCGGTTCGTACGATCGAAGAGAACGACTCGCTGCCGTTGAACACGTTGAAGAGATAGGCGAGCGTGCCCGAGAAGATTCCTTCGATCCGCGTGATGTCGTCGCCGGTCTCGCGCAGATCGCGCAGCGTCTGGATCACCGGAAGTCCGGCGCCCACGGTCGCCTCGTACAAATAGTGGGTACCGGCGGAGCGCGCCGCCTCCTTCAAGGCGCGGTAGTCGGGAAGCGCGCCCGAGTTCGCCTTCTTGTTCGGGGTGACCACGTGAATGCCGCCCGCCAGCCAGTCGCGATAGTGCGAGGCGACCGCCGCGCTTGCGGTGCAATCGATCAGCACCGTGTGCGGGATGTAATCCGCCTGGCAGTGCGCCGCGAATTTTTCCAGGTCCACCGGCTCGCCCTTCTCCTCGAGAAGCTCCGCCCAATGGTCCAGATCGATGGCCTTCTCCGCGAGAACCATGCGCTGGGAACCCGCAATTCCTCGTACGCGCAAATCCAGATTGAGAGCGCGCAGGCGCTCGATCTGGCTCGCGATCTGCGCGAGCAGCACGCGGCCCACCGTGCCGGGGCCGATCAATCCGATCGACAGGGTGTAAGGCGACAGATAAAACGCCGCGTGCACGGCACGCAGCGCTTTGGCCGCGAACTTGCCGTCGACGACCAGGGAGATGTTGCGCTCCGAGGCCCCCTGGGCGATCGCACGCACATTGATCGCCGCATCTCCGAGCGAGTTGAATACGTTGGCGGCCACGCCGTGCGCGCCGGCCATGCCGTCGCCCACCACGGCAAGAATCGCCAGATCCAGCGTCACGTCGACATGCTGAATCTGCCCGTCGCGAAGCTCCGCGTCGAACGCGCGCCTGACCGCTTCCTCCGCGCGCTGCGCCTGCGCCGCTGGAATCGCGAAGCAAATCGAATGCTCCGAGCTCCCCTGGGAAATCAAGATGACCGAAATACCGGCATCGCGCAAAGCCCCGAACAAACGGTGAGCCGTACCCGGCACGCCGATCATGCCGGCGCCCTCCAGATTGACCAGCGCCACCGGATCGATGGTGGTGATGCCCTTCACTTTCAGCGCGGACACGGGATTCGCGCAAATGAGGGTGCCGCGCTTCTCGGGTGCGAAGGTGTTGCGGATATAGATCGGAATGTCACGTGCGACCGCGGGTTCCATGGTCTGCGGATGGATCACCTTGGCCCCGAAGTACGCGAGTTCCATCGCCTCGTTGTAGGAGAGCTGATCGATCACCTGCGCATTCGGCACCAGCCGGGGATCGGCGGACAGCACGCCGTCCACGTCGGTCCAGATCACGATTTCCGACGCCTGCAGCAACGCGCCGAAGATCGAACCGGAGAAGTCGCTCCCGTTGCGTCCGAGCGTGGTCTGCATGCCGGTGGTGGTGGTCGCGACAAATCCCGTCACCACCAGCCTTCCCTTGAAGCCCTCGGGGATGCGCTTGCGCAAGTTCTGCTCGCTCACGCTCCACTGAACCGCGGGTCCCAGCGGCCCCCATTCGACGATAATCACGTCGCGCGCATCGATCCACAGCACCTCGCCGTCGATGCGCCCGCGCTCGCGCAGGAAAGGCGCAAACAGCCGGGTCGACCAGATCTCTCCGTAACCGGCGATCACGTCGCGCATCGAATACGTCGCCTGGCGGATGAGCCGCACGGTCTGGAGCACGCCGGCGATGTCCCGGCAGTCCTTCGCGAGTTGCATGCAATAGGCTTCGCACGCGGCCGGCGACAGCAGTTCGGCGGCGAGCTTCTCGTGGCGCCTCCAAAGCTCCTCGATCGCGGCGGCCGTGTCGCCGTCCGGCCGCTCCGCGTGCGCGACCGAATTCAACAGCGCGTCGGTGACCCCTCGGCACGCGGACAGAACCACGGCCTCGCGCGGGTTGGAGGAAGCTTCGATGATGTCGGCGACGCGCCGAAAACAGCTTGCGTCGGCTACGCTCGAACCGCCAAATTTATGTACGATCCACTGATCCATATTCCACACGGCCCCATGCCCGCTCGAAGGGGGGCGCCCCAATCCGATTGATGAATTGCGGCCGGCAACCGCTTAGACAGCCCGGAACTTTAATCGCACGGGAGGCAGGGTAGCAAGCAAAAAACGCGGGTACGCGCCTTTAGGAATGTCCCGCGCCGCGGGCGCGCTTTGGGGATTTTTTGCGATCCACGCCATTGCGCCCGGTGCCGGATTTCGGCAGCCCGGTGTGCTGGGTGCGAAATGGCTGCAATGGCGGGCGCGGGCCGACGGGCTGGTAGGCCGGAACGAGGTGATGCTTGCCGTTGCCGATCAGGTCGGCGCGCCCCATGCGCTTCAGCGCCTCGCGCAGCACCGGCCAGTTGGCCGGATCGTGATAACGCAGGAAGGCCTTGTGCAGGCGCCTGACCCGGGTTCCTTTCGGAACGATGACCTCCTCGCTGGTCCGCGAGATCTTCTTGAGCGGGTTCTTGCCGGAGTGATACATGGCCGTCGCCGTCGCCATGGGCGAAGGCAGGAAGGCCTGCACTTGATCGGCGCGAAAACCGTTCGTCTTGAGCCAGAGCGCAAGCTCCAGCATGTCCGAGTCGCGCGTGCCGGGATGCGCCGCGATGAAATACGGGATCAGATACTGCTCCTTGCCCGCCGCCTTCGAGTACCGGTCGAATTGTTCCTTGAATTTGTAGTAGGCGCCGATTCCCGGTTTCATCATCTTGGAAAGCGGGCCCTCCCCGATCGCTTCGGGCGCGATCTTCAGATAGCCGCCCGTATGATGAGTCGCGAGCTCCTTCACGTACTCGGGCGACTCGACGGCGAGGTCGTAGCGCACCCCCGATGCGATCAGCACTTTCTTGACGCCCGGCAACGCGCGGGCGCGCCGATAGAGCCGGATGAGCGGTGCATGGTCGGTATTCAAGTTCGGACAGATCCCCGGGTACACGCACGAGGGGCGCCGGCAGGCGGATTCGATGGCGGAGCTCTTGCAATGCAGCCGATACATGTTCGCCGTGGGACCACCCAGATCCGACACCACCCCGGTGAATCCCGGCACGGTATCGCGGATGGTCTCGATCTCGCGGATCACCGAGTCCTCCGAGCGGCTCTGAATGATGCGTCCCTCGTGCTCGGTGATCGAGCAGAACGTGCAGCCGCCGAAGCAGCCGCGCTGAATCGAGACCGAGAAGCGGATCATGTGGTAGGCCGGGATCCGCGCCTGGCCGTATTTCGGATGCGGCCGGCGGGCATACGGCAGCTCGTAGATGGCGTCCATGTCGTCCGTGGACAGAGGCAGCGGCGGCGGATTCAGCCACACTTCGTGATTGCCGTGGCGCTGAACGAGCGCCCGGGCGTTGCCCGGGTTCGACTCGAGATGCAGGATTCGCGACGCATGCGCATACAGCACCGCATCGGTGTTCACCGCCTCGTAGGACGGTAGGCGGATGACGCTGCGCTCGCGTTGAGCGTTCGGCACCTTACGATAGAACTTGACTACCCGGTGCCCCTCGGCAGCCGGCGCGAGCGCAGCGTCGGCGCCCGAGCGGGCCGCGCCGACAGCCACGCGCTCCTCCTCGCCGGCGTAAGGATCGACGGGCGGCGCGAGCGGCCCGGGGGTGTCGAGCTCGCTCGAGTCGATCTCGACCCAGTGCTCCGGGACGCTGCGCCGCAAATACGCGGTTCCGCGCAAGTCCTGGATGTCCGCGACCGTCTCGCCCGCATCGAGCCTCTGCGCGATCGCGACCACCTGCCGCTCTGCGTTGCCGTAGACCAGAAGATCCGCCTTGGAATCCACCAATAGCGAGCGGCGAACCTGTTCCGACCAATAATCGAAATGCGC
>Ga0187871_10000393_pt1 | contig 42247 bp, 33 predicted proteins | sample June2016WEW_16_1_FD_132988 | JGI IMG/M metagenome (GOLD analysis project Ga0187871, IMG submission 132988) | Peatland microbial communities from SPRUCE experiment site at the Marcell Experimental Forest, Minnesota, USA - June2016WEW_16_10 | ecosystem: Environmental > Terrestrial > Soil >...
CGCCATGGCCGGCAACCTGACGGCTCAGGTGCGAAACATCGCTGAGGTGACCACAGCTGTGGCGCGCGGCGATTTGTCGCGCAAGATCACGGTCGACGTGAAGGGCGAGATTCTCGAACTTAAAGACACCATCAACACAATGGTCGATCAGCTCAATGCATTCGCCGGCGAAGTTACTCGCGTCGCTCGTGAAGTGGGTACGGAAGGCAAGCTGGGCGGACAGGCACAGGTGCCTGGAGTGGGCGGGACCTGGAAGGATCTTACCGACAACGTGAACTTCATGGCCAGCAATCTTACCGGCCAGGTGCGGAACATCGCCGAAGTCGCGACTGCTATCGCGAATGGCGATCTCTCGCGCAAAATTACGGTCGACGTTCGCGGCGAGATTTTGCAGCTTAAGGAAACGCTGAACACGATGGTGGATCAGCTAAACCGCTTTGCAGGTGAAGTAACTCGCGTGGCTCGTGAAGTCGGGACCGAAGGGCGTTTGGGAGGACAAGCTAACGTGCCGGGCGTTGCCGGCACCTGGAAAGATCTTACGGACTCCGTTAACTCGATGGCGGGCAACCTCACGGGTCAGGTTCGTAACATTGCCGAAGTCACGACCGCTGTGGCTCGCGGCGATCTGTCGCGCAAGATCACTGTGGACGTGAAGGGCGAAATTCTTGAATTGAAGAACACCATTAACACGATGGTGGATCAACTCAATGCGTTCGCCGGTGAAGTGACACGCGTGGCGCGCGAAGTCGGCACCGAAGGCAAACTGGGCGGACAAGCACAGGTGCCGGGCGTGGCGGGCACGTGGAAAGATCTCACGGACAACGTCAACTTTATGGCCAGCAACCTTACCGGCCAGGTGAGAAATATTGCCGAAGTCGCAACGGCCGTGGCTCGCGGCGATCTGTCGCGCAAGATCACGGTCGACGTGAAGGGCGAAATTCTCGAACTCAAGGACACCATCAACACGATGGTCGACCAGTTGCGCTCGTTCGCTTCGGAAGTGACCCGCGTGGCGCGCGAAGTGGGTACCGACGGCAAACTCGGCGGCCAGGCACAGGTACCGGGAGTGGGCGGCACATGGAAGGACCTTACGGATTCCGTCAACTCCATGGCTAGCAATCTGACCGGCCAAGTACGCAACATCGCCGAAGTGTCGACTGCGATTGCCAGCGGCGATCTCTCGAAGAAAATCACGGTGAACGTGAGCGGCGAAATCCTGCTTCTCAAAGAAACCATTAACACTACCGTCGACCAGCTCAATGCCTTTGCTGGCGAAGTGACGCGTGTGGCTCGTGAAGTGGGTACGGAAGGGCGTTTGGGAGGACAGGCAAATGTGCCGGGCGTTGCCGGTACATGGAAGGATCTTACGGACTCAGTGAACTCGATGGCCGGAAACCTCACGGGTCAGGTTCGTAATATTGCCGAAGTAACCACGGCCGTGGCTCGCGGCGATTTGTCGCGCAAGATCACGGTCGATGTGAAGGGCGAAATTCTCGAACTCAAGAACACCATCAATACGATGGTGGATCAGCTCAACGCGTTTGCCGGCGAAGTGACGCGTGTGGCGCGTGAAGTCGGCACCGACGGAAAGCTGGGCGGACAGGCTCAAGTGCCCGGTGTGGCCGGCACGTGGAAGGATCTCACAGACAACGTAAACTTCATGGCCAGCAACCTTACCGGGCAGGTGCGCAATATCGCTGAAGTCGCGACGGCCATTGCGAATGGCGATTTGTCCAAGAAGATCACAGTGGACGTGCGCGGCGAAATCCTGCAGCTAAAAGAAACGCTGAACACGATGGTCGAGCAACTGCGTTCTTTCGCCGCTGAAGTAACACGCGTAGCGCGCGAAGTCGGCAGCGAAGGCCGGCTTGGAGGACAGGCCAATGTTTCCGGCGTGGCCGGAACGTGGAAGGATCTTACCGACTCCGTGAACGCAATGGCTGGAAACCTCACTGGCCAGGTGCGTAACATCGCTGAGGTGACGACGGCAGTGGCCCGCGGCGACTTGTCACGCAAAATCACGGTCGACGTGAAAGGAGAAATCCTTGAGCTGAAGAACACCATCAACACGATGGTGGACCAACTCAACGCATTCGCGGCGGAAGTAACTCGTGTAGCGCGCGAGGTGGGCACGGAAGGCAAGCTGGGTGGGCAGGCGCAAGTGCCGGGCGTCGCCGGCACTTGGAAGGACCTTACAGATAACGTGAACGTGATGGCCGCGAACTTGACTGAACAAGTGCGCGGCATCGTGAAAGTGGTGACGGCCGTCGCCAATGGCGAACTGACTCAGAAGCTGACGGTAAACGCGAAGGGCGAAGTCGCGGCGCTGGCGGAAACCATCAACAACATGACGAATACGTTGGCGACCTTCGCCGACCAGGTTACAACGGTCGCGCGCGAAGTCGGCGTGGAAGGGCGGCTTGGCGGCCAGGCGAACGTGCCCGGCGCTGCCGGTACATGGAAGGATCTCACGGGTAACGTTAATCTTCTGGCCGATAATCTAACCAACCAGGTGCGCGCCATCGCAGAGGTTGCCACAGCAGTCACCAAGGGCGATTTAACGCGCTCTATTCAGGTCGAAGCGAGCGGCGAGGTTGCGGATCTGAAAGACAACCTCAACACCATGATCGACAATCTCCGGCTCACTACGGACCGCAACACGGAGCAGGACTGGCTTAAGACGAACCTCGCCCGCTTCACCGGAATGTTGCAAGGACAACGGGACCTGGCGACCGTGGGTCGCATGCTGTTATCGGAACTGGCGCCTCTGGTCAGCGCGCAGCAAGGCGTGATTTATCAGATGGGAGGAGAGGAATCTACCGAGATGGTACTGCTCTCGGCCTTCGCCGGCGACGGCGAGGATGGGCACCTGAGGCGGCTTAAGCTCGGCGAGGGACTGGTTGGGCAATGCGCGGCGGAAAAGCGGCGAATGCTCATTTCCGATCTTCCACCTAACACGATTGCGATTCGTTCGGGCTTGTTCGAAGCGGTTCCACGCAACGTTATCGTGCTCCCCGTGCTGTTTGAAGACCGGGTCAAGGCGGTGATTGAGCTGGCGTCGCTGAGCAGTTTCACAACTTCTCATCTGGCATTTCTCGAGCAGTTAACGGCCAGCATCGGCATCGTGCTCAACAGTATCGAAGCCACCATGCAGACCGAAGGACTGTTGAAACAATCCCAGCAACTGGCCACGGAACTTCAAGTCCAGCAAAAAGAGTTGCAACAAACCAACGAGCAGCTTGCACAGAAAGCGCAGCAGCTTGCCGAACAGAACGTTGAGGTCGAGCGCAAGAACCAGGAAATCGAGCAAGCCCGCCGGGCGCTGGAAGATAAGGCCAAGGAACTGGCTCTTACTTCGAAGTACAAGTCGGAATTCCTGGCCAACATGTCTCACGAGTTGCGGACACCGCTGAATAGCATTCTGGTGCTTGGGCAGCAACTCAGCGACAACCCGGATGGCAATTTGACACCGAAACAGGTTGAGTTCTCCCGGACGATCCACGGCGCCGGAACAGATTTGCTCAACCTGATCACGGACATCCTCGATCTCTCGAAGATCGAATCAGGAACCGTCTCGGTGGAGGCCGAGGAGGTCTTCTTCGCCAGCATGCTGGATGCGGTCGAACGCCCGTTCCGGCATGAAGCAGAGAACCGGCGTCTCACGTTCGAGGTGCAGACTGATCCGCATCTTTCGCGGAGCGTGGTCACTGACTCGAAGCGGTTGCAGCAGGTGCTGAAGAACCTGTTGTCCAACGCATTTAAGTTCACTGAGGTCGGAGGGGTGCGGTTGTCGGTATCTTTAGCCCGTGGTGGTTGGACCGAGGGTCATCCGATTCTGGGTAAGGCGGGGGCGGTGGTGGCCTTTGAGGTCGCCGATACCGGCATTGGCATTCCTCTCGAAAAACAGCGAATCATCTTCGAAGCCTTCCAGCAAGCCGATGCCGGCACCAGTCGCAAGTACGGCGGTACGGGCTTGGGGCTGGCAATCAGCCGCGAACTGGCCAGCCTGCTGGGCGGTGAGATTCAACTGCGCAGCACTCCGGGCCGGGGTAGCACGTTCACTCTCTATTTGCCCCAGACCTACGTGGGACCTTCCACTGCCAGCGCCGCGGCCGTCGAGAGAAAATCTCCATCGTCCGTTTCTCCGGCGCCGTTATCAGTTGCGGAACATCCGGTCGAAAAGATTCCCGACGACCGCAAAAACTTGCAGCCTGATGATGCGATCTTGCTGATCGTGGAAGACGATCCCCACTATGCGCGCGTGTTGTGCGATCTCTCCCGGGATAAGGGCTTTAAAGTCCTTGTGGCGACCCGCGGTGGGGAAGCACTCGCGCTGGCTCAGGAGTACCATCCTACCGCAGTGTCTCTGGACGTTTTCCTGCCGGACATGCTGGGCTGGACAGTGCTCAACCACTTGAAACAGGATCCGGCAACCCGGCACATTCCGGTCCAGATGCTGACCTTAGACGAGGATCGGCACCATGGCCTGACTCGTGGCGCGTTTGCATTCGTTACAAAACCCACCACGCCGGACGGACTTGAGGCTGCACTGTCGCGTATCAAGGAATACTCCGCTCCGCGGCGGAAGCGATTGCTGGTGGTGGAAGACAATCCGGCTGAGCAGCTCAGCATCAAGGAACTGCTCGGTTATGACGACATCGACGTTACTGTCGTCGCCACGGGGGCGGATGCAATCCAGGCCGTGAACGAACAGCCTTTCGACTGCGTCGTTCTAGACTTGCGTCTGCCCGATATTTCGGGTTTCGAAGTGTTGGAACGCTTCCGGGACACTCCGGCGCTGAGCGACTTGCCAGTCGTAGTCTTTACCGGCAAAGAGCTGTCGCCCGAGGAGGATGCCCGTCTGCATTCGCTGGCACGCAGCGTTGTGGTGAAGGGAGTGGAATCGCCAGAACGCCTGCTAGATGAGACTGCATTGTTCCTGCATCGTGTGGTCGCAGATCTTCCCGTCGAAAAACAGAAGCTGCTCGACCGCCTGCATCACTCCGACGACGCGTTAGTGGGCAAGAGGGTGCTGGTGGTAGACGATGACGTGCGCAACATCTTTGCCCTTAGCAGTGTTATCGAACGCAGGGGCATGAATGTGATCACCGCCGGAACCGGGCGGGAAGCGATCGCCAAGATCGAATCGACTCCAGATATTGCGATCGTATTGATGGACATTATGATGCCGGAAATGGATGGCTACGAGACCATGCAGGTCATCCGGCAGAACCCTTTGTTCCGGCGCTTGCCGATCATTGCACTGACGGCAAAAGCGATGAAGGGAGACCGCGAGAAGTGTCTTGAGGCGGGCGCGTCCGAGTATCTGGCCAAACCCGTCAATACGGAGCAGTTGCTTTCGTCACTGCGTATGTGGCTGCACAGATAATTGCCTGCAAAGTCATTTTACGAATTCGAAACTTTAGGGGAGAGAAAGCGGTTAGGGCTGTATGGGCACAAACGAGAAAATCAATATCCTCATGGTGGATGATCAGCCAGCCAAGCTGCTCAGCTATGAAGTCATGCTGGGCGGACTGGGAGAGAACCTGATCAAAGCTACTTCTGCGAAGGAGGCCCTTGAAGTTCTCCTAAAGACTGACATTGCCGTGGTACTGATGGACGTGAGCATGCCCGAACTCGATGGTTTTCAACTGGCCGCGATGATTCGGCAGCATCCGCGTTTTCAAAGAACTGCAATCATCTTTGTCTCAGCTGTACATCTGACGGACCTGGATCAGCTGAAAGGGTATGAGCATGGGGCCGTCGACTACATTTCAGTTCCGGTGGTTCCGGAGCTTCTGCGCGCGAAAGTCAGGGTGTTCGCCGAGTTGCACCGCAAGACGCGTCAACTCGAAACTCTCAATCGCGAATTGGAACAGCGCGTGCTGGAACGCACCGAAGAATTAGCCCGCAAAGCCGAATTGTTGCTGCTGCTCAACTCGGAACTGGTAGGCAAGAATCAGGAACTCGATGCCATTATCCATACCGCGCCAGACATAATTTTCAGCCGCAAGGCGGACGGCTCCAGGGATTACATCAGCGACCGGTTTTATGACTTTACCGGCGCCGCGCCGGGTTCAGCGAATGGCTTCGGCTGGCTGGACTACGTGCATCCCGAGGATTATCAAAAGGCCATGGCGGACTGGATGCGCTGTGTAGAATCGGGGGCCAACTACGAAGCGGAGTATCGGCTGCGCTCGAGGGATGGGTCTTATCGGTGGTTCAGGGCCCGCGCGCTTCCGATTCGCGATGGCGGGAAAATCGTGAAATGGTACGGAACCTGTTCTGATATTCAGGACAGCAAACTGCTGGAACAATCGATTCGGGACAACGCCGCAGAACTGGAAAAAATGGTCGACCGCAGGACCAACGAGTTGCGGCGTCTTTCCATTCGCCTCATGACGATGCAGGACCAGGAGCGCCGCCGTCTGGCACGCGATCTGCACGACGGGTTAGGGCAGGAACTTGCGGTGGCCAAGATGGTACTGGACAGAATGATCCTGCAGAAGTCCGGTCCGCCGGAAGAGGCGTGGACTCAGGCCAGCGGAATTATTGACAATGCCATTCAGCAGGTCCGCACCATGTCTCACCTTTTGCATCCGCCCTTGCTCGATGAGGTTGGTCTGCTGTCTGCGCTTTCCTGGTACGTCGAGGGACTCACTAAGCGGAGTGGTATCGAGACCTCTCTCGACGTAGAACCCGGTGACTTTCCGAGGCTAGGGGCGGAGGTGGAGACCGCAGTTTTCCGCATCGTTCAAGAGGCCTTGACCAACGTCTTCCGGCATTCGGAAGCAACGAAAGTTTGGATAACGTTGAACCGAAGAGAAGGCATGATCGTGGTTACTGTTCGTGACGATGGCCACGGAATAAGCAAGCAAATCGAGGAACTGCAGCCGGACAGCGTTGGAGTTGGCATTGGCGGCATGAAGCAGCGTGCCCGAGAGTTTGGCGGAGAATTGCGGATGAGGAATGCGCATCCTGGAACCGTCGTTGAAATCCTGATTCCCTTTACCTCGGTGTTGCCAGAGCAAACCGCCGTTTTAGATGGATGCGCCTGAAGCAGTGCTGCGCTAGTGGTTTGAATTTCTTGTTCTGATTTTCTCCTCTCCATACAGCGACGACTGTACCGCGGCAAGCTATCGACCGTAGCGGCCCCTAGGGTATTGGAACAATTTCTCCAGCTCTCCAGCATGCGGTGACCCACTTTACAGCTTGAACCGGATGGAATCTGAACAACCGGATAGTTAGGTTTGAGCTTGCAGTGGAATTCAGAAAACAATTTGCTCGCTTCGAGCATGAAAGAGGTTCCGCTTATGACAAGAATCGGCTTTAGATTTACGAAACGTCTCTTAGTGTTGGGGACTGGTCTTTTGCTCGCAGCGAGCATGGCCTGGTCAGCGGACGATAAGGACCAATCGGACATCGACAAACGTCTCGATGCATCCGCCAAGGTTCTCAACGAAATCATGGCTACTCCTGACAAAGCCATCCCCGACAAGGTGATGAGCGATGCGAAGTGCATAGCCGTGATTCCCTCGATGGTGAAAATCGCCGTCGGGTTTGGTGGCAGTCATGGCAAAGGTGTGGCTACATGCCGGACTGGAAACGGTCACTGGAGCGCTCCGGCACCGATCACGATTACTGGCGGTAGCTGGGGATTGCAGCTCGGCGGCCAGGCAGTTGATTTGGTGCTGGTTGTAACCAATGACGATGGAATGCAACATCTGTTGTCGAGCAAGTTCAAGCTCGGTGCGGATGCTTCGGCGGCCGCGGGTCCGGTCGGCCGTGACGCTGGCGCCGACACAGACTGGAAACTGAGAGCGGAGGTGCTCACCTACTCTCGCGCCCGTGGTCTTTTTGCCGGAATTGATTTGAACGGCTCCGCGATCACGCAGGACAAAGACGAAACTCGAATTCTTTACGGTCGCTTTGTGCCGTTCTCCGAAATCTTGAGCGGAAAAGTCCTTCCTAAAGAGGCCAGTGAACCATTTCTGTCGGCAGTGAGGAGATATTCGGGCCAAGCTAGGGAACATAGTGAACTGAAAACGCCGGAGAATACGGAAGCTGCCAGTCGTTGAGATGTGGGAGGTCTGACAGCTTTTGACGGGGGCCCGGATTCAAGGACCAGGCCCAGGTTCAATCAAGAAGACAAACGGTGGATAGGAGGATTTCACATGTTGACGATTCTAGTTATTGTTCTTGTGCTGATGTTGCTCGGAGCACTGCCGACCTGGCCGTACAGCAGATCATGGGGCTATTACCCCAGCGGCGGACTTGGCCTGGTGGTTGTGGTCTTACTAGTGCTGCTGCTGGCTGGGCGGCTGTAAAATCTGGGGACGCCGGATCCGGCGTCCTCGTAAACCGGAACCTAGAAGTTGGGTTTCGGCTGTAATGATTTCTTGAGATGTGCAGGATTCGACGTGAAACCCACCAGTCTAATCTGGTGGTTTTCTCTTTTACCGCATCGCTGCGAGGCAGGAATCCTTCTTAACCTCCCCACAACTTTTTCGTCCGTAAAAGTTTGGCCTCGCTCCACGAATAAGCCAAAACCTCAACATTCAGCGCCCTTAGGTTGTACAGCAAGTCTGCCAGTCAATTACAGGAGCATCCTGATGGGCCGTGGACTGCGCTACGGCTAATCTCGTTTTGAAAGATGAATGCTCCCGGAATCATGGAGAGCAACAAACAACACTTTAGTTGGAATAAGAAGGAGACTAACAGTGGCGACTTGCGTGATTTCCGCGACAGCAACCAACGAGCTTCCGGCCAAACCAGAAACCAAACGTGACGAATCCGAACGCAGCCTGATTCAGCGTGCACAGCGCGGTGACGAACAGGCCTTCGCCACGCTCTTCCAGCTTCATAAGAAGCGTGTGTATTCCGTGTGCCTGCTTATGACAAAGGATGTAGCGGAGGCGGAAGACCTGACGCAAGAAGCTTTCTTGCAGGTATTTCGGAGCGTCGGTTCGTTTCGATGCGACTCAGCCTTTTCCACCTGGCTGTACCGGATCGCCGTCAACACCGTTTTGATGAAGCTGCGCCGCCGCAAAGCACCACCTATCTCTCTGGACGAGCCGGTGTCATCGGAGTCGCCTTCTCTCCGGCGCGAGATCGGGAGAGCAGATCCGCGGCTCTCCGGCGCGATCGACCGGATTGCGCTACGTCGCGCCATGGAGGAACTCCCCGAGGGGTGCCGGAAGATTTTCGCACTTCATGAAGTTGAGGGGTACCAGCATCATGAGATTGCGAAGATGCTGGACTGTTCGGTGGGCAATTCAAAATCGCAGCTGCACAAAGCAAAAATGAAGTTGCGCGACCTATTATTTCCGAAGCGGCGAATCCTGCGGCGGGCTGTAGCTGATCCAGCGACCGAACTGTCGTCTCGTGAGCAGAACGCGGCTCGGCCTCAACTACTCGCGTGTGCCGGCGTAAGCAAGTAGGGATTGCAGGAACCAGCAAGGAATTTGCTGACTCTGCCTTACTCCGCCGGATACTCAGGCGTTTACGGTATTGCGACCGGGCAAATGCAACTCTATGGTTGGGAAAGACATTGCCGGAACAAGCGACGTCGTCAAAGAGGACTCAATGCCAGGGAAAAAACATGTACGCGGTGTAAGCGCTAAGGAGCAACGGGAATACGAACACATCAAAGAAAGTGCGGAACGGTCGGGACGCTACGGCGACCGAGCCAAGGAAGTGGCTGCCCGCACCGTGCTGAAGAAACACAAGGCGGCAGGTCACAGCAGAGGACATTGAAGCGATTTTTTCGTTTCAGGCGCGGGCCGACTCAGTGTGGTCGGTATGGAAGTTTTTCTTGGGCCTAAGTGAGGAAGGTGCCGCTTGGTTCGAATTCTTGTGGTAGACGACAACCCGGCGGTGCGACACTATCTGCGGGCCCTTCTGGAGCAGCAAAGCACCTGGCAAGTTTGCGACGAAGCTCGGACCGGAAGAGAAGCGCTTCAGCGGGTGGAAAAAAATCCGCCGGACATGATTCTGCTCGATTTCCAGATGCCAGATCTGAACGGGCTCGATGTCGCCCGCCAGATTACAAAACTCTTCCCTGAGATTCCAATCCTGATGGTTACCATTCATCTATCAAAGCAACTGGCGGAGGAAGCGCGCAGGGCGGGGATTCGCGGAGCTTGCGCAAAATCCGACGTGGGTTCCATCGTGCAAGCTGTAGATGCGTTGCTGCATGCGGGAACGTATTTTCCAGCGATGAATTCGCTGCACCCCTGAAGCTTCCCGGCAAGCCCAGTGCAGCCAAAATACAGGATTCCCTGTATTCGGACCTGAGTGTTACCATGCTACTTTCTTAGGTAGTTCACTAATCAGTTTCGTTTCGGCCTGGTGTGCGAATAAACCCTGCGGCAGGAACGGGCAAGCATAAAACCAGAGCCAGCCGGAGACCGGCATCGACTTGCGTATACGAGGCTGCCTCAGAGAGCCCGAGAACATTATGGCAGTCCGCATTCTGCTGGTGGATGATCATCCCATCGTGAGGCAAGGGCTGCGAACTTTATTGGAGGGCCGGTCGGGCTGGGAGGTAGTCGGCGAAGCATCGGATGGGGTCGAGGCTTTGGAGAAGATCGACAACCTGCAACCCGATGTTATCGTGCTCGATGTCACAATGCCTCGAATGAATGGCCTGGAAGCCTGCCGTTTGATTCAGCGAAAACGGACGTCGTCAAGTCTTGAGGTCCTGTTCGTTACGCAGCACGACTCGCCGCAAATGATGCGCGAGGCGCTGGATGCGGGTGCCAGAGGTTATGTTGTGAAGTCGAATGCCGCTCGCGATCTTTTGGAAGCTGTTGAGGCAGTGAGCCAGCACCGGGTTTTTACGGCGCTGGCGCGAAGTCCGCAGACGCCGTGTTAAGTGTGGATGCACTAGCTGAGCAAGTCTAGGCCATGCCGAGGAGGAATATCTGCCATGAAACTTCGCATCTTGCTAGCCGATGATCACGAAATCGTACGTCGAGGGCTATGCGCTCTTTTGCAGAAGCATGAGGGTTGGGAAGTGTGCGGGGAGGCTTCCGATGGACGCGAAGCCATTGAAATGGCTAAGCAGTTGAAGCCCGATGTCGTCATCGTGGATATCGGCATGCCTTACCTCAACGGCTTGGATACGACGCGCCAACTGCTGCAGCATGACCCCCGCTTCAAAGTCATCGTGCTCACGATTACCGATTCCGATCAGGTCATCCGTGAAGCGCTCGATGCCGGCGCGCGTGGTTTTGTGCTCAAGTCTGATGCGGCGCGGGACTTGGTGTCCGCGGTAGAAGCCTTGCAGAGCAAGCGTATGTTCTTCACACCACGAGTAAACGATCTGGTATTGGCGGGCTTTCTGGACAAGGGGCACGCCATATCCAGGAATGAAGCTCCGAGTTTGCCGACACTTACCGTCAGGGAACGAGAGGTCACCCAGCTTCTTGCTGAGGGAAAAAGTTCCAAGGAGGTGGCCTCGCTCCTGAACTTGAGCACCAAGACCGTCGAAACGCATCGCAGCAACATCATGCGGAAACTCAGCCTGCACTCCATCCGCGATCTGGTGGTCTATGCCATCAAGAACAACATCATCCAGATCCAGATGCCGCCGCAGATTCCGCGTCCGACGGAAACCACAGTTGCCTGAGAGTTCGACCGACGCCGCATCTTCAGAGACCACTGGCGCGTCTTCCCGGCGGAACGAAGCAATTGTCCGGGAAACGCCTTCCTCAAACGTTGCTCGCCCTTCTACAGCAAAGACCTGAGTACGCACTTCAGTGAATTGGAACGCCGGCATTGTAATTTTTTTAAATGCGCGGCGCCAAAGGTTCCTTCTGCCGCTTTCGTGCAACCTGTGCGGGTCGTGACCGCACCTATTCTCAGACACGGACTTGTGTCCGGGTTAGAACTCGCATCGGGGGTCGCCGGTGCCCTTTCCGGAGCGTGGGGCTTGAGCGTGCTTCAAATCCTTATCGCGGACGATCACGAGATAGCGAGAAGAGGCATTCGCGTCCTGCTAGAAGACCAGGTGGGATGGGAAGTCTGTGGCGAGGCCAGAGATGGCTGCGAAGCTGTCGAATATGCCAGCAGGTTGAAACCAGATGTGCTCTTGCTGGATGTCGGAATGCCGAACCTGAATGGACTCGATGCAGCGCGGCAGATCCTTTCAATCATGCCCGAGGCTCAGATTTTGATCCTGACTGTACACGATTCGGAGCAGGTGGTGCGTGAGGTGCTCGCCGCTGGAGCGCGCGGCTTTCTGCTGAAGTCCGATGCTGGCCGGGACCTTGTGACGGCTGTAGAGGCGTTACAGCAGGGGCGAACATATTTCACCCCGAAAGTGGCGCAGATGATGCTCGATGGCTATCTGCGTCCGCACGAGCGCGATACTTCCGAAAAGTGCTTGCTAACGCCGCGGGAAAGAGAAGTGATTCAGCTCGTGGCCGAAGGAAAGACCACCAAAGAAGTCGCCGCGACCCTTAACCTCAGCGTGAAGACGGTGGAAACTCACCGCACGAACCTGATGCGTAAACTCAACCTGCATTCGGTCGCGGATCTCACGCTCTATGCTGTGCGGAACGGGATCGTTCAACTCTATTGAGAAATGCAGCCCATCTTTTTTTCTTCAACATATAAAGCCTCATCGCGCGCTCGATAGGGACTTTACTGGATACCTGCCTCAACGACGCCCGTCTACACTTCATTCCAGGTCGCGGTTTACGGAATATACAGAAAAGGAGCGCCAATGCTCTGGACTATAGCCGTGCTGCTTTTGATTCTTTGGCTGTTGGGTATGGTTAGCTCGTATACGCTGGGTGGATTTATTCACATTCTTCTGGTTTTGGCGGTGGTTGCAGTTTTGATTCGCCTGATCCAGGGCCGAAGCCCGGTACTGTGAATTGAAAAGCCGGCGGGACGATGATTCCACAGAGACTGAGTTAGAAATTCGCTCGCACGGCAGAGCAAGCTAGTCACTTCACCTCCATCATTTACCTAAGGGGACACTCTCCATTCAGCGGTGATCCCCGTACTTTTTTCCCATAAGCAGAGTGGCTTAAACCTTCCAAAGCAGAGCTAGAGCTTGCGCCGCATCAGCCAACGCACGCTTCTCGGCGCCTGCTTGAGAAATTTCAAATATCCTTCCACGCTGAACGATAGGAGAGCGATACCCCGGCTCCTTTCTTGCGGCGAGATCGTCCTGATGAACCTTGCCCACGGCTGTCTCGAACACACGTCGAAGATCTTCGGCAGCGGGTGCCCGACGGATTTCAATCTGAGGAACTGGGGTCTTATATGCCATGGGAAAGTGCTCACCTTTCTGAACTCTTCGCACATTAAAATGACGCCCGCTATTCGACAATACTGTGTAGCCCTCGTTACGAGGCGATCGTTCCCCTATTTGTTGGCGATTGTGAAGTGTACGGTTCTTGCGGGCGACCTTGTTTAGAACTACTGCTTCATCACGCCGACTCGCTGGCATAGCCTTTCTCTTATATAAAAAGAAGTCCCAGCCACAGGCTGGGACTTCCAAGGCATCAGCGCATCATTGCAGCGAACGAAAGACTACGAAGCGCGACGCTGACGGTCGCGATTCTGGTCGCCTTCCCCACCTTCAGTCTGCCCTTGGTCACCCTTCTTTGGCTGGTATTGGCCAGGTTGACCGCTCTGCTGGCCGCCCTGCTGAGTTTGTCCGTGCTGCCCAGACTGACCACCTTGCTGGCCCTGTCCGTATTGATTGTTCTTCTGACCCTTTTTCTCCATATCGTCTGCCATGAAACTTCCTCCTAAGAAGGCGCGGGTCTTCCCTCGCCTTCGAAATTTATCGCCGTTCACAGCTTAGTTGCTGCGGGAGATTGCAAAGGTTGGGAGGAATTCCGGAGACATGGAATGGACTGTTTGAAAATGCTCTGGCACCATCTCCCACGGAAAGAACATTTGTATAAGATAGAAAGCAGTTGTTCTTGCCGTGAACACCAAACTTGCCGGGCCGAGAATACCGGCAACCACCACTAAAGTGGGGTTCCCTTCAAAGCAGACGCAGTATACCATATTGTCTATAGTTGTAATAGACATACTATGGTTAAAAGGAAACTGCTATGAGTCGATCCGGCCGCGAGGGAGTTTCCCGCTTCACCATCGCCATCATCGGCGGGGGCTTCGCCGGAGCGACCACCGCCGCGCAGCTCCTCCGCCAGCAAGGGGGAAGCATTTCGGTTGTGCTGGTCGAGAGAGGCGCACGTGTGGGCAGAGGCGTAGCCTACGCTACGCCCTGCCCCCGGCATCTGCTCAATGTCCCGGCGAGAAACATGAGCGCCTATCCCGACGACCCCGAACATTTTCTGCACTGGGCACGGCTTAACCACGATTCCGGCGTGCAACCCGGCGATTTTCTCCCGCGCCAGGTCTACGGCCACTATGTCGCGTTCGTCCTGCAACAGGAAGTCGAACTTCACCCCGGCCGCTTCGAACGCGTGCAAGATGAGGCCGTCTCTGTAGCTGACGTCGACGGATTGGCTGAGATCCGCCTTCGCAGCGGCCACACGCTTTTCGCTGATAAAGTGGTGCTCGCTCTCGGCAATTTCCCTCCGGGCGATCCGCGGTTGCCGGGAAGAACTCCCCACAGCCAGCATTACATCTCCGATCCCTGGGCGCATGGTGCGTTGGTCGATGCTTCCCGCGACCGCTATCTGGAGAAAAATCAGAGTGTTCTTCTGGTCGGTTCCGGCCTCACCAGCGTGGATGTCGCCATCGCCTTGCGGACGCGCGGATTCAGAGGAACCATTCATCTTCTTTCTCGCCGCGGCCTGCTCCCGCAAAACCATAAAGCTACCGCGATTTGGCCGCCGTTCTGGGATGAAAACTCGCCCAAGACTGTCCGCGGCCTTCTGCATTTGATTCGCACTCAGGTAGAGGCGGCGGAAAGATTGGGCAGCGGCTGGCGTGCAGTGGTCGACTCTCTTCGTCCTTTCACAGTGGCGATCTGGCGCTCTTTTCCGCGCCAGGAGCGTCTCCGATTTCTCCGGCACGTCCGCCCCTATTGGGAAGTTCATCGCCACCGCGTGGCGCCGGAAATCGGCGTCCCCCTAGCTACGCAAATACAGGATGGCCAGATTAAAACTCACGCCGGTCAGCTCCAGACCTACGCTGAGGATGCCGCCGGAGTAGATGTAACTTACCGCGACCGCAAGACCGGGGACCTCAAGCCATTGCGTGTCGCCTGTGTCATCAACTGCACAGGACCCGAAGTCGATTGCCGCAAAATAGAAAATCTGCTCCTGAACCATCTCATCCTGCAGAAAATGGTTCGCCCCGATCCGTTGTTTCTGGGCCTCGACGCTTCCGAGGACGGCGCTTTGGTAAACGCCCGCGGCGAAGCGTCCGATTTTCTGTACACTATTGGCCCCTCACGCAAAGGAAGCCTGTGGGAGACCACCGCCGTCCCTGAGATTCGAGTCCAGGCAGCACTGTTGGCAACGCTACTTCTCGCGGCTTGCGAGCAGGAGCATCCCAAAGCCATACCGCACGAGCCAGCCTCAGGCTTGCGATCAGTGGCGTGATAAGTTTTGTCGCGATTAGCCGGACAGATCGGACCGAATGCCGGGATCGAGAGGCGGCGCGCCGGATTTGACCTCCAAGCTGAACAGCCTACGCACTTCTCGGCGGTCTGGCATTGTTATTGGGCTTGCCCCTCAGCTGGCTGCTGGACCGATTCTTCGGGCCACGCGTCGCGCTTGCAATCAACCTCATTACAGGGCTGGGAATTCTTCTCCTTGCCCGTGCCACCAGTTTTCCCTCGGGTTGCCTCGCTGATGATCCACTTCGATAATCACTTCAATGACTGTCACGCCTGGGCACCCACGGGACCATCCGAGCCAGCGCTTCTTGATGAATCCTTCAATCGCCGGCAAAACTGATAGAAAGCCCATGCTCCACAGCGAAAGAGGCCGATCACGGAATTGTAGAGAAGCGTGGGAACTATGCCACGCGGTCTCAGTCGGTTATAAACCAGATTCATGGTCCACGCTGGGCTCGTGTAGAGGGTTCCCGCCTGTCTTAGCCCAATGCGATTTCTGACGCCCGGCTCGTAAACGATTCTCTCGATTCCGCTGTTAAAGAATTTCGCAAGTTGCAGGATTCTGCTGCTGTACAAAGCTCTGGACAGAGCGGGCACTTCGCCTCGCTTCCGAAATTTTAGGATCAGCGCCGCCGCTTCTGCCGCATGCCTTAACGCGGCGGTAACTCCATTCGCCGTGATCGGATCGACCATCGACGCAGCTTCGCCTGCGATCAGCCAGTTAGGTCCGGCCACCCCTGCATGCGACCGGCATCGAAAAGAGGTTACGTTCAGCGGGCCGGTCGGTCCGGCAGTCAACATTGGCTCAAAGTGCGGATGCTTCTTCATCTGCTCCTGGAAAATCTCGTCGAGAGAAAGTCCCTGCTCCCGCTTCACCTTGACTGCTGCGCCGGCGGCCACATAACCCACGCTTACGGTGTCGGGGTTGATCGGGATCTCCCACACCCAGTCCAGGTATTCCAACGGACTTGGGTCCATGTAGAGCGTGGTTCCTTCCACGGCTTGCCTGACCGTGAAGTACGTCCACAGCGCGACCTTTGGCGGCCCAAACTCGATAGCGCGCAGCTTAAATTCGCGAGTCAGAACGGGCGCTGCAAATCCCGATGAATCGATGAACCACTTCGCAGCGAAGATCGAGCCGCCGACAGTTTTGACGGAAAGAATCCTGTTCCCTTCCCGTTCCACACCGGTAACCCTGTCGCGGACCAACTTGACGCCCTGCGCCGTGGCCAGATTCGACAAGTCTTCATCCAGTCGGGATCGATCGACATGCAGCGTGCGGAGTTCGACCCGGAAAGGCGCACGACTCAGCCAGTCGGACGGGATGTATTGCTCGGAGCAGCCGTTTCGGAGCTGCAAAGTAACGTGACGCTTCCACGTGGCAATGCGCCCGCTTACCAATTGCTCCATGGACAATCCCAGCGCTTTCAGCAGGTCGGGGGCGGACCAGTCCAGCGATTCTCCAACATTCTGCCGAACGGCATCCGCCGGTTCGATGCACGTGACGCTAAGTCCGGCCTGCGCGAGCTGAAGCGACGCTGCCTTCCCGGCCAGACCTCCGCCGATGACAATTACGTCGCAGGCGCTGGTGGGGGCTTTAGGGGCCATTTTTTCAGTCCTGAGAAGCTAGTTGGAATATTGTCGCAGGAATTGACTCGCACTGGTGGCTGGATTCCGGTTTGCGTCCGGCCCGACCTACACCGCAGGCTCTAGCCGCGGCCTTCGGTCGAGCGCGGTAAGAATCTGCTGAACCTGCCATAGGTGACGGCGTTGGTGAGCGGCGAGCATCCGGAAAGCTCCGTAAGCGTTGTAGGTTATATGCGCGCAGACGGGGCACGGGACGTTCACCTTGTCAATGGCAAGCCCGGCCGCTGAGCATAGGGTTTCCGAAAGCCGCGATTGTGACTCGTCAAAAGCCGACCAAGCGGCTTCAAAATCCGTCTCCTGGGGCGCAAGTTGGGGGATGACTTTGTATCGGAGACGGTATGGCGGTTCGAGATTGCGAATCAACAGCGAAGCCATCGTCCCTGTCCGGAGCGGGCGCTTCGTGGTGAGTTTGGGAGCGGTCGCAACCGCCGTCGATATCGCCGGAAGAAACGAACCCGTCGTTCGTGCGAGATGGTCCAGGCACTCCGCAGTGGACCAGGATTCCGGCACCAACCTCATCGTGAGTTCGGATGCCGAGCGGCCGAGCACGAGCTTCTTGGCTGCACGAGTCGTACACTGAAACTGTTCGAGCAGGCTGGCAAGCTGGAAAAAAGACGCGCCGGATTCAGAATCGGCGATTACGGGATGCAACGGTTTCAACGACAGCGGAATGTTTTCGGACAATCCCTCTAGCAATCTCATGATTCCGGCTCCCGCCGATTGCCTGGTCTATCTGAATCCACGAGCTGCCCCTCGCAACACCATGGGCTTCCGGGACTCGCCTTGACACGTTAACGGCGAACGATTTAGGAGACAATAATGTAAATCTACTATTGAACCTTTCTCTCCAGCCGTGGGAAAATTTCGTCTTTCGTTTTGGCAAGTCCTGCAAATTGGGGGAGTGGGATTCCTATGACAGCCAGCCGCACTATGCCCAACGTCACCATGGCCTCGGCCGGAGGTGAGAGCTTTCTGCAAAAGCTCAACTCCCAATGGCACGAACGCGCGCTTCAGCTATTCATGTTCATCGTGCTCGCTCACTGGGCAGAACACCTTTTTCAGGCGTATCAAATTTATGTGATGGGATGGCCCCGCCCCAAAGCCAACGGCCTGCTCGGTCTGTGGTACCCGTGGCTGATCAAGTCTGAGACTTTGCACTACGGCTATGCCCTGGTGATGCTGATCTGCCTCTGGTTCCTGCGCAAAGGCTTTACTGGGGTTTCTTACACCTGGTGGATGGTGGCGTTCTGGATTCAGTTCTGGCACCACATCGAGCATTTCCTTCTGATTTACCAGGCGACTACCCACCACTATTTCTGGGGTAGGCCCGTCCCTTGCAGCATTTTGCAGTTGATCTTTCCCCGAGTTGAACTCCACCTGTTCTACAACTCGATCGTATTCATTCCCATGGTGATTGCGATGTACTACCATGTGTTCCCGCCCGTCGATGAAAAGGAGCGGGCAACGTGCACTTGCGCCTGGCACCGGAATGAATTGCCCAGCGCAGCCTGATCTGTGGTTGATGGGATTCAGGTTGATGGGGATCAATTATGCTGGGCACTGTCGCATTGTCTTGATGGTCGTCGCAGTTATGGTCGGGATCGGGTGTCACCGGCCGCCGAATAACTCGAGCGGCGTAATGGTTGACTTTCAGATCGAGCCCCAGCCGGTCCGGGTCGGCCCAGTCGTTATCTCCATCGCGTTGACCGATGCAGATAACCATCCCGTGACCGGTGCTCAAATCGCAGTTGAAGCCGATATGTCGCACGCCGGCATGAGTCCCGTCCTCGCACAAGCCAACGAGGTGCAGCCGGCACACTATGAGACCCATCTTCCCCTGGGAATGGCTGGAGATTGGGTCATCGTGTTGCACGGCACGCTGCCCAATGGAGAAAAGATCGAGCAGCAATTCGATGTAAGAAACGTTCGGCCCAATTAGGTAAGTTGTGAATCAAGCATCCATCCCGTCCGAGGACAATCTCGACTCGCCGCCCTTTGATCTGATGCAGGTTCCGGTACTGGGCCCATTGTTCCGTTGGCGCTATGCTCGGCCCTTCCTTCAGATTCCTCTGCTCCTCATTAGTGTGGCCATGATCCTGCACGGATTGTTCGGCCCATCACTGGCGCCGAAGAACCTGGCGACTACGCTGAGCTGGCTGCATTTTCGCGGTATTCTCGTGCTGGTTCTGTTGTGCACCGGGAATTTTTTCTGTCTGGCTTGTCCCTTCATGCTGGTGCGTCAGGTGGCGCGGCGCTTCTCTCGGCCCAGGTTCACCTGGCCGCGGGGCCTGCGAAACAAATGGCTTTCGGTCGCGCTGTTCGTCCTAATCCTGTTTACCTACGAACTGTTCGACCTCTGGTCTTCGCCGTGGTGGACCGCGTGGCTCATCATCGGCTACTTTCTGAGCGCGCTGGTGGTGGACGGGCTCTTCAAGCACGCGTCATTCTGTAAGTTTGTGTGCCCGATCGGCCAGTTCAACTTTGTTGCCTCCACTCTTTCCCCATTCGAAGTGAAGGTGCGGGATCAGGACGTCTGTACGCGATGCCTCACCAAAGACTGCATCCGTGGCAGGCACGATGCAACTTCCGATCTGGTTGTGATCCGCGGCTGCGAGCTGGCGTTATTTCAGCCACGCAAAGTCGGCAACATGGATTGCACCTTCTGTCTCGATTGTATCCATGCCTGCCCTCACGACAATGTCGGGATATTGAGCCGCTTGCCGGGGAGGGAGCTTCTGGATGATTCCTTGCGCTCCGGCATCGGCTATTTCTCCCGCCGCAAGGATCTCGCCGCGCTGGCGATCGTCTTTACATTTGGAGCCTTGTTGAACGCTTTCGGAATGGTCAGTCCGGTCTATGCAGTCGAAAACTGGCTCGGCAGAATGTTGCACGTGAGCCATGAGGCGCCAGTCCTTGCGCTGATTTTCGCAGCCTTTCTGATTCTGGAACCTATACTCCTTCTCGGTAGCGCCGCCTGGTTGACGCTCGCCTGGGGCCGTGTTCAACGCGCGTTCGTGCCGCTCGTCGTTCGTTATTCCTACGGGCTGGTTCCGATCGGTTTTGGCATGTGGCTCGCGCACTACAGTTTTCACTTTTTGACCGGACTCTATACCATCATTCCGGTGACCCAGAACGCATTTTTGAGCATTGGCTGGCCTGTGTTAGGGGAGCCGCGTTGGACGTCGACCGGCTTGCCTGCGAATACCGTTCAAGTGATCGAAATCGGATTCCTCATCCTTGGCTTCGCGGGATCGCTGGCCGTCACTCACGGTTTAGCCGAAGAGGATTCCCCGGCCAAGCCGCTGCGAGCATTCATCCCATGGGCCGTGGTTTGTGCTGTACTGTTCAGTGCGTCACTATGGCTAATCTTCCAGCCCATGGAAATGCGCGCCACACTGATGAGCGGCTAGGAACAGGCGGAGACACGCAGAGAGAGCAGCGGCTGTTAAGGGCGCGAAAAGTTGGACTAGATCTGGCTTCAGCCCGAGCATGTTTTTCAAATGCCGAATCGTTCAATCCCGCTTGCACGACTGGTGGCCACGGCCGCACTGGCGCTGCTTCTCGCATTGCCCGCGAGAGCGCACAACGGACCTCCTTTCCCGATCATCGAGAATCGCAGGATGGCAGGCTGTGTCATTTCTCTGTGGACCCATCCCGATATTGGCACTGGCACGTTTTTTGTTCTTGTCGATCCGATTCCTGGGGGCAAGATTCCAGACGGATTGAAGGTGGAAATCGGCGTTCAACCGGAAAGTGGCCGCCTCGCCGAAGTGCTGTATCCCGCGGTTCGCGAGGATAGCCGCGGACAGGTAGAATACAAGGTTTCCGCCGAATTTGATCGGGATGAGTTCTACCGCGTGCGGCTCGTTTTGCGCGGCTCGCAGGGGACAGAGGAAACGCTTTCGCGCGTCGAAGCGACTCCTCCCGGATACGGGCGATGGGATCTCTTGCTCTACCTTCTACCGTTTCTGGCGGTCGCATTCTTGTGGTTTCGTGGCATGTCGCGACGGCGCCGCTACAACAAGAACAGGAGATTTCAGGCCGCATGAATGTTTGCGCGCCGCTTCTAACCATGCGCTTTGGTCGATGGGCCGTTTGGCAAAACGTAATCCTCTTTCTCCTCGCCGGAGCGCTGATCGTGCTCTCTCTGGGGTGCCATTCCGCGCCCAAATTTCCCGAGAAGAATTCAAAGGCCTATGCAGATGTGGTTTCGGCATTTTATGTCGGCCTCTCGGCGTTGCAAGTGGGTGACGACGTGCACGCGGAGAGCAAGTTGTCGGAAGTTACGCACTTAGTCCCCGGCGAGCCCGCCGGATGGGCCAACTGGGGCATTCTGGCTCTGCGCCAGAGGAATTATGATGCGGCGGCGCAACGATTTCAGCACGCGCACGATCTGGCTCCGAAAAACGACCAGATTTACAGCCTCATGGGATTGCTTGAGAGCCAGCGCGGCAATTCAGCCCAGTCGCTCGTCGACCTGCGCCAGGCCGTAACACTGAATCCCCAAAATTTGCGCGCTCTTTATCAGCTTGCCGAAGAAACCGAGCGGCAGGGAGCAACTGACAGCGAAGCTGTATATCAGCAACTCGTGCAAAAAATCCTTGCGGTCCAGCCAAACAATCTCGCGGCCCTGCTCGAGTTGGGCCGTATCGCCGCGAAACAAGGCGACGCCGCCACTGTAAGATTGGCGGTCGCGCAAATCAGCGCCCAGTCTTCGAGTTGGCCCCCTGAAGTGCAGCGTCAGCTGGCTGCGGTCCAGACGGCAATTTCCGCTGGCGATCTCCGCTCCGCCGCCACACAGACTACCTTTCTCCGCAATGTCCTGATGCGCGTGCCCGATTATCGTCTCAGCCTCAGGGCCATCAAGGCCGCTCCGGGGGAAGAGGCCGAGCCCTTCACTCGCTTCTTATTGCTTGAGACTCCGGTCTTCCGTCCTGCGCCGCCGGACCTGGCGCTCACGTTCAATGTGCAGTCACTGCCGAGTCCCGATGGCGCTCACTGGAATTGGATCGGAGCCATCCCGCTTGGGAGCGCGGGCGTCCCTGTCGTCGCAGAGGCCAACGGGCGCATGGTGCAGTTGTCGAGCGGAGCGAAATTTCCATTCCCTGGAGGCCCGTCCGGCGTCCCGCCTCAAGCTGACTCGGTTGTGCCCGTCGATTTCAACTACGATTTCAAAACCGACTTAGTTCTCGCCGGTGCGGGCGGCGTACGCTTGATGCGTCAGGACAGTCCGAGCGCTTTCACCGATGTGACGGCGCAGAGTAAGTTACCGAAGTCCGTGACCGACGCCGCTTACACCGGAGCCTGGGCCGTTGATATTGAAGCGGACGGCGACCTCGACATCGTCCTCGGATCCAAAGCTGGCGTTCCAACCGTCCTGCGAAACAACGGCGACGGCACGTTCCTAGCGATCCATCCCTTCACTGGAGTCTCCGGTCTGAGGGGTTTCGCCTGGGCCGACTTCGACGGCGACGGCAATCCCGACGCTGCCATCATCGACGGAGCGGGTCGTCTTCACGTCTTCATGAATGAACGCCAGGGACAGTTTCGTGAACGGCTGTTACCGGCGGGCATCTCCACCGTGAAAGCCGTCGCCGTAGCGGATGCGAACAATGATGGCATTCTCGATCTGCTGGCCGTCGAGGCGGATGGCGTAATGTTGCGAATCTCCGACAAGAATGAAGGCGAAAGCTGGGAGACGGCGGAAATCGCACGTGTCCCGGACGTTGCCAATAATCTTGCGGGCGACGTGCGATTGCAGGTGGCGGATCTGGACAACAATGGCGCGCTCGATTTAATCCTTTCACCCGTATCGTTGCTTTCGGCTAAGAGTTCCAACGGCCCGCTAATTTGGCTGGGGGATGAACGAGGGAAGTTCGTGTTGCTGAAGCCGACGCCTGCGCCGGGGCTAGTGTTCGATGTCGCTGACCTGAATGGCGACGGCAAGCTTGATCTGGTCGGCCTTTCCCTTGACGGTACGCCGATGCTGGGGGTCAATCAGAGTTCGAAAAAATACCACTGGCAAGTAGTGCGTCCGCACGCGGTACAGGCGGTCGGCGATCAGCGCATCAATCCCTTCGGCGTCGGCGGGGAAATCGAAGTCCGCTCTGGTTTGCTGGTGCAGAAGCAGCCGATCACCGGGCCCCAGCTCCATTTCGGTTTGGGGGAACAGACCGAGGCCGAGGTCGTGCGCGTCGTGTGGCCGAATGGTACCGTTCGCGCGGAGTTCGGCGTGAAGGCGGACCAGGATGTCGTGACCGAACAGCGCCTTAAAGCCTCTTGCCCGTTCTTGTATGCCTACAACGGAAAGCAAATGGAGTTCGTGAAAGATGCGGTTCCGTGGGGTTCCGCCATTGGACTGCGCATTAACACGATCGGCTCCGCGCAAATCGCCGCTACGGGCGAGTGGTACAAGATTGGCCGCGAGCAACTCGTGCCGCACGATGGCTACTACGATATACGCGTTACAGCGGAGCTTTGGGAAGTCTACTACTACGATTATCTGGCGCTCACTGCCGTCGATCATCCGGTGGGTACGGAGATTTACGTCGACGAGCGATTCGTGATTATGCCGGCGAAACTCGGCATCACGATAGTCTCAACTCCACATGACATCGCCCACGCCACGGATGACACTGGCCAGGATGTGACCGACCTCGTTCGCAATCTCGACGGCAGGGCCGTGAGTAGCTTTGGCCGCGGCCAGTTCCAGGGCGTAACCAGAGATCACTATCTGGAGGTCGATCTCGGTGACGACGCACCGAAGAACGGCCCGCTCTACTTGATCGCGCAAGGTTCCATCCACGACACGGAGTCGTCCGTGAACGTTGCCATCACGCAAGGCAGCCGCTGGCGCGCCCACGGAATGAGTGTTGAAGTGCCGGACGGCCACGGCGGCTGGGTCACCGCGCAGGACAATCTCGGTTTTCCTGCCGGCCGCAAGAAGACAATTCTTTTCAATCTCACAAATGTTTTCCGTCCTGGAACGCCGCGCCGCGTGCGCCTGCGCACGAATCTAGAAATATACTGGGACGCGATCCACTGGGCGCAAGGGGCGCCTGACACACCTCTAAAACAGGTCACGCTGGATCCAACCGTGGCCGACCTGCACTATCGCGGTTATTCCGTGATGCATATGCCAGTAGGGGCGGGCGCTCCGGAAGTGCCTGACTACAATGTGATCGAAGGAACCAAGCAACGCTGGCGCGATTTGATTGGCTATTACACCCGCTACGGCGATGTCCGCGAGCTGTTGAATACGATCGATGACCGCTACGTTATCGTGAACTCCGGCGACGAACTTTCCTTGCGCTTTGCCGAGCAGCCGCCGCCACCTGCGGGCTGGGTACGCGATTTTGTCATCAAAGGCGATGGCTGGATCAAAGACGGCGATTACAACTCAACATTCTCGAAAACCGTCTTGCCGTTGCCCTACCATGCCAAGAACGAATACACCGTGCGTCCCGGCGCTCTTGAAGATGAGTGGGCGTATCGTCAGCATCCGGAAGACTGGAAGAACTACCACACACGCTATGTGACGCCGGAAGTTTTCAAGAACGCCTTGCGCGATCGTGGTTCGAGCGCACCTGTCGGGAGTGCGCGGGCCCAATGACCGCAGGCCCAATGACAATGACCGGCAATCGTATTGCGAGAGTCTTTCTCGCAGTTTTTTTTGTCGGTCTGATACTCACGCCCCTGGTGATCAGGCGGATTTCAGCGCGGCGCGATCTCAATCGGTCGGCTGGCGACGCCGCGACGGCTTTGGCTCGTCACGGCTTCTACTTGCAGGAGGTGTCTCACGGCACCGGGATTAACTTCGTTCACCAGGCCCCGGCGCTCGATCCCAAACTCGAACCCATCATGCCGGAAGTCGCGTCGATGGGTGCTTCCGTGTCGATCGTCGATTTCGACCGCGACGGCTGGCCCGACATCTACGTCGTCAACAGCGCGATCGGCAGCAAGAATTGCCTCTATCGCAACATGCACGACGGCACGTTCAAAGACGTAGCGGGCGATCTCGGGATTGCCGACGTCAACCAATCTGGCACTGGCGTCTCCACTGGCGCAGTGTGGGGAGATTATGACAACGACGGATACGAAGATTTATTTCTGATCAAATGGGGGCGCCCCGAGCTTTATCACAACGATCAGGGTCACGGGTTTACGCGCGTCACCGAACAAGCCGGACTGCCCCGCTGGATCAATGCCAATACCGCGATATGGTTTGACTATGATGGCGATGGCCTTCTCGATCTCTTCGTTGGAGGCTACTACTCGGAAGACATCGACCTCTGGCATCTCACCACCACACGCATCATGCCCGACAGCTTCGAGTATGCCAAGAATGGTGGCCGGAAGTACCTGTTTCACAATCTCGGCAACGGCAAGTTCGAGGAAGTCAGCGCCAAGGTCGGCATCGACAGCCATCGCTGGGCGCTGGCCGCTTCAGCCGCAGACCTGCGCGGGACGGGGCATCCCGATCTGTTTATCGCCAACGATTACGGAGTCTCGGAACTCTATTTCAACGACGGCAAACAATTCCACGAAGTCGGCAAGCAGACCGGCATCGGTTTCGCTCCCAAGAGCGGGATGAATGCCGCCTTCGGCGATATTCTGAACCAGGGCCAATATGCAGTGTACGTTTCGAACATCTCTGAAGACGGCATTCTGATCCAGGGCAACAACCTGTGGGTGCCGAAACCCGGAGCTGCGGGCGACGCGATTCAATACGAAAACCTCGCGCGCGACTTCGGCGTAGAACTTGGCGGCTGGAGTTTCGGCGCCCAGTTTGGCGACCTGAACAACGACGGCACGCTCGACCTGTATCTGGCGAACGGCTACATCTCACTCGACCGCAACCGCAGCTACTGGTATGACTTCTCCAAAGTAGCCGGTGGCAACAGCACGATCATCGGAGACGCTAGGAACTGGCCGGCATTCGAAGGCCGCAGCTTGTCGGGATATCAGAACAAGCGCGTCTGGCTGAACGACGGCGCCGGCAAGTTCATCGATGTTGCCCAAGCCGTGGGCGTCACCGACACTTACGACGGTCGCGCCGTCGCTCTGGCCGACCTGTGGAATCGAGGAGTGCTCGACGTAGTCGTCGCCAATCAGAAGGGACCGCTGCTGGTTTACAGGAATACTGTGGCGGCTGAAAACCAATGGATCGAGTTTCAGCTGGAAGGAACGGTGAGCAATCGCAGCGCGATTGGCGCGAAGGTCACGCTGTACTGGAATGGCCAGATGCAGGCACAGGAGGTTTCCGGGGGCACCGGCTTCGCCGCACAAAATGATCGCCGCCTGCATTTCGGGCTGGGCAAGAATCCCAAGATCGAAAGAGCGGTCATCCACTGGCCCTCCGGCAAAGTTCAGACCATCGACCAACCCGCTCCGAAGCAGCTGCATAAAATCAAGGAGCCTGCATGAGTTTGACCACCGAAACGATCGCACCACCGAACACGCCCCCCAAGAGGACACCGCTGATCAGTCTCGACAACCGCTACATCGCACCCGCGTTCATCACGTGTATCCTGCTGGCTGGACACTTGTCATTCGGCATCCTCGAAAGCTATCCGAAGACGTTGCTCGCGATTGTCACCAGCATTGCGCTGGAACTGGCGCTCGGACGCATCTTCCTGAATAAGTGGCTGAATCCCGCCAGCGCCTACATTTCCGGAATCAGCGTCGGCATTCTCGTTCGCTCCCCGGCCTACTGGCCCTATGCTCTTTGCGCCGCGATCTCCATCACATCGAAGTACGTGCTGCGCGTGAAGGGCCGCCACATCTGGAATCCCTCAAACTTCGGCATCTCCGTAATGTTGTTCCTCGCGGCGGACACAGTTGCGAGCCTGAGCATTCAATGGGGCAACTACCTGTTACCCATGCTCGTCATCTGGGCGCTGGGCTCGATCATCATCGCACGCCTTCATCGTTTTCACATTACGGGCATCTACGTCGCGTCCTTTCTCGCGTTCGCGTTCCTGCGCAGTTGGATGACCGGCAGTCCATGGCAGTCCGAGGTCGCACCGATCACCGGGCCCATGTATCAGCTGTTCATTTTTTTCATGATCACCGATCCCAAAACCACAGTTCGATCCAAGCGCGGGCAATGCATCGTGGTGTTCCTGGTAGCCTTGCTTGAGATGGTGCTGCGCCTGCGGCAGGTGGTCTATGCCCCGTTCTACGCGCTTTTCATCGTTGGACCGGCGGCCATGCTGGTCGAGATTTGGCTGGATTCACGCCACGAGGATTCGGCAAAGGCGGTTGCCGCGCAGTGAGTGCCGATAACTTCGACAGAAGTCTCAGACCTGCCCGCCGTTGTGCTCTTTGCCTGATTGCCGGCATTTCGCTCCTGGCAGGATGCAAGAAAGCGCCTTCGACCGAACCGACAGCGGTGATGCCGAGCCGGGCCGATCGCGCCGCAGTGCCGCCTTCCGAGTCCACACCTGCCGCTCCGACACCGCCCGCGCCCGGTGCAGACGCCGTTGCCCCGGCACATCCCTCCGGGCCCATCGAGTTCACTGATATCACGGCGCAAGCCGGCATTCGTTTCAAGCACAACACCGGGGCATTTGGAAAGAAGTATCTCCCCGAAACCATGGGAAGCGGCGTCTGCTTCATCGATTACGACAACGACGGGTGGCAGGACATCCTTCTGATCAATTCCATGGACTGGCCGGGACATAAATCCGGCAATTCGTATCCCGCCCTATATCACAACAACCAAGATGGCACGTTTACCGACGTGACCCGCCAAGCCGGGCTCGCGCTCGAAATGTATGGACTCGGCTGCGCCGTCGGCGACTATGACAACGACGGATACGATGACATCTACATCACGACCGTCGGCTCGAATCACTTGTTTCGCAATCTTCACAACGGCAAGTTCGCCGACGTTACCGCCAAGGCTGGGGTCGCCGATCCTGGATTCTCTTCCAGCGCCGTTTGGTTCGACTACGACAACGACGGCAAGCTCGATCTCTTCGTCGCCCACTACGTCGAGTGGTCCATCGATACCGATCAATATTGTTCGCTCGATAATAAGAACAAGTCCTACTGCACGCCGCAGAGATTCAAGGGACAGAGCTCAACGCTGTTCCATAACAAAGGCGATGGAACGTTTGAGAATGTGACAAAGAAAGCAGGCCTCTATGACCCGACCAGCAAAGCCCTCGGCGTCGCCCTGCTCGATTACGACAACGACGGCTGGCTTGATCTGTTCGTCTCCAACGACACAGAACCCAACAAGCTCTACCACAACAACCACGACGGCACCTTCACGGATGTCGGAGTCGCCGCGGGACTGGCCTATGGCGAGGCCGGAACGGCTCGCGCCGGCATGGGGACTGACGCCGCCGACTACGACAACTCCGGCTGGCAAAGCCTGGTTCTCGGTAACTTCACAAACGAAAGCATGTCGCTCTATCACAACGACGGCTCGGGGCTTTTCACCGACGAAGCGCCTAGAACGGGCATCGCGACCATTTCGAACAAGTCGCTCACCTTCGGCACATTTTTCTTTGATTACGACCTCGACGGACGTCCCGACATTCTTGCCGTGAACGGCCACGTCTCCGACGACATCAGCGTCGTGCAACCCAACGTAAAGTACGCGCAGCCACCGCATCTGTTTCGCAATCTCGGCGGCAATAGCTTCGAGGAAGTGACGACAAAGGTAGGAGCCGCCTTACCGCGTCCCGTTGTCGGCCGGGGCGCGGCCTACGCCGATGTCGATAACGACGGCGATCTCGATCTGGTGATCACCGCCAACAACGGTCCCGCTCGATTGCTGCGCAACGATAATGGGAACAAGAACGACATGCTGCGCGTGAAGACCATTGGCACGCGCTCGAATCGCGACGGTATCGGGGCCAAAGTCACAGTGAGGACTGCCAACGGCACGCGTCTGTTCGCTATGGTGAAAACGGGATCAAGCTACTTATCACAGAGCGAACTTCCGTTGACCTTCGGCCTGGGCAAGCCCGAAGCGGGCAAGACCGTAAGTGTGGAAATTGTCTGGCCGAGCGGCCACAAAGATTCCATCGCCAATGTCAAAGCGAACCAATTCATCACTGTTCAGGAAGGCAAAGGGATTGTTACGGCACACCCTCTGCCGTTCGCGCGCTGACGCTCGCCACTCACTTGGCAGGTAGTTCCGGATAGCCCAGCCAGCTTAATTCCACCAAGTTCCGCTTAGATTCAGCTTCACCCGCGTTTCGAAATCCTTTATTCCATCGACAAAGTTAGTTTGAAAAAACTACGGGCGGCTTCTTTCACCAACAGTGGCCTCACATACTCTTTTCAGATTATTGACTCGGTTTTACGCATCCCTATAATCGCCGCACTTCAATCTGTGGGCGATCGTCGCGCGCGTTCTCCAAAGCGCCGGCGAGAAATTGTTTTCTTAAATCGATGGTGATTCGCGAGGAACAAATGGGGAGAAGCATGCGTAGCGCGAAAACGCTGACGTTGTTCCTGATGGCCATGCTTACGAGTTTGAACGTTGCCGGGCAGCAAATCACAGGGAGCGTTCGCGGAACTGTGAGCGACCCGAGCGGCGCGATGGTCCAGGCCGCCACCGTTAGCGCGAAGCAGATCGAAACCGGATTGACTCGGGAGGCAGTCACAGATCGTCAGGGAGAATATGTGCTGGTCGAACTCCCGATCGGGCATTATCAGCTGGAGGTTCAGGCGAAAGGCTTTCAGACTTACTTGCAGCAAGGGATTTCGTTGGATGTGAACCAGACCGCAACGGTCGGGATTCACCTCAAACTCGGTTCGGAGACCCAGCAAGTGGAAGTGAGTGCGAATGCGACTCTGGTGCAGAGCACAGTTAGCAGTCTCGGGCAAACTGTGATGGAGCACGAGATCCTCGACCTCCCTCTGGACGGCCGCAATTTCGCTCAGTTGGGACTACTTCAACCTGGCGTCGTGCCCCTGACTCCTGGATTGCTCGAAGCCGGCGGCCCGGCGCGACAGAATCAAGCCTACGCCGTCGATGGTCAGCGTCCGGAATCAAATAATTTCTTGATCGACGGTGCCGACAATGTGAGTTCCGTGGACGGCGGATTTGTGCTCAAGCCACCGATCGACGCGATTGCCGAGTTCAAGATCCTGAGCCACAACGCAAATGCGGAGTTCGGACGGAATACGGGCTCCACGACCAACATCGTCACGCGGTCAGGGTCCAACTCGTTTCATGGGGCCGCGTGGGAATTTCTTCGCAACGACGCGATGGATTCGTCCGATTACTTCACGCAAAGCGTGCAGCCTTTGAAGCAAAACCAATTCGGCGGCACATTTGGAGGACCGATTATCAAGGACAGGACTTTCTTCTTCGGCTATTACGAAGGCTTCCGCAATCGCCAGGGTGAGACTGTTCCTGCGACCGTGCCTTCCGCGGCGGAAAGGCAAGGCAACTTTGGGGAGCAGTGTACTGACCTGAACGCGAGTTTTGACCCGAACACTGGCCTCTGTAGCAACCCGAATGGGCAACTCACCTTTTTCGGCGCCCCAGTGCCCTTCAACCAGATGACTCTGTTCACGCCCATCGATCCGATTGCGACGAACGTCTTGCCGTTTTTCCCTCTGCCAAACGTCGGAGAAAATGGATTCACTGCCACGCAGACGCTCAGCGAGAACAACGACCAATTCGGTGTGCGCCTTGATCATTATCTTTCTCGCGCCGACGCGCTGAATTTCCGCTACATGTTCAGCGCCGGTCCGACGACAGATCCGCTTTCGCCGATTGGAGCAAACGTCCCGGGCTTTCCCGTCGGTGAGGACGATCGCGCGCAAAATTTTGTCGCCCAGGAAACGCACATCTTTTCGCCAAACACGATCGCCGTTGCCCGCTTTTCATTTCTGCGCAATAAGTTCCTGCTTGATCAGCACTTGAATAATCAGTCGCCAGCAGACTTAGGTTTCGAATATTCCCCCACGCTGGCCTCGGCAGTCGGACCTCCGTTTATCCAGGTCGGGGGATATGCCTCGGTGGGCGATCCCATCACGGGCCCGCGCAATACATTTCAGAATACCTTTGATGTCTCCGGTTCTTTGAGTTGGATCCACGGCCGCCACGAACTTAAATTCGGCGGAGGCTACCGGCGCGACCAGATCAACGCCTTGCAGGGCATCGCTACCAACGGCTTTTTTGTATTCGCCGGTATCCCCTCATTCGAGGATTTCATCTACAACGACGGCTTCGCCAACTTCCTGTCCGGCAATCCAGTGGTCTTTCTGCAAGGCGGGGGTGACTTCGCCCGTGAAATACGGGACCGAGCACTTGATGCTTACGGCCAAGATACTTACAAGGTCAACTCTCGCCTCACGTTGAACGTGGGACTTCGTTACGAGCTGCCATTCCCCTCCACCGAAAACCGCAACATGGTAAATCTTTTCGTTCCCGGAGCGCAGTCCCAAGCGCTTCCCACCGCTCCGGCGGGGCTTCTTTATCCCGGCGATCCGGGCGTACCCGCGGGCTTGATTCCAACCCAGAAAACAGCTTTTGCTCCGCGCTTCGGTGTTGCATGGGATCCGCGTGGAGATTCGAAAACGGTAATTAGCGTTGCCTACGGAATTTTCTACGAGCCTTACTACACGGGCGAAGGCGGTCCGTTGCAGGATCCTGTCAGCGCCCCTCCTTATCTCAAGACACAGCAAATCAGTTTTCCGGTCAACTCATTCGCTAACCCGTTTTATACCCCCGATCCTTTCAGTGAGGCTTTCCCCGAGCCGATGACGCTGCTGGTAGTTGCTCGCAAGTTGCATTTGCCCTACGCGCAAGATTGGAATCTGAACATTCAACGGTCTTTCGGCCAGGACTGGCTCTTTCAGATCGCGTACGTGGGCACAACCGGCGTAAGGCTCCCGAGATTCATTGAAGGAAATCCGCCAGTCTTTGTCCCGGGCGTGGACACTACCAGCCCTGGCTGTACGGTGGCAGATCCGTGTCTGAATTCCACCGAAAACAATGTGAACCAGCGGCGTCTTTATTCCGGATGCACCTTGGCGAACCCGAACAATTGCGTCTACAGTTCGGTCGGTGAAATCGCCAGTATCGCGAACTCCAGCTACAACGCCTTGGAAGCCAGCCTACGAAAACGCTTCAGCCATGGGATGTCGTTCCTCGCCTCCTACACGTGGTCGCACTCCATCGATGATGTTTCGTCCTTCAATATCACCGGCTCTGCTTCGCAACCCGTTGCCGGAGAAAATGACCTAGCCCAAAACCCGTTTGATCTCCCGGCCGAACGCGGCCGGTCCATGTTCGATTCTCACCATCGTTTCGTGCTCAGTTACCAGTGGGCCTTGCCGTTCCTGCAACACTCCAGCAGTTGGTATGGGCACGTTTTCGGCAACTGGCAATTGAACGGAATTGTGACTGCCATGAGCGGTGGGCCGTTCACAGTATTTGACTCAAACGACGTTTCTCTGCAAGGCCAGGCGCCGGAGATTACTGGATTTTCCGCGAACCGTCCCAATCTGATTGGCAACCCAAACTCCGGTCCGCGCACGCCGCAGGAATGGTTCAACGTAGGCGCCTTTCAGCAGCTCCAGCCGGATCCTCTCGGGCGCTTCGAGGTATTCGGGAATGAAGGCCGTAATGTAGTCCAGGGCCCGGGATGCGTGAACTGGGATGCCTCAGCCTTCAAGAACATTCGGCTGACGGAATCAAAAGAACTTCAATTCCGCGGGGAGTTGTTTAATTTGCTGAACCATACCAATTTCCGCTTGCCGGTCAGCGACATCGAATCGCCGACGTTCGGGCAAATCCAGTCGGACGTGGGTCCGCGCGTGATTCAGGTGGCGCTGAAGTTTCTTTTTTGATGCTGCGAGTGAATCCTTTTTTTGCGCGCATCACGTACGGGATGACCGGTCCGTTCCGATCCTGATCTTCCATTCTGCAACTGCGCGGTTCCATCTTCTCAACACCCACGCGGAACTAAGCGCATAATTGCTGTGTGACCGTTCGCCGGACCGATCGGTCAGCCACTCATTACTCGCTAAAAGGAGGCGGCGGAGCTATGCCACGAGATCGCTCGTTCCACTGCGAACTTGAGAAGTCGAAGGATAAAGAAGAGAACGGGCATCAGGTGACGACCGTCAAGTGTCATGGCGAGCTGGTTTTTGGCACCGCCGTGAGTGAGATAAAAGAACTGCTGAGGCCTCTCATTCCTCTTGGCGGTCGTATCATTATCGACCTCGGCGATGTAAAACATGTAGATAGCGCGGGCCTTGGAGCCCTGGTTGGCATCAAGGTGTCCGCCATCAACCAAGGGCAATGCGTCCTCGAACTCGCCAACATGACGCCTGGCGTCGTGGAATTGCTGCGCATTACTCATCTGACGCAGATGTTCTCATCGTGACTTGAGTGCGACGCCTCCTCCCGCCTGGCCCATCCACCGGAATGAAGTCAAAAACTTAGCTCAGACTCAAGCGGACGGATGCTTCAAAACTTCCGCCAGCTCATGCAGCCGCATCGAGTCGGCTGGCGTCTTCGCGGTTGCTGCGCTCTTTTCGAGTGAAGGCGCCATGCCTTTCAACTTTGCCACTTTGCTCTCGTTCATGTGTGACGTCTCCGCATTTAGAATCCCCTTCTGCAGCTTTGCGATTCGACTTGCGGACAGAGCTTGCGTCCTCGACAACTGGTCCAAGTACGCTTTCGCCACAATTAACTTTGCCGGCCACTCGATCTTTTGCTGGTTCTGCACATTCAGATCAGCCACCAGGACCGTCTTGGCCGCGTCGATTTCGTTCTGGGTCAGAAACTTGGTCGGCTTCAGTTGAAACACATCCAAACCGCGTGCAATCTCTGAACTGTAGATGTAGCCGTTGTACCAATATGCGGACCAATCGCCTCCGAGCACCAACATCTTCGGATCAATAGGTCCGCGATCGAAGTAAGCAATCTCGAAGGGGTTCGCGGGATCAGTGAAGTCCATCACGGAAATCCCGCCCTGGTACCACGCCTGTACTTCAACGTCCCGGCCGGGAACGGGAATCAGGGAACCATTGTGCGCCACGCAGTTCTCCGTGTCACCCTGCGCGGCGGGCAGCTTGTAATAACTCGCGAAGCTCAGCTTGTTGTCCTTGAGGCGGAAGATGGCATCCGCGCCCCACTTGCTCGGGTCGTTGGGACGGCAGCGCGCCCCCATGCCGCCTCCCCACTCATCAGTGAATACGACTTTGCTGCCATCGTTCGAGAACGAAGCCGAATGCCAGTACGAGTAGTTCGGATCATTCACCGCATCCACTCGCTTTGGATTCACCGGGTCCTTGATGTCAAGCAGAATTCCGTTCCCGGAGCACGCGCCCGCCGCCAACCCAATCGCCGAGTACACAGTGATGTCGTGACACTGATTGGTGTCCACCGGCTTTTCTGCGCCCTTCCTGCCGTGAGTGCCACCGTTATTCAGGCCGTTGATGGCGCCAGTGCGAGGATCGATAAATACCCGGGGGGTCGACACGACCTTCGCGTCCTGCGGCGCAGCCACTGGGACTTTGATGACGTCGATGCGAAACAGCGCTGTATTCGGATCTTTGTCCGGTTTTTCACCGGAGCAACCCGCCAACTCTTCCGGTTGACGCACAAACGACGTCCCCGACACGTAAATGTAGACATTCTCTTTGTCGTTCGGATCGATAACCAGGGTATGCGTGTGCGACCCGCGGCAGGTTTGCACAGCTGCGACCTGTTTAGGATTCTTGATATCGGAAATGTCGAAGATTCTTACGCCGCGGAAACGGTCTTTTTGCGCCACCGGGAGGCGGCGCTTTCGTTCTTGATCCTTGTCTTTATCTTTGTTTTCAGCTTTATCTTTGTCCGCAACTTTATCCTTATCTTTATCCTCAGCCTTAGTTTGATCCTGACCTTTACTTTTATCGTTGTCGCTAGCTTTAGCCTTAGCTTCGTCTTCGGGCGAAGGAGGTTCAGGGGGAAATCCCTGAGCGCCGCAATCCAGACGTCCATTCGGCATTTCGACCGACATGAACAGCAGATTTTTGTATACCGAAACATCACCCTGTCCGCCTGGGCAGACTAGCGACGTCAACAATTTCGCCTTTGCGGGATCGGCGATGTCGTAGATGCTTATGCCGTAAAAATTTCCCTGAAACAGATGGTCGCCCTCGAAAGCAAGATCCGAGTTGGCGAAAGCAAGTTGCGCAATCACCATATGGAGCGACTTCGGAATCTTACTGTTGCTCCCCATACCGAGCTGTCCAAGAATTTGCACGACCTTCGGATCGTCCGGGTCCGTGGCGCCTAGTTGAAATGCATCCGGCTTCTTGAGGAGCAGCAAGTGCTCGAGCCCCATCGAAGCCTCGCCGGCGTCATAAAGTCCCGGCGCAAGCTTGAAGCGCGGATCGTTCACATCCGACCCGCTCATCCCCGGCGGCAGCGCTGGGGCGGGCTCTGGAGCGAATGGATCCTGTCCCGCCTCCTCTGCTTTTTTGGCGTCCTTATCGGACGGTGGGTTCGCGGGCTTCTGCGCCTGATCCTGCGACGGTGCCGCGGGCGGCGCGGCTTGCGCCTGCGCATGGTTTATAGCGACACAAGAAATAAGTGCAACCCATACCACACAGAGGGCAAGTCTGGACAATCGCTTCATCGTTTCTCCTCTAGGGTCTCTTTCTTCAACATAGCTTCCATGATTCGTATCTCAGCTCTTTGGGTGTTGTCCGCATCGGTGGCGAAGTTGAACAACTCGGCGTCCTGTCCAGCGCCAGCGGTGTCGAATAGATCTTTTACCATGGTCAAGGCGCCGTCGTGATGTTGTATCATCCCCACCAGAAATAAGTGATCAAACTCTCTGCCCTTCGCCTTTTGCAGCGCCCCCATCTGCTGCGGCGTAAGCATTCCGGGCATCAATGGCATGGTCTCATCCGGCATATCCATGCCGGGCATGTTCGTCATGGGCTTCGGAATTGATTCACCCCTCGCGGCCAGCCAGCGCTTCATGAACTTGATTTCATCCAACTGCGAGCTGCTGATACGTGCACCCAATGAACGCACGTCTTTGTTCTGCGTATGCGACAAAATCATCGCCGTCATCTCAACCGCTTGTGCATGATGCAGAATCATGCCCTGCATGAATTCAACATCTGCAGCCGATTTTGGCGGCAGGGTTGCTCGCGTTGACGACGGCAGCGTTTTGCTCGGCGCCCCTGGAGCACCCGGCTGCACAACCACGGGCTTCGCCGGATCATTCTGCTGTGCGCGTGCAGCGGCGGGGAAGAAAACTGCTGTGAAAACGCCCGCCGCGAACAATGCGCGCGTTACAACTCCTCGCACGGACCCGTGTGTGTTGGAAACGAAGGTCATTCAGGAATCAGTCGGTTTTGCCGTGGCCTGTCCCAGCAAGGACGGCTTTCAGCGTCCGGTCGTTCATCCCACATCCCTGCTCGCCAATTGTAAAGGATCGCAAGAGCCTTGGCATATCAGGCAAAACTGAGCACCAGCTTCGTTTTCGCTTGTCCGGCAACCATCCTGCTATACGCGTCCACAGCTCTCTCAAACGGAACGATCTCGATCGGAGGCGGTTTCAAAGCTCCCGTTTCAAAGCCAAGGCGGAGTTCGGCGGCGATTTCCCCTACCTGTCGCGGCGTAAGTCCGTAACTGTCTACTCCAAGCAGCCGCGAAAAATTATGGTAGAAGTCAACGAGATTGAAAGTCACGCGCGGACCTCCATTGCTTGCGATAGCCACCTGTCGCCCCCCGAGCTTGAGCGATCGCAATGCCGGCTCAAACATTGGGCCCCCTACAGTATCAAAGACAGCCTCGACTCCTTTTCCCTCGGTCAATTCCAAAACCCTCTCCCGAAGATCTTCGGTCTTGGTGTTCACGACTGCGACGGTGCCGGGAATCGGATCGGATGTGACCGCCGCGCCGATCACGCGCGCCTGCTTCCAATTCGCGATCTGTGTGGCTGCCTGTCCGACCGTGCCCGCGGCACCAACAATCAAAATAGTTTCACCCGCCTCGATCTGAGCTGCGCTCACTACAGACGCCCAAGCCGTAATGTAGGGAACTCCGATCGCTGCCGCTTGCTCCATGCTTAAAAGTTTCGGCTTGAGCGACAGCGTCTCCTCCGGGACAACAACATATTCCGCGTGAGAACCATCATGAACCATACCGAGCGTCGGGGAACTGCCCCAAACCTCGTCACCTTCGTGATGCTTCCCTTTCGCCACAGTTCCCGCAAAGTCACGCCCGGGAGTTCGCGGCAGAGTTGTGCTCTTGAAATGTCCTGAGACATTCCCGACATCGCTGGGATTGATGCCTGCCGCGTTCACATGAACGAGTGCTTCTCCTTCGCCCGGCTCTGGAATCGGAGCTTCTTCGATTCGCAAGACTGACGGTGGTCCGAAACTGGCAAAACGCAAAGCTTTCATTCGCTTGATGCTCATCATGGCTCTTCAATCGCGGTGGCTTCCCAATCACGCCGGGTGCGCGTGTCATCAAACGCCCGTCAGTGGTGATTGTACCCGTGGTATCCACAAGTTCTCTTCTTGCGGTCTAATTTTTCTCTAAACGTTGCCGGAATCGCGCGCCGCCCGTAGAATTACAATTAGAACCGTTCGCGTGTAGGCCCGTAGCTCAGTCTGGTTAGAGCGCATCCTTGACACGGATGAGGTCGATGGTTCGAGTCCATTCGGGCCTACCATTTCAAGTCCATTCCCGCTTCAATAACTTGGCTCTGTCATGACCGCAAACAGTCGAACACCTCCCGCAGATATGATTCAGGGTCGCTGATAAAGAACAAGGCGCAGACGTCCTCTTTCCGTTCAATAGGTCGAAATCCGTTGCTTCTCACGATTTCCAATCTTAGACTTGGCGCGCACGTTAGCATCGGCTTTCTGCTCTTCGAGACCAACGGACTTCCTATTCGGGGCAAAAGAGAGTGACCACTGAAATCGCAGTTTCCTGCTCGTCATTGAAAGACAAGAGGGGACCTGTAAATGAGTTGCCCTATTTAATTGAGGCCCGTCCGGAATCAACCAACGCTCCACTGAACGAACTGCTGGACTGGATTACACAGAATCGCGAGTCGCGAGAGTCGCACCTCCATCGAGCCGGGGCGGTGCTTTTCCGGGGATTTTCGGCGATCCAAACGGCTGACGACTTTTCGTCCATAGCGCAGAGGATGGCCCCGGAGATGCTGGATTATGCTGGGGGGACGACGCCTCGCTCTGCCGTGACCGGAAAGATTGTCACTTCCACTGATGCCCCGCGTCACGTCGTGATCGGGCTTCATCAGGAGATGAGCTACCTCTCCCCGGCTCGAGAGTTCCCTGATCCTACGCCCGATAAAGTGATGTTCTTTTGCGAAACTGCGCCTGGTGGCGGTGGCCAGACGCCGCTCGCCGACATGCGCGAGGTTTATAAGAAGTTGCCGCGCGAGTTAGTCTCACGATTTGAGAGCAAAGGTGGATTAGTTCTACACCGAAAACTTCCCGCGCAGAAACGATACGGATTTGAGGTAACCTGGTCCACGGCCTTTGGCACGTCGGATCGTGCCGAGATGGACGGCATCGCCCGCCGGAATGGTTGGGCAATTTCATGGGACAAGCACGGTGGTCTGGAAGTTTCTCACGGCCCGTCGCCTGTCACCAAGACACATCGCCTGACGGGGGAGAAAATCTGGTTCAATCAAGCCCACCTGCTGCACAAGTCCGTGGCGCCCTGGACTTCAGCATGGCTGGGGTCCAGCCTGACCCAGAGACTGAGGGCTAAAGCGATGAAACCTTTTATCCGCGATCGCTTTTACTACCATTCAACGTTTGCCGATGGTTCGGAATACTCGGAAAGTGACATCGAGACTATCCGCAATGTCATCCAGCAAGAAACCGTGTTCTTCGACTGGCAGCGGGGCGACGTTTTGCTCATTGATAATAAGTTGGTGGCGCACGGACGCCAGCCTTACTCGCCCCCGCGAAAGATTTTCGCAGCGTTGTTGGCGGACGTTCCGCGGAAGCAGGCCGCCTAGTACTTCGAACACGTACTTTGAATACCAGAAAGAGTTGGACCTACATTGAAAGTTGACCTCGAAGGAAAATTTGCGCTTGTAACAGGTGCGGCAAGAGGCATCGGGGAAGCCATCGCGAACTCTCTTGCCGCCAACGGAGCACGCGTGGCCTACGCCGACATCGATTATGCGGCCGTGAAACAAACTGCCGGCAAAGTGCCGAATTCGCTGGCCGTCTCCGTGGACATCAGCAACGAAGCGCTGGTCGAATCGGCCGTGGCTGAGGTAATCAAAGAGTTTGGCCGGCTCGACATACTGGTAAACAATGCTGGCGTGAACACGGCGAAGTATCGCGTAAACATCGACAAGTTCCCTCTCGATGAGTGGGAAAGAATCGTAAAGATCGATTTAACGGGGACCTACCTGGTCAGCCGGGCCGCGGCCCGTGTCATGATGCAGCAGCGCTCCGGCCGGATCATCAATATCGCTTCGGTGTTGGGCGTAATACCAGCGCGATTGCAGTGCGCCTTTACTTCAGCTAAAGCAGGAGTGGTGCATCTCACCAAGACCATGGCGATCGAACTCGGCGAATACGGGATCCTGGTCAACTGCGTCGCGCCAGGGTCCACGTTGACTGAGGGCACCAAGCAACTTTTCTATAGCAATAACGCCGCTGAAGGCGAACGCGCTCAAAGATTGTTGAGTCACGTTCCGCTTGGAAGAGCCGGGACCGTGGAAGAGATGGCACAAGCCGTACTCTTCTTTACAGATCCTGGAAGCAGTTACATTACGGGACAGATCTTGTGCGTAGACGGTGGTTGGAGCGCCGGTGGATTCTTTCGCGATTTTTAACCAAGCGGACGAGTCCGGACTGAAAGATGACTGACCATTTCGAAGTCTATTCCGACGAGTTTCGACGGGTTCTGGGAAGTTCGCCGGAGCTGAAGTTGCTTTCATCGGACCTGAAGTTTGCAGAGGGCGTTTGCTGGGTGGAACGCGCCGGTCATCTGATCGTCAGCGATTTTCTGAATGACCGCATTATAAAGTGGTCGGAAGAAGAAGGCCTGAGCATTTTCCGCAAACCGGCTGAAACCGCGAATGGCAATACTGTCGATCTGGAAGGCCGAGTCGTATCGTGTCTCACGCGTGGACGTTCGGTCGTACGCCAGGAGCACGATGGTTCTCTGACTACAATCGCAGACCGCTATCGTGGCGGACGGCTGACATCTCCCAACGACGTGGTTGTGAAATCGGACGGAACCGTCTGGTTCACCGATCCTGACTACGGATTTCTCTGCCCTGATTTCGGCCATGGCGATAAACCGGAGCAAGATCGAAACCGCGTATACCGAGTCGTACCCGAGACAGGGGACATCACTTCAGTCTCTGAGGATTTCGATAAACCCAATGGCTTGGCATTCTCGCCCGACGAATCGTTGCTCTATGTGGGAGACACCGGGCGCACGCACGGTGAATTTCGCCCGCACCAGTTGATGGTGTTCGACGTGGTCGAGCGAGGCACGGCGCTGGCGAATCCCCGCGTCTTCGCAGTTATCGAGCCCGGGGTTCCCGACGGATTCCGCTTGGATGTCTTGGGAAATCTTTATGTAACCGCTGGAGACGGAATTCAAGTGTATAACCCGCAAGGCCAGATGATCGGAAAGATACGCACGCCGCAAGTAGCTGCAAATTGCTCTTTTGGCGCCTCAGACAATCGCACGCTCTTCATTGGAGCGACCGAATCCATCTGGAGCGTCAGGCTGAATACCACCGGTGCTCGCCACGCAGGTCAGCGAATCGCTCTCAATCAGTAGCGTGGCGGGCCATTTCGCCCGAGCTTGCGTCTCGAAATGCCGGCTCAATCATCATAGCCGTCAATGCAAACATGACAATGCATCCTGCGAGCGGTATCAACAAGCCGGCGCGCAAGCTGCCGGTTTTTGTCGACGTCATTCCCACGAACCAGGGCAGCGTGGCGGCTCCCATGCCCGACAGCGCGAACATCACTGCTCCGATTCGCCTCGATCTTTCGCCAAATGCCTTGACCAGCCATGCAATCAGGATTGGGTAAATCGCCGCCAGCCCCAATCCCGCGGCGGTTACGCAGACTCCCACGCTGGCGAACGTTTCTGCCCGCAAAAGAAAACAGATGCCGGCCGTGGCCAGTATCAAGCCACTTACCAACAGCTTCCGTTCGCTCCGGCGCAATGGAATCAGCGGTACCAGAGCGCGCCCGGCCAACAATCCTCCCCAGAAAAACATGGGCGCCAGAGCCCACAGTGAATCAGGGTTCATTCTCTTCGTCAGCGAGGCGACCCAACCGGCGACTGAGTTCTCGGATCCAACGTATAAGAAAAAGAGTGCAGCCAGGCTCGCCGCACTTCTGAAACTTATGTTCTGCTGGGGGGTGGGCTCCTGCACTTCTTCTTTCTCTTTCTTAGTCGACATTCCGGGCTCTAAATTCATTCCTGCTAAGACTATTGCCGTGAGAGCCGAGCACGCCGCAATCGCATAGAGAAGCCAGGAGATGCCGAAATGTGTTTGTGCCAGCAACACAAATGGGGAGGACGCAATCGCGCCGATTCCCCACATCAGGTTGAGAATACTGAGCGCGGCCACTCGCCGGGCAGTCGCAATTTCGGCTACCCACAAATTCGCGGATGAAAGAGTCTGCCCTAATCCGCAACCGAACACCGCCGCTGCGGCCAGAGTTGCAATATGGGTGCCCAGGTTTAGCCCAGCCACTCCCGTCGCGATCAAACCGAAGCCACACACAAATGTGTACCGGTATCCTCGTTTGAGCAGAGGGCCGATGGAAGCGACGCCCACCATCGATCCACAAAACTGCGCGGTAAAGAATAGTCCCGCCCGCTGATCACTCAAAGACCACCGGGCAATGAGAATGGGCAAGAGCGGGCCGAGGAGCGTCGTCACTATGCCCGTGACAACAAACCCGCAGTGCAGCACGACGGATGCAGTCGAAGAAATCGGCAGCGAAACCGGCCGAGTTGGAATCGATTTCATGCTGAAGGCAATGACCTATCGCTCAAGTCCTGGTTTCGAGTACCGGTTC
>Ga0187871_10000395_pt1 | contig 42160 bp, 31 predicted proteins | sample June2016WEW_16_1_FD_132988 | JGI IMG/M metagenome (GOLD analysis project Ga0187871, IMG submission 132988) | Peatland microbial communities from SPRUCE experiment site at the Marcell Experimental Forest, Minnesota, USA - June2016WEW_16_10 | ecosystem: Environmental > Terrestrial > Soil >...
GGTCGAGCTGAGCAAGGACGCCGCAAAACTCGCTCCCGACGCGTCGTCCTTGCCCCCGGTATCGAAACCGCGTCCTGACGATTTTATTCCGCGCTGCGACGACTCCATTTTCCGCGCGCGCGGCGACTGCGTGGATAGTTCCGCGGGCCCGCAGGGCATCACGAAGGGCGAGCAACTGCCGCAGGCTCTGGCTGGCGCCGGCGATGCGACCCCGCGCGATCTGTTGTTCCTGCGCCAGGATAATACCACTGTGGTGTCTTCTCCCGTCCCGCTCACGGGACCCGTCGTCTACGAATTCCGCCTGGCCCACAAGTGAACGCTATGCTTTGCCGATTCCTCTGTTTATCCTTTGTCCTGCTGGTGCAGCTTTGGGCGCAACAAACCGCGCAGCAGCGCGATTTGAAAATTGAGGATTTGCGCGCGGCGCCGAAGCAGGAGGCTGCGATCATCCCGCGCAGCTATGCGCTGGTGGTCGGGATTGCAGACTATCAAGACCCCCGCATAACCAAGTTGTTGTTCTCCGAGCGCGATGCGCAAGACATCTTCGACATACTGATCAGCCCCGAAGGCGGAAATTTTCATCGGGAAAACGTGCATCTGCTGATTGGCGCCAAAGCCACGCTCGCCAACCTGCGCCGGGAACTGGAGGTATGGCTGCCGTCTCAAGCCAAAGACGGCGACCGCGTGCTTATTTACTTCGCCGGTCATGGCTTCATCTTTGCAGGCCACGGCTACCTGGCCCCTTACGACTTCGTCGCCGACCCGCTCAGTGCTAAGAAAACCGGCTATCCCATGGACGATCTGGGCGCGACGATCGCCGGGAAGATCCGGGCCAAAGACAAGATCCTGTTGACCGATGCGTGCCACAGCGGCGCCATCCGTCCCGAGGACTCGCAAGATATTAACCATACGCTCGTCTTTCCGGATAAATCGTTTTTCTCCCTGACAGCCAGCCGCGACCGGGAAGTATCCTACGAAAGCCCGCAGTGGGGCGGCGGGCACGGTATCTTCACCTATTACGTAATACGTGGACTGGAAGGGGAAGCGGACGAGAACGGGGATGGCGTCGTGACCGCCGACGAACTTTCCTACTACGTGACCAGCAATGTGCGGGAAGCTACGCGCAACGCGCCCCAGGGACAACAGACCCCCAAGGAAGGCCAGGGCAGCTTCGATCCTCAGATGCTGCTGGCGTACGTTCCCAGCCGGGCCAAACCCGGCGCTCCGCCCGCACCCAAACAGGGCGCATTCGTCATTGAGTCGAACATGGACGGAGTGGAAGTGTTTCTGGACGGAAAATCGGTCGGCGTGGTGGATAAGGGCAAAGCGCTCCCGCTGCCCGGCCTGGCGCCGGGAGCCCACACCATCAAGGGTGTGAGGATGGGCTACGAACCGGACGGCCCGCGGGAAGAAACCGTCTACCCCGGCCGGGAAACCCCCGTCAGCATCAAGATCATGATTCAGCGGCGACACAATAAGGCGGCGGCCGATGCGCTGGATAAAGGCGTGGTGTTCTACCAGAAGGGTTACGAGCAGAACTATAACAAGGCTGTGGCACAGTTTCAGAAGGCCCTGGAACTGGATCCGGAATACAGCAAGGCGGCTCTCTATCTGGCGCGCGCGTACCATGCGCTGCTCGATGAACAGAACGCGGAGAAATACTTTCGCAAAGCCATCGAAATCGATCCGGACTATCTGGAGGCGCGCGCCAGCTTTGGAGGCATGCTGTTGGATATCGCGAACACCGACGAGGCCATCCGGCAATTCGAGACGGTCAAGCGCCGTGACCCCAACAACTTCATGGCGCTCACCAACCTGGCGCAAGCGTATCGCATGAAAGAGATGTACAAGGATTCGATCGAATCGGCCCGCGAGGCAGTCAAGCTGCGGTCGGACACGGCCGAGCCGCACCTCTGGATGGCCGATAGCCTGCGGATGAGCCGCCAGTATGAACTTTCCATACCGGAGTACGATAGCTATCTACGGCTAAGTGACTTTGACCCCAAGCTGGCGGGCCAGTTGAACTATTATGTGCTTGGCTTTTTGTTCGGGATGGGCAGGAAGAGGCGGGCCGCCGAACAAGACATCTGGAAAGAGCTCCGCAACCTGGCGTATTACGGTATGTGCGACAGCGAGAACAAGCTGAAGCGCTTCGATCGTGCCATCGCAGAATGCCAAAAAGCGCTGACTTACGACCAGCGCGATCCTTACGCGCACTACAGCCTGGCGCTGGCTTTCGAGAACCAGGGCAACGTCACCCGCGACTGCGGGATGCTGGAGGCCGCCCTGCCCCACTTCCGCTCGATGCTGCAAATCAATCCTGATCTGCAGGAGGCTGCCTACGCACACCAGAATATCCAGAACATCGAGAACGCTCTGCCCCGGTGCCGATAGGTCAATGCGTCGCGGGCGGGTCCTTTACGCAGCGGAAACCGATTATTGGAGATTTCCAGCCAGCCGGAGCGACCCATTCCTCCCAGAGCCCACCATAACCCTCGCTGGCCAGATTGTTCTCGAAGGATTCACCGCGAGTCTGGTACCAAAGCTCTTGCGGCCCGGGCGGCGGATCGAGGCGTTTCGAGAAATACGCCACATTTGCCGGGACAGGTTTGGCCGTTTCGTCCACGAACTCCCACACATTGCCGACCATGTTCAAGGCTCCATACGGACTCGCTCCCTGAAGGAAGCTGTCGGCCTGCATGATCGCATGTTTCCCTAACGTGTCATTGTCGCGGACATTGGCGTTTGAGGTTTTTCTGTCGCTACCCCAGGGAAACAGCCGGCCGTCGGTGCCACGCGCCGCCTTTTCCCATTCCTGCGCCGTGGGCAAACGCTTGCCCGCCCAGTGCGCGAACTCGCGGGCATCCGCAATGGTCACGTTGACTACTGGATAGTCTGGCTTATCCGCTTGGAACCCAGCCGGCTGCGGGTACATCCTCTCTTTACAAAAGCTCTCGTAAGCGGCGTTAGTCACCTCGGTCTTGTCGATGTAGAAGGCGGGCAATGTCGCGGACACCTTGTCTTTTCCGTATAGAAACGGGCCAGCCGGCACCAGCACCATATCGCCGCTGGGCGTGCTCATCGTAGCGGGAAGTTGCACCTTCGCGGGCTCCGGTGGCGGCTGCTTAGGGCCAGGGGCCGGCGCGAGCAGCACCTTCACCAGCACTGCGATGGCGATCAACAGCGCAATTCCGAGCGCCACGGCCATCCATCCTTTAGCGGTGGGTTTCGCGATGACGGGTCTGGGCGGTGGGGGCGGCGCCACCTGCTGCGGCTCGAGAGTCGCGAGCCGCGCGGGCGTCTCCATGCCAGTCAGTATCTGCTCGATCTCTGCGGCCACGGCATCGAAGCTGGGAGGCCTTCCCGCCGGATCCTTCGCCGTCGTGCGCGCGATTAAATCGCAGACCGGCTGCGGCACACTGCCCCTGAGCGGCTGCAAGTCCAGCGGCTCGTTCAGGATCGCGTAAAAAATGCGCTCCACGGTCTCGCCTGTGACGGGCCGGACACCCGCCAACAACTCGAAGAAAAGAACGCCGAAGGCATAGATGTCCACCGCGGGGCCGATGTTCTTGCCGAGCACTTGTTCGGGCGCCATATAAAACGGCGTGCCCATCACGTAACCGGTGCGCGTCATGGAGAACCCCTGGGTCTTGGCGATGCCGAAGTCCATCAGCTTGACCACGCCGCCGGTCGTGATGTGAATGTTCTCCGGCTTGACATCGCGGTGAACGATCTTGAGGGAGTGGATGTGTCCAAGGGCTCGCGCGACCTGGAGAGCGATCCGCAGCTTGGCCTGCAGGTCGCCCAGATGGCCCTCCCGGATAGCATGGCGGAGATCTTCACCGCGCAGGAACTCCATCACCATGTAGGGGCGCTGCCGGTCGTCTTCCCCGAAGTCGTAAATGCTGATGACGTTATCGTGCTCGATATTGCCGGCCAGGCGGGCCTCCTGCAGGAAACGCGCCTTGGCGTCCGGATCGGCGCATCCCGCTTCGGTAAGAATCTTGATCGCTACGGTGCGGCCGATCACAGTGTCGCGCGCGCGGTAGACTTCCGACATCCCGCCGCCGAGATATTGTTCAAGCTCGTATTTTCCTATGCGTGCGGGAAGTTCGAGGGCCAGCGGCGGTCTCCTTTAATGCGAGGATTTCGCCAGGGTGGGCTTAATTTGCGAGATACCGGCGCTAACCGTCACCTCGTGTTCGAAGGGCTCGTATCCTTCTTTTGCCCACTTGACCTTGTATTCGCCCACAGGCAAGACAATTTTTGCGGGTGTGACCTCGGTGCGCGGCGTGCCGTTCACGGAAATGGATGCGCCGGCCGGCTCTGAGTCGATCCACACCGAACCAGTGATCTGAGCCAGCGTAAAAGTGATCTCCGGCTGCTGTCCATCGACCTCGAAATCCTTCACCAGCCGGTAATATCCGTCCTTATTCGCCTGCAGAGTGTGCTTTCCGGCAGCCAGGTCCATGTTGCACGGAGACTGGCAGGCCGGATCGGGCTTGTTGTCGATGGTCACCGCCACGCCCTCGGGCACCGTCACCAGCCGCACGGGATGGCTTTCGGACGTCGCGTTTCCGCTGACCGCAGGCTGGCTAGCCGCGGGTCGGGGCAGCGTGGCAGCCGGGCTCGCTGCGCGTACCGTGGGCGGCCGCTTGGATGGCGGCGGACTTGGGGAAACCGGCGATTCGACCGTTTCAGTCGGGGCCGGTGGCGTGTGACGGAACAACAGCCACCATGCCGCTCCACCAACGGCGGCAAGCACGATTGCCACCCACGCGACCACCTTCATGGGGGAGCCCGCTTTCCGCGGCGGCTCACCGATCGGCGTCTTCGGATCGGCGGCCGCCAGGGGGACCACAGGCGTCGAAATCGCGGGCGTTGGAATCGCAGGCGTTGGAACCGCTGGCGTTCGAACCGTAACCGCTTCGGCCGCTGGTACTGGGGCCGACGTCCCGAGGCAGGCCCTCTCCAACGCTTCCGCGAACTCGCAACAATTAGAGAACCGGTCCGGCGCCTTCTTGGCGAACGCCCTGGCGAACACAGCGTCGACTGCCTTTGGCAAGGCCGGATTATTTTGGCAGGCAGGCTCCGGATCCATAGTCATGATCCGCGCCATCACCTGTGTGTAACTGTCGGCGCGGAACGGTCTCACGCCCGCGACCAGTTCGTACGCCACCACCGCCAGCGACCATTGATCGGACCGGCCGTCCAGCGGCTGCCCCAGGACCTGCTCCGGAGACATGAATTCCGGTGTGCCCACAGCCATGCCGGTCTGCGTGAGCGTGAATTCCGTGGATTGCATGACTTTCGCAATTCCGAAATCGCAGATCTTCACGGCGCCGTCGTGTTGCACAAGCAGGTTAGTAGGCTTGATATCCCGATGAATCACGCCGTGCGCATGCGCATAGTCCAGGATGCCGGCCGCCTGCCGGCAGACGTCCAGCAGTGTCGCCAGATCGGGACGCGGTTCGGAGTGCAGCAACCCATCGAGCGTCTGCCCGTCGATGAACTCCATCACGATGTAGGCCAGGTTGTCCTGCCTGCCTGCATCGAAAACTCCGACCACTCCGGGGTGATGCAATACTCCTGCCAGCCGGGTTTCCTTCAGGAACCCCTGGGCCAGCATGCGCTGTTGTTCGGCTGAACCCGAATCGTCCAGCCGGATCAATTTGAGGGCGACGCGCCGGCCAATCACAGGATCTTCTGCTAGAAACACGGTACCCATGCCGCCATGCCCCAACTCCCGTTCGATCTGGTATCGCCCTATTTTGGTCCCTGGAGACATCTGTTTTATCCGCGTATCACTCTATTCTTGTACCTGGCACTCTGCAACGTAAACCGGGATTTCCGTTTTGGCTCTGCCAGGATTCCCAGTTTTAGGTGCAAGGTTCCTTCCAGTATACACCGCGCAACTTTCCTTCGATCCACTGTCGGCTTGCTGACGGAGTACCCCCATGGCCCTGCGCGCCACCAAAGGCAAAGAAGACGCGCGGAGCAGTGGGGCGGGCGCCCCCGCCCGCGGACCGGCGCCCTCGCCGGTCCACCGGCCGTAAGCCGGCAGGGGTTCAACGTCCTCAACGGAGCGGTTGCCGGGAGTTCTGCGTGGCGCACTAAATCCAGGCGCCCGATAACGGCGCAAGCGGCTGGGCGATGGACTGAAAACGCAGCAGGCGCGCGGCATCCTGATTCTTGATGGAGACCAGAGGCATAAAGCCCTGCTCCAGAATCCAATCGGCATCCGCCTCGGACAGGAGCACCTCCGCGCAGGGTTTAAGCTGCTGTTCTCCCTCCGATTCGTACGCGTGCAAGGGCAGTCCCGCAATCACGGCATGCGTGCCGGGGCGCATATCCCAACCATCGCTGCCGAATGCCCGGCCCAGCAGGTAGGCGCACGCGAAGGCCGGATTGCCCCACAGGTAATGGTGGTGATCGGGCGTGCCCGGCATCTCTTCGAAGCCGAAGCTCTCGATGGTGCTGGTCTTTTCGCCATAAGGCAGGCGCAGCAGGAAGCGCGGCAGCGCCAGTCCAATCGAGGAGGCATGCGCCGAGTCTCGCAACGCCTGCCAAAGGCGCTCCGCATCGGGAGACTCCGATTCGCCCGGATCGGCTTCCGCCAGGAAGACCGCGCCGGCCGCGCGCATGATGCCGGCCAGCCCGGTGAGCAGGCGGATGTCGCTCGCGGTCCGCGCGAAAGTGAAATTGGCCGCAACCAAGGTCCACGGTTCCGCGCCCGGGATTGCGGCAGCTTCATCCACCAGAATGCGGCGCAGTTCGCGCACGCTGCCGGCCAGATCGGCCTTGGAGATATCGAGCGCGTAAATCTTCAATTGCGGCCCGGTCTCCAGGCCTCGCACCAGCCAGTCTACCGCGCGCCACGCCGCTTCCAGCGCCTGGAAATCGCGATGATGCAGAAGCGCGCGCATCACCTTGCCGGCTTCCTCTTCCACCTCCACTGCTTTCGCGGCCACGCGCGGATCCACGCGTGGCGCAGTGTGCGGCGCGACCGCCCGCTCGATAAAGTCTCGCAACGCGTCGGGCTGGCGCGCCGGCTGGCCCTCGGTGGTTTCCAGCACGCTGTCCAGCAAGCTGCCACCGGTCAGCCCTGGCATGTCCGGCGGCCGCGGCGGCGCGGGGGCTGGGACTGCGGCCACCGGAGCCTCGGTCGCCAGTAGATGCCGCGCCGCGCGGAACTTCTCGAACGCTTCCTGCCGATAGATGCGGTCCGGATGAAAATCCTCGAGTTCGTGGAGGCGCAGCACCAGGCCGCGGCCCGGTTCGCCGAATTCCAGGGCCGGGCGCATGCGGAACAGCACCTCGTCTACCGTGTCGCGATCGATCAGGTAGGGCCGCAACCGCTCCGGCGGCGGTTCTCCGCGATTGCGGCGGCCGCTGAAATCGCCGAGCAGCAGGATGCGGAAAGGTGTGTCCGGGCGCGGTTCAACCGGCAGCGGTCGGGCCTCGGGGTCCACGTCGAGAATCACTGAAGCATATGATGTCTTGGGCATGGTTGTTACGGCTTAGCCACCTCCGACACGCAGGCCAGACGGGAGAAGAAGCCTTTCTGGAACATCGGCGGCGCGCCTTGCATATCCAGTTCCAGCCGCACGGTCACCTGTTTCCCGTCGCGCATGGAGGGTTTGGGGGGGTTGCCCGTTTTTATGATCCAGTCGAAGAACACGCCCCCTCCCGCGGATGGCGTGCTACTGTCAGCGTCGCCGAACAAGCGGAAAATTGCCCAGGTGCCGCCGTTCTCGCTGAAGCTGCCACCCTCCGCCCCATAGGTTCCCTTGGCCGCATGAGAGCCTGCCTGCCAGGTAAACTGCTTGGCTGCGGAGGTTCCGCCGGTATAGTCCAGCTTTTGTCCGTCGATATCGAGGCCGATTTTCTGGACGGTGTCCGTAGCGACCGGCTTGAGCGAATAGGTAAAGTGCGGGTCCTGGCTGCCACCCGCATACAGGAAATCGGAAAATGCGGCGGCCCGGTTGAAGAACTCGACGAAGCGCGGCGCGAGCGTCACGCTGGCACCTTGCGCCGGCTTGTATTCGCCATCTTGTTTCGTCAGGTACCTCTTTAGGTTGTCCTCGTAGAATCTCCACAGGCCATCGGGCTTCCGAAAAAAGGCGTTGACTTCGTCCACCTTGGCGTCCTGCGTGCTCGCCTGGTTGAATGGATATTTGTGCAGCACGCTGCCGGACTGTCCGCACAAAGCCTTGCCGCCGGCGTTCAAGTCATCCGCGCCGACTCCTCGCAGTTTGGCTTCCAAGTTAATGATGGGCTCCAGCAGCAGGTTTTGCACCACGCTATCCGGATCCAGGTTAAAGGTCTGGGCAAGTTGTTTGGTCGCGTTCCGCGCTTCCTTGGCGTCATTAAGGGCTTGGGTGGCGGCGGTAGTGTCGGTTGGTGAATTCGCGACCGCTTCCACCTCGGTTTGCAACTTGCTGAGTGCGCCGGCATACTCCTTGTTTGGCGTAACGATGTAGCGGTCGCTTGCGGGCGGTTCGACGCATTGCACCGGTTGCAGCGCCTTCGCAATCTCGGCGTCGTCCCAGGGAATATTCTGCGAAGCCACCGCAAAAAGGGCCAATAGATGAGACTGATTTCCGGAGAGCTGGTTCAGCTTTTCCGAGGCGTCCTTGACATCCTTGTATCTGACCACATGCGCGCCTCTGAGGTAATTGAGCCACTCCTTAATGTAGTCCAACCTATACCGGATAAGGAGCGGCTTGACCAGCTCAAGCGGATCGGTATTGACCTTAACATCGTCACCCAACACCCACTTTTCCCCGTGGACATACCGGTTTGTATTCCTTATGGCTTCGATCATGAAGCTCCACCCAGCTTTCGTAAATGGTCCGGCCACCTCGTAGTTCTCCACCACATACTCTCTCGAACCGCTAACTTGGCGGTTGAAGTTAATGATGGTCTTGGGAGCGCCTGCCTTCATGGTCTGATAGACCCGGTCGATGTCTCCGAAGTGTCTCAGATAGTTCCGCGCTATGGGTACCGCGGTCTGGTCATCCTGGTTGTTGAATGGGTTCGCCAGCTTGAGTTCGTCGCTGTAAAAATCGAACTGCTTTTGCGCCAGTTGCAATCGCTCCGGATCCACGCTGGCGTCTGCGCTCCAGGCTTTCCGCAGCACCGGAGAAAGGAATTCGCGCGTGCTCTTATCGTGGTTCGAGGTCAAGGTGGTGATCAGGTAGGCTTTGAGCGCGTCATATGTCAGGTCGTAGGCGGGCGTAGCGGGCGGCGCCGGCGACGCAGGGAGGCCGCCCAAGAAAGCCGCCAGCTTATTCTGCGTGGGGCCGAGAAGCAGCACCTTGAAGCGACTGAAGTAAAGGCGGCGGACATCGGGATATAATTCGTCGCCCGCGTACAGACCCCAGCGATAGCTCCACGGCGCGCCTTCCCGGTTGTAGTCCGTCAGAGTCTCCAGCGATTGCCGCAGTTTCTCCAGGCGGCTCAGTGCATCTACAGATGCCAGACTGCCCGCGGCGGGCGCCACGGTGGTGCCCACGAGCGCTTTATCGACTTGCCTCTCCAGCCCTTTATTCAGAATGAACGAGACCGTGAACCCGATGCAGAAAATCAGACACAACGCCGCCGCCGATATGAGCAGAATACGCCGCAGGATGTCGGTCTTGGCACTGGAGCCGCTGGCGCCCATGGCCACGCGGTCGGCTAGCAGAACGTGGTTGAAAAAATGCGTAAGAAAAAGCCATTGAGGGACTTTGCGCGAGACGGTAGTGCGCGGCCGCGGCGCGGCGGACGCAGCCGGACCGCCGGCAGGCACGCGGAACATAGCGGTGGCTTCGGGGGCATCCCGCCGGCTCGGCGCTTCCGCGCTTGGCTCGGGAGCCGCCGCGGTTTCCTGCACGATCACCGGCCGCACGCCGGAGAAGTAGAAACCGCGCAAGAACGGGCCAACGGTCAACTGGCTGGGCCGGCAGAGGTCCACCAGAAACTGCACCAGCGACCCGCGCAGCTTCTTGAATTCGCGCGGGAATTCATAAGTGCCCGGCAGCTTGCCGGCATCGTTCTCCCGCGCCAGCAACTCCGGGCGGGCACTGCATAAGGACCGGAAAATCTGGTCGAAGACGCCAGCCAGGCGCCCGGTTTGCTCTTCGGCCCAGACTCCCGAAACCGCTCCCGGAATGGGAAGTGTCACGCCCAGCGGTTGCGCGGCTTCCTCGTTGTTCAGGTTGCGCACGAAATCGGCGAAAAACGACAAACGGTCCGTCTTAGTGAAGAGCACGTACACGGGCAACTGGATGCCGAACGACTGCGCGATCTCGCCGAGCCGGGCCCGCAGGTTGCGCGCGGTGGAGGCCATGGCTTGTCCACCCGCCGAGATGCGCTCGATCTCCACACACACCAGCGCGGCGCGTGGCGCCTGCCCGCCGGACCCCACCACCGCTCCCAGTTTGCGCGGCTGCAAGTGTTTGGTCAGGTACGTCCGGGCGCGCTCGTCGTTCAGCAGTTTGCCGCTGGCCTCCACAAAAATGGTTTGGTGCGAATACCATAAGTTGGCGGTGCGAGTAGAAGTGACATTGCCATGCTCATAAATCTGGCCGGCCAACAACTCCGGTTCCAGGCCGGAATGCAGCATGGTGGTGGTCTTGGTGCTGGAAGCTTCTCCAAGAAGAAGGATGGCGGAAAGATTCCCGATGCGCGCGCCTTTGGCAAGCTGTGCGGAGGCTAGCTTTTTCTCGGCGTCGCGCAGCATGACGGCGATCTCCTCCCCGCCGGTGGGCTCTTCTTCGGCGGCCGCGGCGGCGCTCTTCTCCTTCTTGTTCTTGTCCCAGAAGAACCACGCCACCACGGCCGCGGCCAGGATCCCAATCAGCCACAGGGCGCCGCGCAAAATCCATAACTTGGTGCCCTGCAACCCAAGCAGACTCCCGGTGAAGAAAATAATAAGCAGATAGGCGAGCAATATGGGTATGACGATAAGAGCTACCTTGCGCATCGCTTTAGTCCTCTGTGAATTGGCGGCACATACTAGGACACTATCGTCTGCAGGCTGGAAGCCCCAGATCCAAGCACCAGTTTGTAGGCGGCGAACAGTAGCACGGCCAGCGCGAAACACGCCACTGCGCCGTACAGGAGCCGCCGGGCCCAGGGGTCCTGGGCCTTTTTGATCTGTTCCGCGGGCGGCTGCCAGGCCGGCGACAGCCCCGCGAAATCGCCCCGGATGCGTTGGATCTTCCGGGCCGTCGCGCCTATGATGGACTGCAGTTCTCCGCGGTTGCCGATACTGTAGCGGCCGCCGTACCCCAGCAACAGACACAAATAGTGCACTTCCAGCACGTCCGCCAGTTCCTCGGAATCGTTGCGTCCCAGCAGTTCCTGTAGGTCCTGAAAGAAGACCTCGCCTGCCATGTGCGTACCGAACAATTCTTCCTGCAATGGCTGGCGGGGCCAGTTGGCAAATAATGGGCTCTGTAAGTTGAGAATGGTTTCATCCAGGAAGCCAACCACGGCCAAGGTAGCCTTGCGAATATCTTCGGTCGAATAGCCGGCCCGGTTGCGGGCCTCCTGCGCGGCGGTCTTGACCGCCTCGCGGATGTGATGGCGGAAAGATTCGGCATCCGAGACCGCCTGGCGATTGGAGCGCAGGCGCACGATCGCGGTAAACAATTCCTGAAAAATCAGGGCCAGGTTCTCCGGCCGGGAAGGCGCCGGTTGCGCGGCAGGCACTTGTGTCATAGGGGCAGTCCTCAGGTTTCCAAGATGACCAACAACTCCACGTCCGGATCCGGCAACTCACCGGGGATATAGATCCCCACCCGCCGGGTCTGCACAATGTGGTCCCAAAAGGGACCAAAGCGATTAATGGCGAAGTATTGCATTTCGAGCTTCACGGGTATGGCGGATGGGGGCACCGGCTGATGAGTCAGCGTCAGTCCGGCCACGGCCCGCTTCACCAGCTCGCCGACGAACTTTGCCGAGCAGACCTTCGCCAGTTGAGTGGTCCGGTTGATGACTTCGGCTTCGCCGATGTTGGCGCGAATGCCCAGGAACCAGCGGGCGCGCCCCAGGCAACGGGTGTCGGTCACGTCGCCTTCATAGAAACAGTCGCTCATTTTTTCCAGCGGAATGGAGACACAGTTGGTGGGCACCATGGTTTCCAGGTGCGCGCGGATGTGGCTGTCGAGGGCCTCGAAACATTCGCTGAGGCGTTCGTGATCGTAGAGCGGCAGCGTGCGCGGGTGCGAATCGAGCTTGAACGTGCACAAAGCGCCGGCCAGACGCGAGCACTCCACGAACAGCTCCTCCGGATGGCCGCGCTTGGAAATCCAGAGATGGCGCAGAGGCGCCAAGGCCGAATTGACGGCATGCAGGAGCCAGAAATTGGCGATGTCGCGCGGCGAGAAATCGCCCTGGGATGTCGGCGTTCCGCCGATCGAGGAACTCTTCTCTTCCAAAATCCCGACCAGCCGGCCGAGCAGCAACATCAGCCGTTCGCTGGCGCTGATCTGCAGGCAGGGCGGGATGAAGTCGGGATCGAAGACGATGTGTCCGGCGCCATCGCGCATCACCCGGGCCACTGGCAGCGTGACCAGCCCGTCCGCCGGTTCGAGATCCAGCAGCAAGCGGATGTTCTTGCGCCCAATCTGGACGGGCCGTTCGTCCCCGCCCGTGGTTTCGTCGCGGAGGATGCGGGTCTCGGCCACAAATCTAGCATGATCGGCGGCGCCTGAAAGCGCCGTGCTCAAACCTTGCGGCTTGCGCTCGGGCACCGCGAGCGCGACCGTCAGGCGGTCCCGAGTTGGAGGAAACAAGTCGGCGATTTGCCGCGGCGGCGGCACCGCGTCGCACTCGGGCATGAGGAACGGCATGCCGTCCGGAAAGACGCCGCGAGCGTGCACCACGGCGAGCGTTCCGTTTCTGAGCGCTTCCTCGTCCAGGCCGCATCCCAGCAATCCGTAAGGCTCGCACCAGAGTGAGGAGACTGCAAATTGGATCGAGTCTTCGAAGTAGCGGCTCTGGGACTGAAAGTGCTGAGGCCCCAGGTACATGCCCTCCGACCAGACCACTCTGGAAAGAAACTTCATAAGCGGGCGGCTAGCCCCAAATACTGTACCATAAGTGAGAATCGCCGCTGGCGGTATTGAACTGTTAGGAGGCGGGTGACATCATATAGTGTGTTGGCGCCAACGAGTCGCCGCCAGGCAAAGGAACAGGCATGATTTTCCACGACAAATACGAACTGCTGGCCCTCCGCGGCGGCGACCATGAGATCGCCCTGCCGGGCAGAGAAATCTCGTCGGGCCGCGATGTACTGGTGCACCTGCTCGCGGAAGGGTATAGCTCGGAAAACCTGGAACTGCTGGCAGCCATCGACAAGCTTCCCGCGGAGCAACAGCGGAGCGTGCTGGACAAAGGCGATCACGAAGGCATCCCCTATGTGGTCACGGAACTATTGCCGGGGACCTTGAAGTTGCGGGATTGGCTGGTGGCTGCGGCCAAGGCCGAAGCCCCTTCGCCCACCCCTGGCAAGACCTCCGCGCACAGGGGAGTATGGAAAATCCCGGCCGAAATCGAAGCGCCGCCCAAGAGCGCCGCACCTGCTTCGGAGCCGGAGCCATTCCCGCGTCCGCCAACGCAGGACGATATGCCGACCGCCCAAATGGTGGCGCCCAGGCCGGACCAGACGGCGCCGGCACCCCCGGCCGCGCCGCAGCCAGGGGAATTCACCCGCATGTTGCGCTCGGTGCCGCTACCGCCGGTAGCGTCGCAAACCCCTGCACCCGTCGAATCGGAGCCGGGCGAGTTCACGCGTATGTTCCGGACGGCGCCGACACCGGCTTCCACTGCGACGCCCGTACCCGCCGCGCCGGAGCCTGGGGAGTTCACGCGCACCTTGCACTCAGCGGCGGTCGAGCCGCCATCGGCACCGCCTGCCGCGACAACGGCCACGCTGCAAGCGCCTCCGCCGGCCACACCAGAGCCAGGGGAGTTCACGCGCATATTGCGCGCCGCTGCGACACCGGCTGCACCGCAAGCGCCTCCACCGCCCTCGCCGGAGCCTGGGGAGTTTACGCGCACCTTACACTCAGCGGCGGTCGAGCCGCCACCGGCACCGCCTGCCGCGACAACGGCTGCGCTGCCAGCGCCTCCGCCGGCCGCCCCAGAGCCAGGGGAGTTCACGCGCATATTGCGCGCCGCTGCGACACCGGCTGCACCGCAAGCGCCTCCACCGGCCGCGCCGGAGCCTGGGGAATTCACGCGTATGTTGCACGCCGCGGCGCCTCCGCCACCGGTACCGTCCGCTGCCTCGCGCGCCGCAACACCACCTGTACCGCAAACACCCCCACCGGCCCAGCCGGAGCCCGGCGAATTCACGCGTATGTTTCAGACTCCAACCCCAGCCGCACCGAGCGCGTCCGGCGCGGACCAATCCGGCATCCAGTTCCCGCCGCCAGCACCAGTGCAACCACAGCGGTCCCCCGCTCCCGGCGAGTTTACCCGGATGATGCAATCGCCGCTGGCTCCCGAGCCACTGCGCGCCCGACCGGCAGCCGCACCCCAGCCCAGTGCCAGCGAGTTCGACCGCATGATGCAGGGTGGTCAGTTCGCCGAGGCGCCGCCTCGCGAAGTGCGGCTGCCAGGCCCGGCGGCGCCCCCGCCTCCGCCAGCCCGGCCGATGCAGGCCCCCGGCGAATTCACCCGCATGTTCGCCACGGAACCCGAGCCATCGGAAAGCCTCGCGGGCCCCGCACCGCCCCCAGCACCTTTGCCGCAAGGCGGCGCTGCGACGGGGGCGTTCTCCAGGCGCTCCATATCCGCGCCGCCCCAGGCACCATCCGGGCCCAGCGAATTCACTCAGATGTTCGCAGTTGGCCCGCCCGCGGCCCCCGCAAAAACACCCGCCCCGGCGCCCGCGCCAGCACCGCCGGCCCCCAAAGCGGACAAGTCTTATTTGCCGCTGATCCTCATCCTGGGTGGATTCTTCCTCCTGGTGGTCATCGTCATCGTGGTTTTCGTGCTGATGCGCTGATCGCGCACTAACCAGCCTGCGGGAGCACGATAACCAACTCCATTTGCGGCTTGGGGAAGTCGCCCGGCACATAAGCCGCCAGATTGCGCGCCCGCACCACCGCCTCCCATGAGCCGCCGCTCTGGCTCAAGCTGAAATACTGGCAGTTCAGCTTGATGGGAATGGCCGCCGGCGGAGACAGCACATGCGTCAGCGCCACGCCCGGCAGCGCTCTCTGGACCAAATGCTCCACGGCATCGGCCGAGCAGACTTTGATCAACTGGGGCGCTTTGCCGATCAGGTCGGCCTGACTCATATCGGCGCTGACAGCCAGATACATGCGCGTCTGCTGCAGATACTTTTCGTTATCGATGGATGTGGCGTAGATGGAAGGCTGCACCAGCTTCAGAGGCAGCGAAACGCAGTTGCTGGGCACCACCGTCTCGAGCAGCAGTCTGAGTTTCTCGTCCAGGTCGGTGAAACAGGCGCCCAGGTTGTCGTGATCGTAACGCGGAAGGTCGCGCGGATGGATCTTTACCGAAAAGGTGGTCAGGGAACCGGCCAGCGAGAGCATCGCCGAGTACAGGGCCTCCGGGTGTCCCTTGCGTGTTTCAAAGAGGTGCCGGAACACAGGCAGAGCGGCGTTGACGGTATACAGGAGCCAGAAACGCGGAATGTCGGCGGACGTGAAGTCGGCCAGGCTCTGGTTCTTTTGGCGGCGCGCCCCGCTCAATTCGCTGCTCTTGGCCGACAGGATCTCCACCAGGCGCCTGGCGATGGAGAGCAGGTAATCGCTGGCCGCGAAGTCCAGCAGCGGAGGGACGAAATGGGGGTCCAGTTGGAACAGGCCGGCGGCGGTTTTTCGCACCCGGGCGATGCGCAAGGCCGAGCTGCCTTCGCGGTTTTCCGCCTCCACGGCCAGCCGCAGGTTCTTGCGCGCCAGCAGGACCGGCTTTTCCGACTGCCCCGTATTCTCGTCGCGGATCATCTCCACCTCGGCCCGATAGCGCGTCTCGGCGTCCCGCCGCGCGCTGGCCACGTTGAAGCCGCGTTCTCGATAACTCGGAATAGTCAGATAGACGTCCACACTCTGGGTCTCGGCATCGAAGTGATCGGCCAGCGGCTTGACGGCCGGCGCCCGATCGGAATCCGGGATATGGAACAGCAATCCGTCCGGCAAAATGCCCGCCGCTTCCGAGAGGGCCAGACTGCCCGCCGCCAGCGCCGCCTGGTCGATGCGCAGATGCCGGACACCCCAGGGGCGGAACACGAGCGCCTGCAGATCGAACTGCAAGGTTTCCTCGAGAAACCGGTCCTGGCTCTGCAGGTGTTGGGGATTGAGGAAAGTCCCCTTGGTCCAAATAACAGGTTCCAGCCGCCGCATCGCTGTCCAAGGTAGCAGAATCGGTGGCGGCGCGCAAAGCCTGTGGCTGCTATGTGGGGCAGGCCATCGTTTTTCGTGGCCTGCCGACCTCGAGCAGGTACACTAGCAAGATGGTGCAAGATGGCGCGACTGAAATGCTAAGACCTCTCTCCGCCGCCGATGCGCAGCGTTTGCGCGAGTTCTTCCGCGAAGCCAACTACACGCTCGACGCACTCGAGAGCCGGCATTGGCTGCGGGACCTTCCATCGCGCGCTTCCGGGAGCCTGGCGCTGATGCTGGAGGACACCCAGGAGCCTTCCCTGTCGAACTTGATTCTGCGCTGGTTTTTCCTGGGTGTGCCAGCCGCAAGCGACTCCGTGGCCGGCTTGGTGCCCCCAAATACCCTGGCATCCCTGCTGGAATGCGGCATGCTCGTTAGAGATGGAGAGTCCCTGGTACCCGCCGTGATGTTGACGCCTTGGGATCAATGCCTGTTCGCCGCCGACACATCCGCGCGTTCGGAATCGCATTCCCCGGATCTTGTGATTTGGCCTAATCCAACGAGCCGGCGGCTGCACCAGTTCACCATCCGCCGCCCCGCCGGTGCCACGCTGGACCTGGGGACCGGCTGCGGCATCCAGGCCGTTTCTGCCGCTCGTCACAGCGCACACGTGACTGCCACGGACTTGAACCCGCGAGCCGTGCAGTTTGCCCGCATGAACGCGTGGCTCAACGGCGCCGCGAATGTCGAGTGCCTTTCGGGCGACACGTTCGAGCCCGTGCGCGGTCGCAAATTCGACTTGATCGTAGCCAACCCGCCGTTCTTCGTCACTCCTTCGGCCGATCAGGTCTACTGCGAGAACGACATGGAACTGGACCAGTACTGCCGCCGGATCGTGCGCGAGGCGCCGGCCCATCTGCATGAAGGCGGCTTTCTGCAAATGGTGTGCGAATGGGTGCAGGTGAGCGGGCAGGCTTGGCAAGACCGCGTCAGGGAATGGCTGGACGGGACCGGGTGCGACGCCTGGATCTTCCACACCTATGCTAGCGAGGCCGGCGAATACGCGCGGGAACGCATCCCGCAAAGCGCCTCGGCGGGCGCTGGCCCGGAGACTTTGACACGCTGGATGGATTACTATGGGCAGCGCGGGGTCGAGGAAATCCATGGTGGCATCTTCGCGATGCGGCGGCGCGCGGGGCGCAACTGGGTGCACATCGAAGAGATGCCGCTGGTCCCCAACCAGCCGTTCGGCGAAGCCGTGTCGCAGGCGTTCGCCTCGATCGATCTGTTGGACTTGCACGGCTCCGACGAGGAGTTGCTGGGAGCGCGCCTCAGGCTTTCTCCGGATACGCAGCTCGATCAACAGATGCGGCAGTCGGACGGCCGATGGCAAGCCGTGGGCATGACCCTGCGGTTCACCGCCGGTATCCCGGCCTCGATGCGCCTGGATCCGCCGGTAGCGGAGTTTGTGGCCAGGCTCGACGGCAGCCGGGCGCTTGGAGAGTTGGTTCGGGACATGGCGCAGCAAGTGCGCGCCGATCCCGAAGTTGTTCAGCGCGGCTGCTTGGCGGTGGTGCGCACGCTCCTCGCGCGCCGCTTCGTGCTGCCGTAGCCGGATGCCGCTATTTCGGGAGTCCCGCCTTGTAAGTGCCGGCATCCTTATCCCAGGTCATCAGGTTGGCACTGTCAGTCTTGGCAAGATCCACCACAACCATACTCAATTCGAGCATTTGTTGCTCCGACAGAACCTGTTTGAGCAGATCCTCAACTGCTTTGTTGCTTGGCAATTTCTTCCAACCGTCCAGCTTGCTCTTGCATGCCGGGAACAATTTGCGCGCGGCAGTAATCCGCTTGACCGTCTTCCAGTTCGTGATGTTAGCGAGTTTCTTGGATTGCATGTAGGCGGCCACCAGCGGGCACTCGGCAAGCGCATCTGTCGATTCTCGTAGATATCTGTGCAGTTGCTCCGGCGTTCGAAAGTCGAACGGGTCAATCGTCCGGTTGCCGTTGGTCTTCTCCTGGTGTTGCCCGAGCCTGTCGAACGTGATCATCCAAGACCCTGGTTTGCTGAATTCCTTGTACAGTTCTCCAAGATTGTCCCCGAAGTGCGCCTTATTCTCCTTTTGAATTGCATACATGCAATACCATTGGATGCGATGGCTGTAAACTCCGTGGTCGATCGTTACGTAGTCTTTGGCCATGTGTCCGGCGCCAACCGTAGCCAGGAAGCCCGGGCCCGAGACGAGACCCGTCATCTGAATAATGCGCGGGTGCCCGCTGGTGGTCTGGAAACACTTGAAGCCGTTTTTTTCTTCAAAATCGGTAAGCACCGTCGTCAGCAAATGGCGCGAGATGTCACTCTCTTCGCGGTCGGCCTTCTCCATGGCCGCTTTCACCTGTTTCCAACCCACTCCCTGGGCAACGCTGTTGTCTACGCGTGTTTTGTACTCCTCTACCATCTTGTCGCTCAGATATTTCAGTGCCCACTTCATCAGTTTTACGTCGGTCAGCGCTTTCGCAATTGCTCTCATCTTCTTGATGTGGTCGGCGGGCACTACCCCTTCGACACCGTTCTTGTCGTACTCTCTGTCAAGTTCTTCATCCGTCACTGGAGCCATGCGTATCCTCCTATAGCTGTGGTCCCTCTGTGTGCGTTAGCTACCACAAACCCCGCTTACGCGGTTCTTCGCGGGCCTTGGGTTCTCCGTAGTATACGGTCAAATCGTTCGCTCGGAATTTATCATTAAGCTTTTTTAATCTTTAGGCCACTGACTGGCCGCCATCGTTGCCCGCCAGGGTCGCCTGCAGCGAACCTGCTCCAGGCATCCTGCGCTGCCCAAGCCGCCGTCACACTCGCCCTCAATTGTCTTCCGGGTCACACCACTGACACCCCGTCAAGTCACCCTTCGAGCGACGAATTCCCGCACTTGACTAACGCGCTCCTCAGGCGGCCCCTGAATTCCTTCCGTGCGGTTTTTCCTATTCTTGGACGCTTTGGCGGCCGCCGGATCGGGAATCCCACCCCGCCCCATTGAGGCGGGATTCCACAGCGCAAAATCGGACTTGACGAACGCGCGCGGAAGAAGTATCGTGACAGAGCCGATGTTTTTCGGCTGGAGGGTAGATGGCAAGAGAAAGCACACAACACAAGCTTGACCGGGTGCGCTCGCCCCGGGTACAAATCACCTACGACGTCGAAATTGGCGGCGCCATTGAGCTCAAGGAGCTCCCGTTCGTGGTAGGCGTACTAGGAGACCTGACCGGGCAACCCGAGCAACCCCTGGCCAAATTGAAAGACCGCAAGTTCGTAGAGGTTAATCCGGACAATTTCGACACCGTTCTGGAAGGCATGAAGCCGCATTTGTCCTTCTCCGTGGAGAACAAGCTCAGCGAGGAGCCGGAAGCAGCCAACTTGAAGGTGGACCTGCACTTCAAGAGCATGGACGACTTCGAGCCGGAAAACGTGGCGCGCCAGGTCAAGCCGCTCAAAGAGTTGCTGGACTTGCGCACCCGGTTGGCCGACCTGCGCGGCAGTTTGCAAGGCAACGACAAGCTCGAGGAGCTGTTGCTGGAAGCCGTGGGCAATACGGAAAAACTGGAAAAGATCAAGGGAGAAATGGGCAAGGGGGAGGGATCCAATGGCTGATACTCAGACCGCGGTGGCGCCGGCCACAACAACCGAGCAGGTTCTGGAAAAGGGACTGCTGGACCAGATCGTCGAAGAAGGACGTTTCGGCGTCGAACCGGCATCGAAAGAGCGCGGCAAGAACCTCATTAAGGAATTCGTGGCGCAGGTCCTGGATGGGTCCATGACCATCGCCCGGGACGCGGAGATGATGATCAATGCGCGCATCGCGCAGATCGATCACCTCGTTTCTCTCCAGTTGAACGAAGTCATGCACAACGCGGCCTTCCAGAAGTTGGAAGGAACCTGGCGTGGCATCAAATACCTGATGGACCAGAGCGAAACCGGGACGATGTTGAAGATCAAGGTCCTCAACGTCAGCAAGAAAGAGCTGCTGAAGGATCTGCAGCGCGCCCCGGAATTCGATCAGAGCGCGCTCTTCAAGAAAGTCTACGAAGAAGAGTATGGCGTCTTCGGCGGAGCCCCATTCGGCGCCATGGTAGGCGACTACGAATTCGGCAAACACCCCGAAGACATCGAGTTGTTGGAGAAGATCTCCAACGTGGCTGCCGCGGCGCACGCTCCGTTCTGCAGCGCGGCGTCGCCGGATCTGTTCAATCTGCCGAGCTACACGTCGCTGGACGCCCCGCGCGATCTGGCCAAGATCTTCGACACCACCGAATACGCCAAGTGGAAGAGCTTCCGCGCTACGGAAGACTCCCGCTACGTGGCGCTGTGCCTGCCGCGTACCCTGGGCCGGCTGCCCTACGGCAAAGACACCAAACCGGTGGAAGCCTTCAACTACGAAGAGCACGTGGATGGCAGCGACCACTCCAAGTATCTGTGGATGAATGCGGCGTTCGCGCTCGCCACCCGCATGACCAATTCGTTTTCGCAATTTGGCATGTGCGTGGCGATGCGCGGTGTGGAGGGCGGCGGGCTGGTGGACGGCTTGCCGGTACACAACTTCTATACCGACGAAGGCGACGTGGCCATGAAGTGCCCCACGGAGGTGCCCATCACCGACCGCCGGGAAAAAGAACTCGCGGATCTGGGTTTCGTTCCCCTGGTGCATTGCAAGGGGACCGACTACGCCGCGTTTTTCAGCGTGCAAACGGCCCAAAAGCCCAAGATGTACGATACCGACTCCGCGAATGCGAACGCGCGTCTGTCGGCCCAGTTGCCCTACATCATGGCCGTCTCCCGTTTCGCCCATTATCTGAAAGCCATGATGCGCGACAAGATCGGCAGCTTCATGTCGCGCTCCGACGCCGAGATCTTCCTCAATCGCTGGATCACCAGGTACGTGGTTCCCGACGACACGGCTTCGCCGGCCATGAAGGCGCGGTGTCCGTTGCGCGAGGCGCGCGTGGACGTCGCGGAAGTACCCGGAAAGCCGGGCGTTTATCGTTCCGTGATGTTTTTGCGGCCGCACTTCCAGCTCGATGAATTGAGCGTTTCCCTGCGGCTGGTTTCCGAATTGCCGGCGCCCGCAAAATAAGCGGTCGGCCGCGTTACGGGTGGCTGTAATGTTTTCTCAGGAGTAACCACTAAGTAAGGAAAGGAGTATCAACGTGGCAGTTAACGGATATTTGTATGTAGACGGCGTCACTGGACCCAGCACCAGCAAGACGGGTTTCATCGACATTCTCTCGTTCAGTTGGGGTGTCAGCCAATCGGCGACTTATGGTACTGGAGCTTCCGGCAAAGAGGCGAAGGCCGGTCGAGCGGATTTCTCCAACTTGAGCATCATGAAGGTCCTGGACAAGACATCGCCCCTGCTGATGGACTTCTGCTCCAGAGGCCAGGTTATAAAGAAGGTTTACATCCTGTACGACAAGCCGGTGGGAACGGCAGGCACTGTGCAGCAGGATTATTTCCGGGTCTACCTCCAGGACGCGATCGTCACGTCCCAGCAGTTGTCCGGCAGCAACGAGAACCCGACCGAGTCGTTATCCTTCGCGTTCCAGGCCGTGGAGGTTGCTTACAAGGCGGAGAAGGACGACGGTACCCTGGATGCTGCCGTTCCGAAGGGCTACGACCTCGAAACTTTGGGGGCCAATTACGCTGCGCCCGATACCTTCACATAGTCCCTTTTCATGACGGCCAAACAACTGCTCGACGCCGGGAAGGTTCACGACGCGGAGGCCGCTTTGTCGGCGCACCTCCGCGATCACCCCACCGATGTTGCGAGCCGCACATTTTTGTTCGAGCTCCTCTGCTTCTCCGGGCAGTATGACCGCGCGGAGAAGCAGTTGGGAGTTCTGTCTCAAGGCGGCAAAGAGGCCGAGATGGGCGCCGTCCTGTACTATTCGGCGCTCCACGCGGAAAAGACCCGGCACGATATTTTCCGGAAGGAAGAATATCCCAGCGTGGCCGCCGCCGCATCCCCGGCAGGCACTTTGAACGGCAAGCCTTTCCAGTCTATCCGGGATGCCGATCCGGCCATTGGAGCGCGCCTGGAGGTCTATGCCGCCGGCGCCTATCTTTGGATTCCTTTCCAGCACATTGCTTCGCTCCATATGGAACCGCCGCGGCGTCTGCGCGACACCCTCTGGTCTCCGGCGTTCGTACTGACCGGACCGTCCTTTCAAGGTACCGATATCGGCGAGGTGCTGCTTCCCGCCGTTTATCCCTTCTCCTGGAAATCGGAAGATCAGTCGGTCTGGCTGGGACGGGCCACCGAATGGGTTAGCGACGATAAAGGCCATGAGTATCCAGTAGGCCAGAAAATGGTCGTCGTGGACGACGAGGAAGTTCCGCTCCTCGAGATCAGGTCGCTGGAGTTCGCTTCCGATGCCTCTTCGTGAAGATATCCTCAACCCGATTCCGGGTGATAACCCCAGCGGCCAGGATCTGCGCTACGCCCCGGTCTACGACAAGATCAAAGAGGCGCGCCGCGAGGATGACAACCTCAATCAAGGCGCGTGGGTTGTTGAGCGCAAAGTAGCCGATAACGGCACCGTAGTCAAGCTCGCGCAGGAAGCCATCGCCACTCAATCCAAGGATTTGCAGTTGGCCGCCTGGCTCACCGAATCCCTGGTCAAGACCAAAGGATTTGGTGGCCTGCTCGATGGGCTGACTCTCTGCCGCGGTCTGCTCGAAAAGTTCTGGGATACGCTCTATCCGGTCCTGGAGGACGACGATCTCGAGTTGCGGGCCATGCCCCTGGATTGGATCGGCTCGCGGCTGGATCTGCCGCTCAAGGGCGTCCCTCTGTCCAAGGACGGTTACAGTTTTTTCCAGCACAAGGAATCGCGCGGAATCCTTCCGGAGGATCAGGCCAAGACCAAGGAGCAGAAAGCCGAGCGGGAAAAGGCGCTGAAAGAAGGGAAGCTGGCGCCCGAGATTTTCGACCGCTCGTTTGGGGAGACGCCGAAGGCCTTCTATGCGGAGGCCGAGAAGACCCTGGATGCCTGCCTCGGAACTCTGAAAACGCTCAACGAGCTGTGCGAGGAGAAGTTCGGCGATGCGGCTCCCGGTTTCGGCAAGCTGAGAACCGGGCTGGATGACGTCCGCCATGTCGTGCACGGCTTTCTGCAGAAGAAGCGCGAGTTCGAGCCGGACCCGGTGGAGGAAGCTCCGCCGCCGGCAGCGGAGACCGCCGGCGAGCCCGCCGAGGGAACGCCCGCAACTGCGGCATCGGGTGCGGTTCCCGGTCTGGATCTGACCTACGCCATGAAGGCGTCCGCCGAGCCACCCGACCGCAGTGCGGCGATCGGCAATGTGGCCGCGGCCGCTCATTTCCTGCGCAAGCGCGAGCCTTACAGCCCTGCGCCGTATCTAATGCTGCGCGGATTGCGCTGGGGCGAGTTGCGTGCCTCCTCCGATCCCGGCGTACTGGAAGCCCCGCCCACCGAGATCCGCCGGCAAATCAAGATCCTGGCGCTCAATAACCGGTGGCCGGATCTGCTGGAAGTGGCGGAAAACGTAATGGCCTTGCCGTGCGGCCGGGCCTGGCTCGACCTGCAGCGCTTTGTGGTGGACGCCTGCGTCGCGTTGGGGACCGAATACAACGCCATCGCCATCGCCATACGCTCGGAGTTGCGCACCTTGCTCCGCGACCTTCCGGAACTGCTCGATGCCGTGCTCACCGACGAAACCCCGGCGGCCAACGCGGAAACCCAAACCTGGCTGCGCGAACTGATCGCCGAACCCGCCGACGCCAGCCCTCGCCCCGCGGTACCCCACCTGCCAGTGATGGATGGCGCCCAGGCCCCCGGCTGGCAAAAGAAATTCATCGATCCGCACGCCCTGGCGACCGAGGCGATGCGCAAAGGGCAGCCGCAAAAGGCGTTCGAAATCCTCTATAAGGAAGTCGAGCGGCAACGCAGCGGGCGCGGCCGTTTCCAGCGCAAACTCCAGCTCGCGCAGCTCTGCATCGGCGCCGGCAAAGACGCCATCGCCCAGCCCCTGTTGGACGATATCCAGGCGGCCGTGGAAACCTACAAGCTCGAAGAATGGGAGGATCGCGAAATGGTGGCGGGGGTGCTCGCCTTCCTGTTGCAGTCCAGCAAGAAGATTCAGGCCGACGCCAAGGCCAAGCAGGCCATTTTCGAGCGCATCTGCCGCCTGGATCCGGTGCAGGCGTTTTCGGTGTAATCTATGGCCCGCTACGCCGACGATTACACTACCGCCGTTACGCTGTCGACTCTCGACCGGCTCATCGACGACGATCCGGATACTTCGATGGAGGCGATCCCCACCCGCACGCAGTCCGTGCGGCAATTGAAGGATGGCCTGCGCCGCGACCTGGAGTGGCTGCTCAATACCCGGCGTGTCGCCGTGCCGCCCGACGAATCGTTGAAGGAGGTCAACCGGTCGCTGTACGTCTTCGGTCTGCCGGACTTCACTCACTACGGTCTCAACTCCCCCCAGGACCAGGCCAAGCTGGTGCGCTTCCTGCAGGGCACGGTGAAGATCTTCGAACCCCGGCTGGCGAACGTGCGCATTGTCCCCCTGGAGACCGTATCCGGCGCCACGCGCACGCTGCGCTTCCGCATCGAGGGCATGCTGGTCATGGACCCTGCGCCCGAGCACGTCTCCTTCGACACGGTGCTGGAACTGACCAGCGGTGGGTACGAGGTCCGGAATGCGGGATGACCTGCTGCTGTACTACGAGCGCGAGCTGACGTATATGCGCCAACTGGGCGCGCAGTTCGCCGAGAAGTATCCCAAGATCGCCTCGCGGCTGATCCTGGAACCGACCAAGTGCGACGATCCGCACGTGGAGCGGTTGCTGGAAGGCTTTGCCTTTCTGGCGGCGCGCGTCCACCTGAAGATCGACGACGAATTTCCGGAGATCACGGAAGCCCTGCTGGGCATCGTCTATCCGCATTTCGTCCGGCCTCTCCCCTCCATGTCGATCGCCCAGTTCCACCTGGATCCCCAGAAGGGCAAGCTCTCCACGGGTTGTCCCATCCCGCGCGAAACCTTGCTTTACTCGCGCCCGGTGGACGGGGTTCCGTGCAAGTTCCGCACCTGCTACGACACCACGCTTTGGCCCATTACCGTCACGGCAGCCGCCTGGACCACGCCTGACCGCTTGAAACCGCCACTGCGGGTGGCGGATGCCGCCGGAGCGCTGCGCATCGAGCTGGCGTGTAATGCCTCAGACATGGACTTCGCCAAGCTGGAACTGGATCAGCTCCGGTTTTTCCTGGACGGCGAGAGCGCGCTGGTCCACACCATTTACGAAATCCTGTGCTGCAATCTGCTGCAAATCGCCGTGCGCGATACCACGCCCGGTTCGCGTGCGCCGGCCGTCACGCTGCCGGCTGCCTCCCTGCGGCCGGTTGGGTTTGAAGAAGATGAGAGCATGCTTCCCTACCCGCGGCGCTCGTTCATCGGTTACCGGCTCTTGCAGGAGTATTTCACGTTTGTGGACAAGTTTTTCTTCGTGGACGTAAACGGTCTGCGGCAGGCTTGCGCGTCAGGATTCAAACGCAGCATGGAACTGGTCTTCCTGTTCTCGCGCTTCGAGGGCGAGGAACGCCGCCAACGTCTGGAAACCGGGATTGCGCCGTCCACCTTCCGCCTGGGCTGCGCTCCGGTGGTCAACCTGTTCCCGCAGACGGCCGAGCCCATCCTGCTCGACCAGCAGAAGTATGAATACCCCATCGTTCCGGATGCGCGGCGGCCCATGGCCATGGAAGTCTTTTCGGTGGACCGGGTGGCCAGCCTGAAGGCGCAGCAGCAGGAAGCGGTCGAGTATCAGCCATTCTATTCGTTCCGGCACTCCACCCAACGCGACAAGCAACAGACGTTCTGGGTTGCCAACCGGCGCCCATCCGTGCGGGCCAACGACGATGGCACGGAATTGGATCTGGCGCTGGTGGACCTGTCGTTCCAGCCCACCCGCCCGGCCACCGACGCGCTGACCGTTCGCACCACGTGCACCAATCGCGACCTGCCCGCCCGGCTGCCGTTCGGAAACGAGGCCGGGGACTTCGAGTTGGAGACCGGCGCGCCCATCAAGCGCATCGTGGCCTTGCGGAAACCGACGTCGCCGATCCGCCCTCCCCTGGGCAAAGCCATGCAGTGGCGCTTGATCTCGCATCTCTCGCTCAACTACCTGTCGCTCGTCTCCGAAGGCCGGGAGGCGCTCCAGGAGGTCTTGAAGCTCTATGACTTCGCGGCTTCCGCGTACTCCAGCAAGACCGTGGAGGGGATCGCCGGACTGAAAAGCAAGCGGCAGTTTTCCCGCGTGGTCTCCGAGGAAGGCATCGCTTTTGCGCGCGGCACGCGGGTGGAGCTGGAACTGGACGAAGAACAGTTTGTGGGCGGCGGCGTGTATCTGTTCGCCAGCGTGATCGAGGCCTTCCTGGCGCTCTATGCATCGTTGAACAGCTTCAGCCAGTTGTCCGCCAGAGTCCAGCAGAGAAAGGAGGTCTTGCGCGAATGGCCACCACGAGCCGGCCGCCGGATCTTGATGTAAGCCGCTCCTTTCTCGGCGAGGAATTGCGCGAGCATCCGGGGTGGTTCCAGTTCTTTCAGGCGGTGCGCCTGATGCATCGTATGCTGCCGGATCGCGAACCGGTGGGCCGCTTCGCGCTGCCCGGCCGCGAGGTGCTGCGATTCTCCGCCAATAACCTGCTGGCGTTCCCCCCCAGCCAGATTCAGACCCTGGACTGGCCCCCAAACGGCCCCGCCCGTATGAAGGTCAACTTCATGGGACTCACCGGACCCATGGGAGTGCTGCCCTATAGCTACACGGAATTGATCCGGGATCGCAACCGCCTCAAAGATTATACTCTTGAGGATTTCTTCGACCTCTTCAATCACCGGATGATCTCCCTGTTCTATCAGGCGTGGGAGAAATACCGCTTCTTCGTCGCGTACGAGCGCGAGGAGCAGGATCGCTTTTCGCGTTACCTGATGAGTTTCGTGGGTCTGGGCACACCGGGTCTGGAGCGCCGCCAGGCGGTGGCCGACGAGTCGCTCTTGTTCTATTGCGGCCTCTTCTCCATGCAGCCGCGCTCAGCGGCGGCTCTGCGCCAGGTGCTGACGGATTACTTTGACGTGCCGGTCGAGATCGAACAATTCGTAGGCGCGTGGCGGGCCCTGGAACCTTCCAACCAGTGCCACATGGAAGGCGGTGTTCCCTACTCGGATCAGCTCGGGATGGGAGCCATCGCCGGCGACGAGATCTGGGAGCGGCAATCCCGGGGGCGCATCATTCTCGGCCCGCTCTCGGCGCGCCAATATCTGTCGTTTTTGCCCGTCGGAGACGCGTGGGAGCCACTCCGGGCGATCACCACTTTCTTTACGGGGGGAGAGATAGAGTTCGAGGTGCAGTTGGTCCTGCAGCGCGAGGACGTGCCGCCCTGCGAATTGCGCGGGGATGGCGAAACGGCGCCGCTTCTGGGCTGGTTTAGTTGGATCAAGTCCAGGCCCGCGTTTGCGCGCGACCCGGGCGATACGGTTTTGTTGCTGAATTAAACGCCGGGCAGTCGATCTGCCCTACAAAGGAATAACATGGCAGTCAATCTCAGGGCTTTAATCGGAAAGTTGAACGACACCACCCGCAATGCGCTGGAAGCCGCCGCCGGCCTGTGCGTCTCGCGCACGCACTACGATGTTGAGGTGGAACACTACCTCATGAAGCTGCTCGATTCGTCGAGCACCGATCTGTCGGCGATTCTGAAGCACTTCGAGGTGGATAAATCGCGCCTGTCCGCCGAGCTGACGCGCAGTCTCGACAAGCTGAAGACGGGTAACGCGCGCAATCCGGCGCTAAGCCCCACCCTGCGCAATATGCTGGCCGAGGCGTGGACCCTGGGCTCCATCGATTACGGCGCGGGTCAGGTGCGCTCAGGCTTTACCATCCTGGCGCTGGCCTCCGACGAGGACCTGTCGCGCATGATGCGCGAGGTCAGCCGCGAATTCCAGAAGATCAATGCGGACGCATTGAAGAAGGATTTCCAGCAGATCGTAGCCAACTCCGAGGAAGAAGCCGCAGCCGCTGCCCCGGCGCCGGATGCGGGCGGAGGCGCTCCCCGCCCCGCCGGCGGCAAGACGCCCAACCTGGATCAATTCACCATCAATCTGACAGGCAATGCCCGCGCCGGCAAAATCGATCCCGTGCTGGCCCGCGATTTCGAAATCCGCCAGGTGGTGGATATTCTGACTCGCCGCCGCCAAAACAATCCCATCCTGGTCGGCGAAGCGGGCGTAGGAAAAACTGCGGTCGTCGAAGGCTTTGCCATTCGCATCGTGCAGGGCGACGTCCCGCCCGTGCTGAAGAACGTGGAGGTGCGCACGCTGGACCTGGCGCTGTTGCAGGCCGGCGCCGGCGTCAAGGGCGAATTCGAAAATCGGCTCAAGAGCCTGATTGCGGAAGTGAAGAACTCTCCCACGCCCATTATTCTGTTCATCGACGAGGCCCACACCATGATCGGCGCGGGCGGCCAGGCGGGCCAGAACGACGCCGCCAACCTGCTCAAGCCGGCTCTGGCGCGCGGCGAGCTGCGCACGATCGCTGCTACGACATGGTCCGAATACAAGAAGTACTTTGAGAAGGACCCGGCCTTGGCGCGCCGCTTCCAGTTGGTGAAAGTGGAAGAGCCGACCGAGACGGCATGCCAGTTGATGATGCGCGGCGTGGTGCCGGCTCTGGAGAAACACCACAACGTGCGCATCCTGGACGAAGGGCTGGCCGCGGCGGTGAAACTCTCGCACCGTTACCTGCCCGATCGCCAGTTGCCCGACAAAGCGGTCAGCGTGCTCGACACCACCTGCGCGCGCCTGTCCCTCGGCCAGAACGCCACGCCGGGTCCTATCGAAGACGCCATGCGCACGCTGGACGATCTTTCGGTGCAGGATCGCATCCTGCAACGCGAGGCAGCCGTGGGCGTGGATCACGCCGAGCGGCTCGCCAACATTGAGAAGCAAAAGGCCGCCATCCAGGCCACCCTGGTGGATTTGAACGCCCGTTGGGAAAAGGAGCGCGGCCTGGTTACGCGCATCCGCGAAATTCGCGGGCAGCTTGAAGCCGCCATGGCTGTGCCCCCCGCAGCCATTGCCTCGGCCGCTGCCGCCGCTGCTGCCGCTCCAGCCGCCGCCGCTCCGGCCGTCGCCGCGCCTGCTCCCGCCTTCGATGGCGCTGCCCTGCGCACCGAGTTGGACCAACTCAACACGCAACTGGCATCCCTCCAGGGCGAGTCACCCTTGATGCGCGTCTGCGTGGATGCGCAGCTTGTCGGCGAAGTCATCTCCGGCTGGACCGGCATCCCGGTCGGCAAAATGTTGAAGGACGAAATCGCGACCGTCCTGAAACTGGAATCCCACCTCGGCGCGCGGGTCATTGGCCAGCCGCACGCGCTGGAGGCCATCAGCCACCGCATCCGCACCGCCCGCGCCGGACTGGACGACCCGATCAAGCCTGTCGGTACGTTTCTCCTGGTGGGGCCCAGCGGCGTGGGCAAGACCGAAACCGCGCTGGCGCTCTCGGACCTGCTGTTCGGCGGGGAGCATAATCTCATTACCATTAATATGTCGGAGTTCCAGGAAGCGCATACGGTCTCCACCTTGAAAGGATCGCCCCCCGGCTATGTGGGCTATGGGGAAGGCGGCGTGCTGACCGAGGCCGTGCGGCGCCGGCCCTATGCGGTGGTGCTCCTGGATGAGGTCGAGAAGGCCCATCCCGACGTGCTGGAGTTGTTCTTCCAGGTCTTCGACAAAGGCATGATGGAGGACGGCGAAGGGCGCCAGATCGACTTCAAGAATACCATCATCATTCTCACTTCCAACGCCGGCACCGATACGCTCATGAAGCTGTGCGCCGATCCCGAAACGATGCCGGGATCCACGGGGCTGGTGAACGCCCTCAAGCCTGAGCTGAACAAGATCTTCAAGCCTGCGTTTTTGGGCCGCCTGGTGGTCATTCCCTACTTCCCCATCCGGGATGAGAACCTGAAGAAGATCATTGTGCTGAAACTCGCCAAGATTCAACGCCGCTTGAAAGAAACCCACCACATCGATCTGAGTTACGATCCGGCTATGATCGAAGAAGTGGCGCACCGTTGCACGGAAGTGGAAAGCGGCGCGCGCAACGTGGATAATATTCTGACCAACACGCTGCTGCCGGATATCTCCAGGCAGTTGTTGGGCCGGATCGCGGAAGGCTTGAGGCCCGAGGCGATCCACGTCGGCATCGGCGAAGACGGCTCCTTTGTATACTCGTAGGAGCGGGGTGACCTTGGCGCGGCCGGTACAGCCGGCCGCCACCGCAACGGAGACAGCTTGTCGGCACCAACTCAGATTGATCGGCCATTTCGCGTAAAGACCTCGCTCGGCGACGACGCCTTGCTGCTGGACAGCTTCGTGGGCGTGGAGCGCGTCTCCGATCCTTTCCGCTTCGTGTTGCGGCTGCTTTCCCCGGATCCCAACGTGGACATGCAGAGCCTGCTTACCAAGCCGGCCGTGTTGACCTTCCAGTTGGCGGGCGACGCCGAGCGCCACATCCACGGCAATATCTGCCGTATGAAACTCCTCGAAGTGGGCGCGGATGCAATGGCCGCCTACGAGGCCGAAGTGGTCCCCTGGTTCTGGTTTCTGACCCTGTTTTCCGATTGCCGCATCTTCCAGAATATGGCTGTGCCGGACATCGTGGAAAAGGTTTTCAAGGACCGCGGCTTTACCGATTTCAGAGCGAACCTGCAAGGCACCTATAATCCTCGCGAATTCTGCGTGCAATACCGCGAGACCGACTTCAATTTCGTTTCCCGTCTGCTCGAAGAGGAGGGCATCTTCTATTATTTCGAGCACACCGAGGACAAGCACACCATGGTACTGGCGGACGATGTGAGCGCTTTCGCCGCGTGCCCCAACCAGCCCAACGATGCGTCCGTCCAGTTTGCGCCCACCACGGGCGGGCGCCTGGACAACGATGTGGTCTTCACCCTGGAAGCCGAGTACCGCGTGCAAACCGGCACAGCGTCGCACACCGACTACGATTTCACCAAGCCCAATGCCAGCCTTTTCGCCACGCTTGCCGGAACGCAGAAAGGGGAAGCCTACGATTATCCCGGAAAGTACGCGACCAAGGACGATGGCGACCACTACGCCCGCATCCGGCTGGAAGAGTTGGAAGTCGGTATCTCCACGGTGCGGGGCGCAAGCAACTGCATGGGTTTTGAGAGCGGATATAAGTTCACCCTGACCAACCATTACCGCGACGCCGCCAACATGGATTACACGCTGCTGATGGTGGAGCATCGCGCCCGCAATACCAGCTACAGTGCCGGCCAGGTGGACCCGTTCGAGTACAAGAACCGTTTCGAGGCGATTCCCAATTCCGTACCGTTCCGCCCGGCCCGCCGCGCCCGCAAGCCGGTAATCGACGGAACCCAGACCGCCGTGGTGGTGGGCAAGTCCGGCGAGGAGATCTGGACGGATCAATACGGACGCGTCGTGGTGCAGTTCTTCTGGGACCGCCAGGGCACCAGCAATGAGAATAGCTCCTGCTGGATCCGCGTCGCCCAGGGCTGGGCTGGCAAGCAGTGGGGCTACATCTGCATCCCCCGCATCGGCCAGGAAGTAATCGTCAGTTTCCTGGAAGGCGATCCCGACCGGCCGATCATCACGGGATCGGTCTACAACGCCGTCCAGATGCCCCCCTACACGCTGCCAGACAACCAGACGCAGAGCACCTGGAAATCCATGAGCAGCAAGGGAGGTGGGGGCTTTAATGAACTCCGCTTCGAGGACAAAAAAGGCAGTGAGCAGATCTTCATCCATGGCGAAAAAGACATGGACATGCGCATCAAGAACGACCGCCGGGAGTGGATCGGCGAAGACCGCCACCTGGTGGTGGTCCGCGACAAGCTGGAGAAGACCGGCAGGGACAGCCACCTCGATCTGACGCGCGATCATATCGAGAAAATCGGCCGCGACCACCACCTGACCATCAGCGGCAAGGAGGCGATTTCGATTACCGGCTCCCATTCATTGGCCGTGACCGGCGACGTGATCGAGCAGTTTAGCGGGAATCACAGCAGCCAGGTGACCCAGAATCTGTACTTGAAGGCCATGCAGGTAGTGATCGAAGGGATGACGGGCCTCACCATCAACGTGGGAGGCAGCTTCGTCACTATCAATTCGGGCGGCGTGTTTATCTCCGGCCCCATGGTGATGATCAACAGCGGAGGGTCGGCGCTTTCCGGCAGCCCGGGCTCGCTGGTCTCGCCGTTGTCGCCGACCGACGCGACTAATGCGTCGGACGCAGATCCGGGGGCGGTGACATCGGTGACGCCAGGCACGGCCGCCACGCCCGCTAACATGTCGTTGCAGGATATTCCGCCGGCCACGCCAGGCAAGAAGTCCGCGGCGTCCAATGCCCCCACGCACGATCCGAATTCGCCGGAGAACAAAACCAAGCCGCACTACATCGAAATCAAGCTGGCGGATGACAATGGCAAGCCGGTAGCTGGCGAACCCTACAAAGTCACTCTTTCGGATGGCTCGACGGTCGCCGATGGCACTCTGGATGACAAGGGTTTCGCGCGTGTCGATGGCATAGATCCCGGCACGTGCCAGGTAACCTTCCCGAACCGGGACAAGCAGGATTGGTCGAGTAAGTAAGATATGGCAGGCATGCACACAGTCGCCCAAGGCGAATATATCGCCTACATAGCCGCGCAGTATGGCTTCGTCAGTTGGGAGGATATCTGGAACCATCCTCTAAACGCCAACCTCAAGAGCCAGCGCCAGAATCCCAATGTTCTCTTTCCCGGCGATCAGGTCTACGTTCCCGATCCCCAGGTGCAGAACATCGCCAAGCCCACCGACCAGACTCACAACTTCAAGCTCAAGACGTCCACCTTGAAGCTGCATCTCGTGCTCGAGGATATGTATGAGAAGCCCATCGCCAATGCGAAGTGCATTCTCTCATTAGGTGCGAGTACCTACAACGTGACTACCGACGGCAGCGGCGCCATCAATCAGGAGATTCCCCCCAACGTGCAGAACGGCGTGTTGATTATTCAAGACGATTCCCAGACAGCATACGGCAACGTGCAGATCCCCATCCTGGTCGGGAGCCTCGACCCCGTCGACCAGTTGACGGGACAACAGGCGAGATTGCAGAATCTGGGTTATTTCTTCGGTATCATCGGCTCGGCGGCGGATGATGAGTTCGAGTCGGCGGTGGAGGAGTTTCAGTGTGACAACTACCTCACGGTCGACGGCATCTGCGGCCCAGTTACGCAGGCCAAGCTGAAAAAGGTGTACGGCTGTTAGCCGACCACGGGAGATGCCGCCAATGGCTGACGATGGCACACAAACACCCGCTCCTCAACTTGGCGGTCTGGCAGGAAACCACCCGGACCCGCCCCCCCTGAATTACTTCGTCGCTCCCTCCACTGCGGCCGAATCCAATGCCCTGCGATTGCCCCTGATCCCCGTTGCGTGCTGGCGCGTCGATGATATCCGCTTCGCCTTCGATTCCTCTTTCGTCACCTCTGACATAACTTCCGAAATCAAACAGCTTCATGACCTCCGGGAGCAGAAGTGCGTAGCCGGCGGTCCGAACGGCACGATGTATCCGCCGCTCTCGGTGTTTGGCCACGCCGATCCCACCGGCACGGATGCGTATAACAAACTGCTGAGCGGCCGCCGCGCCAGCGCGATTTACGCCGTGCTGATCAGCCATAGCGACCCCGGCAAGGCCGTCAGCCTCTGGACCGGCATCTCCAAAACGGAAAACTGGGGAACCAGCCAGCGGCAGGCCATGCAGAACTATACGGGATCGCCGGACGGCACGTCGGACTCCGATCTTTTCCAGACCTACATGCAGAAGCTGTGCTCCCTAACCGACAGCAGCGGCGCCTACCAGCCTTTCACTCTCACCGCCCAGGACTTCCTGGGGCAGGGGGCCGATGCCGGCGGCAAAGCGGACTATCAGGGTTGCAGCAGCTTCAATCCGCAGCATGTCTTTTCGCAGAACGATGAAACCCGGTATGAAAAGGCGGAGCGCAACGGCGACCAGGATACCCTGGCGGAACGCAACTCCGAAAATGGCCCGAATCGGCGTGTCGTCGTATTCCTGTTCAAGCCCGGCAGCGTAGTGGTCCCCACCAAGTGGCCGTGTCCTCGCGTCCAGGAAGGCATCGGTGGCTGTCAGGCCCGATTCTTCAGCGATGGGCAGCAGCGGCGGACCCGGCGCTATACGGACCAGGCGCGCGATTTCGAGACCGCCATGGACACCTTCGCCTGCCGCTTTTATGAGCGCGTCTCCCTGCATTCGCCGTGCGAGAAGAAAGCGGTTCCCGCGACCCTGGAAATCGTTCTCGATAGCAACGACGCCTTTGCGGTGGACGCCTCCAGCCCGGCAGCCGATTTTGTCCGCGTGGGAATCTGGGATCATGCGTTCTCCGCCGCAACCGGCGCTGTCATCAACAACCGCGCCGATAATCAAAACTTCATTGGGACCGACTCCGATGGAGTCGAGGGCCGCCGGTTCTACTTTCGCGTCACGGATCAGGGTGCGCAGGGGATGGCCCAGGTGCAGGTCAACTGGAGGACCGAATTCGGCAGCGGAGGCACCGATGACGCTCCTGGTTCCCAGGTCATCACGCTGCTGCCCACCAGCGATCCTACCGTCTTTGTCTCCCACGCGGTCTTTCTGGTAACGGATACGGATGATCAGGCCCAGGCCACCGATAGCGGGTTGCCGCCCGCCAACGCCGACACCGGCTCCCGCGCCAACGGCGCCGCCGATCACCGCATCCGCAAGATCACGGTCGATGACACGCACCGCCTGGACTCCGTGGTGGTCGCCGAGTACGCTCCCGCCCTGGGAGGCCCCTTGGCGAAAGTCACGGTACCCGTCTTTCAGCGGTCCCCGGACGAGCGCTTGCAGATCAACGTGCACCTGGTGAATGTCCGCGCCCAAGCCGGCGGCGCCGGCGTGCTCAGCGCCGCGCGCAAGCAGAGCGGCATCGCCGCGTTCCAGAGCGTCTATGCCCGTTGCGGGATCTTCGTCAACATCGATGAGATTGAGATTGATCCGCCGGCCAGTTGCCTCAATTGGCTCACCCGCTATCGGGGTGCCGCGCTGGCCATCGGCGCCGATCCGTCGGTCGAATCATCGGCCTTCCCCGCGGGCAACCTGGTCCCCTCGGCTTCGGAAACCGACATCCTCAATGTGGTCCGGGCGCTTGCTGACTTCAGCCCGGACGATATCTATATCGTCTATGTCAACAACCTGTTCGATAACCCGGTGCCCCACCCCAGCCCCCACGTCCAGCTCCGGCTGGACGGAGGCGGAGAAGCATTTCCGGACTCTTGGACGGCGGCGGGATCGATCGCCCGCAGCTTCGCGTTCATCGGTGTGCAAACCGTAAATCAGTTTGCCGACCCGCATGAAGCTACGCATATCGCCACCAATCTGCGAAACAGCGCCGGAGGACATTTCGACCTGGGACCCGACGCCGCGACTGCGCCCGGTAATATCGATGGCCGAAACCTGATGCAGCGTTTCTCGCTGATCGCCAACGGTAACCCGGCGGATTCAAAAAGATTGTGGGATAGGAATTTTACGAATGTCAATGTCACGCCGGCGACGCTGCCGCCGCAAATTACCGCGATTCGCGGCTCGCGCTACGTGCGGCCGCTCTGAGATGCCGGGACGCGGAGCGCGCCCCGTGCGAATGGTCTGCTTGCTCTGCCTGGTTGTTCTGGGAGGCGCCGCTATGGAAAAGCCTAAGAAGTTGATTGACGAGATTCCCATTGAAGTCCGCCAGTACCTCGCCGCCAGCGAGTCGCTCGCCAGAGCGGGGGTCCAGGAAAAGTATCCGGGCGTCAAGAATACGCTGCAGGCTCCTGCCACGCGCCATGCCATCGTGCGGTATCTGGCCAGCAAGGAACCCTGGGCCGATCCCGCGCCGGATCTTATCATGAATGCTCTCTCCTTCCTGCTGCAAGGCGCCAATGCCAAGGAGCTGGAAGCCATCCACGCGCTGATTGAGTACCCCAATCCGTGGGTGCGCGTCAGGCTCTGTGAATACATGATGGCCATCTATTATCCGGCTCACGACCAAGCGGCCATGGCCGGTTTGTTCCGCCAGATGCTCGCCGATCCCGACGAGATCGTCCGCGTGCGCGCCGCCCGCTGGATCAAGGCGCTCAACCTGGCATCCGGCATGCGCCCCGCGCTGGAAGAGTGGAGCCAATCCGCGCGCGAGCACAAATGGGACACCCAGGAGAGCTTCGAAATCATCCAAGGCCTCATCAAACAACAATGACCAGCCGGAGCCCATACCCCGCGGAGGACGTGCCATGAGCCCCAAACCGGACAGCACTCTGTACGGCTCGTCGGACGGCAGCGTAGCGGGCAGTCACGCCGAAACGGGCGGACCGCGGTTTCTGGTAGCCCCAGCGACTTCCACCGAGCAAAACCTGGCGCGCCTCTGGCTGATTCCGGTGGCCTGCTGGCGGGTGGATGACGTGCGGTTCGCATTTAGCTCCGCCTTTGTCACCCCCGACATCGCGCCCGACCTCCAACTGCTGGTGCGTCTCAGGGAAAGCCACCAGGACGCTTCCGCACAATATCCGCCCCTTTCCGTTTTCGGCCATGCCGATCCCGTGGGGTCGGACGATTACAACAAGGCCCTCAGCGGGCGGCGGGCCATGGCCGTCTACGCTCTCCTGATCGCCAATAGCGAACCGGGCAAGGCGGCCGCCATCTGGCAACAAATCGCTTCCACCGAGAGTTGGGGAAACCCACAGCGCCAGGCCATGCAGACTACCACCGGTCTCCCTGACGGTACCGCGGTTCCCGAGTTGATCCACGCTTACGTGCAAAAGCTGTGCCCGTCGGAACTGGCATTGACGCCGCAGGATTTTCTGGCGCAAGGAGCCGATGCCAAGAGTAAAGGAGACGTCCAGGGGTGCAGCAGCTTCAATCCGCTGCTGGTTTTCTCGCAAGACGACGCCGACCGGTACGCCCAGGCCCAGCAGGACGGCGATCAGCCGACTCTCGACGAGCGCAATTCCGCCAATGCTTCAAATCGCCGGGTGACGGTGCTGCTGTTTCGGCCCGGAAGCGTGGTGCTTCCCGGCAAGTGGCCGTGCCCCAGAACCAGCGAAGGCATCGCAGCCTGTCACAAGCGCTTCTGGTCGGACGGTGAGCGGCGCCGCGGCACCCACCTGCCCGCCGAGCGCCGCTACGAGAAGAGCAAGGACACCTTTGCATGCCGCTTCTACGACCGTATCTTTGCAAACTCTCCCTGCGAAAAACATATAATGATGGACGACTATCCATTCTCGACGTAATCGCCTCCATGCACTGAATATGATTCTCAGTCCACCCTTTCTTCCCGACCGGTTGCCGAACGAAGCCGACGAAGCTTTCGTCCAGCGGGCTATGAGCGGCGGCAATCCGGCCGAGGGCGCGTTTCCGGTTAGCTTCCAGATGAATTGGCACGGCGGCTTGCACCTCACGGCTCCCGCCGGCGACGCTCAGGTCCGCGCCATCGCGGATGGTAAGATCGCTTTCCTGCGATCGTCCACCAAGCCAAACAACGATCTCTTGCATCCGTTGAACTATCGCGGCGCGTGGACGGATGACGGGTGCGTCATCATTTCCCACCAGACCGAGATAGGCGCCGATGCCGCTTCCGGCGCGCCCACCGCGGTTGGCTACTTCTCGATCTACATGCACCTGAAGGACGTCGGCAGCGATCTGAAAGTGGGCGATCCTGTCTATCGCAAGGCGGTGCTGGGACAGGCCGGAACCATCTATGGCGTGGCTAATACCATCCATTTCGAAATCGTTTGCGACGACGATAATGTGCGGCTGCTGACCGGGCGTAGCGACACCTACAATCCCGTCGATGGCGATGGCCGGACCGACGCGATCTTCGGCGCCATGCACTTCTTGATTCTCGTCGGCACACCTTTCCTGCCCAAAGATCCGCGCGGCGCCCTAACGCCGCCCGCTCCGGCGTTCACCAATGAAGAGGCGATGTTTGTGGTGATGAAATTCGTTCAGGGGGACTGCACGATGCAGACTCTGTACCTGGACGGAACTGCGATCGGCGCACCCCTCGTCGAGCCGGGCTATGAGTACGAACTCTTCGCTACGGCCAGCAAGTACTATCCCCAATCCCCGAGCGCGGGTTACGAGTTGTTGCGCCTTGGGCGCGTGCGGGGCCCAGACCCGCTGAACCCGGCGGACGCACCGCACTGGCGACGGGTAGCCTACCCGGGCGGCGTCGGGTGGGTCGACCTCAACGGTGCCAATGTCCGAAAATTCAGCGACGCCGATTTTCCCTTCTGGGATCATTGGTGGATGCTCATCGACGGCTCTGCCAGCGCCGACAGCCGCTGCCGCGACGTGAAGATTATCGAGCTGCTGGATCCCAACGGAGACCTGAACGTCACGCCGCAGGAAGCCCAACAGAAACTGCAGGACCCCGGCATTCAGGTGCGCCTTGCCCACAAAATCTGCAAGTTCGCGACGGAATGGGACGCCGCCACCATCGATAGCCGCTGGGGATGGTTACAGACCGACCCCCAAACCAAGATGAACGCCGCGGAGTTCGCGCGCTTCAAGGCGCATGTGTCGGCGCTGTCCTTCTGGCAGCAGGCCAAACTTGGAATCGATGGCGTGCACTGGCATTTTCACCCGAGACAGTTCGTCATCCAATTCCGGCAGTGCGGCTGGCTGAGCCTGGACGAGCTGACCCAATTGATGCCCCGAAACGCCTGGGACTCGGCAAGCAACAAGACTTCCCCCATTTCATGGGCCACCGCACGGGGGCGGTTCTCACCCTATCTGCTGCAGTTGAATCGCATGTTCCGGAAGTACAACCTGTTGGACGCCGAACGGCAAATCCACTTCCTCGCGCAGTCCTTCATCGAAACCGCCCTCTGGCAGACCATGCGTGAGTTTGGAACCGGCCACCAGCAACATCACAAGGATGGCACTCTGTATTGGCCGGCTCCTGCCATGGAGTTCTATACTGTGTTTTATGGCCGTGGGGCCATGCAACTCACCTGGCCGATGAATTATGAGGGCTATGGAATATTCCGCCAGTATGGCCAGGTCACTGCAACTTACACCTACAGCGACAGCCGCATTACCCACGCTTCGAAACACCAATGGTCGGATGGGGGACCCGTGAAGGTCTGGTTTCGGCGATTCGATCCGGAGATTGTCGCCGACGACCCGTTTGCCGCGTTTGATTCGGCTGGGTTCTATTGGGTCTCGAAGCATCACAGTGGCCATCTCAATATCAACCGCGTTGCCGATCAGCCATTTAGCACCCACTCGGTGGGCCGGGTGTCCGTGCTGGTCAATGGAGGAGGGTATGGTTTCGCCGAGCGCCAGAGCTACGCGGCGTTTCTCAAGCGTTATCGGGACGACGACACGGCGACCACCGCAAAATCCACCTTCTCGGTACAATACACTTTTTCGGCAACTAATACCAAGACATACTCGATCCGGGTCGATTTCACTCCACAACGTCCTTCTCCCCCGATTGTTGGCGACTTTGTGGCGCCGGATCACCCGGTTGTCTAGGCAGAATACCATGCGCGCGCTCGTTATCTCCCTACTCGCGTTGCCGATCGGCGCCTGTGCCGGCGCGGGGCCGAATCAGGCCATCCCTTTTCGCGATGCGCGGAAACTGATTCCGGCGATCGCTGAGTTGGTCAGGACGCAGGAACCTTTTCCGCATACTGCCAAAGCCAGAATCGAACTGGCGGGCGGCGGCGCGATCGAAGTGCGCATCGGCGGCGAATCGCGTGTGCTGATTCCAGTCCGCATCCGCTTCGAGGGCCTGGGCAATTCCTATTGCAGGCTGGCGGTAGTTAACCCACGCAACGCACATGCCGAGTTTGTACCCCTTCCGGTGAGTGCCGACCACGACAATTGTCGGGGAATGCAGAGAATGGCGGCCGTCGATGTCAATCGCGACGGGATACCCGACTTGGTGTTTCAAGTGGAAATTCCATCCAACCGCTATGACGTCACGGTTTCCGAAGGCGCCGTATACCTGTCCAACCCGGGGCACGGCACGACTTACTGCTATGCGCCCGTCGCGAGCAGGGCGGTCGGCTCCGATGTGCCCTTTGATTCGAATAGCGTGCGGGCGGTTGTCGAAGCGGAAGCCGCCCGGCACGGCAAACAAGTTCTGGACTGCTACGCCCCGAGCAGCCCCCGGAAACCGGCGCAGTGACGCGTCGTCACACCACCCCCAACGCGAATGAGGATCTCCGTTTTGCCATCCTGGCCAGATCCTCTATCGCAACCGGCGGCCGAAAACGGGGGCCATCTCTGCCGCCCGCGCACGGAAAGCCTGGGAGTGCGCCTACGGCACCATCACCGTAAACTCCCCCGGCGTGACAAACGTAATCACGCCGCCCCAAATGCACATCAGTTCAGACGTGTTGTCCAACGTGGGCATGTTCCCCAACAGCACCGTAGGCGCGCCTGGAACCCATGGCGCCGGTGTGTTCGGTATGCATGGCATGGGCGTCAGCACCCCAAGCGCGGCTGCCGTCGCCGCGGCGACCTCGGGGTTCGCGATCGACATGCACATGCCGAAGGGCATAATGTTCTCCATCGGGACGTGGTCCATGATGTTGGCGTCCGGCACCTGGTCCGTGAACGTCTTGTTCACCGGCAGCACCACCAGCGAACTCGGCGCCATGCCGAAGGTGCACATCATCGATGCTCCCATGCAAACTTGCATTGCCATGCGAATGCCTCCCGCCGATTGGCCGTCCTTTATTCTATCGAATCCGGCTTCGAACGCAACTGCCGTATCCCAGGCTCCGAGGCTCCCGAGCGGCCCGAGCGTGGGTACGCCGGGGCGCCCGTTTGCTTGCGCGCGCAATGGACTTTGGGATAAGCTGAAGGCCACTGGAGGCTGAGGTCATATTGTCCAAGCCGTCGAGGTTCCGTCATCGTAGACGCTGCCAACTTCCGATAATCTGCCCGATCGCCGCCAGGCGGGCCAAAGGCCGGTAGGCGGTTCTGGTGGGCGCCAGCGTTGAACCACCGTCTCCATCCCCGCCTTTGCTGCGCGTAAGCGTGGGGACGACACCGGAAGACCGGCGGAATTTCCACTTCCTGAAAGCATTTCGAATCGGACGCGTCGAAGATTGCGAAGTTTGCATCAAGAATGAATATGTGAGCCGCGCGCACGCCGAGGTGGTTTTTGAGAACGGCCAATGGTGGGTGCGCGACCTGAACAGCAGCAACGGCATTTTTGTCGACGGCCAACTGGTTCAGACTGCTGCCATAGGCGCATTGACGATCGTCAGGCTGGGCATCGCCGGACCCGAGGTTTACCTCGGAGTCAAGCCCGTACCGCCAGAACCAAAACTGCCAGAACCAAAACCGCCCGAACCAAAACCCCCTGCACCAAAAACTCCTGGCGGACCCGACGCCAACATGGCTCGTTACATGGAGCGCTACTTCGGCAACCTGGCGCCTGGCGAGCCCGTCGGCGAACATACGGCGATGGTCCGCATGGCTTTTAAGCAAGTACAGAACAAACAAAAGCGGAGATACGGAAAAATCATGGCAATCCTTGGAATTGCCGTATTTGCCGCCGGAGGTTACGCACTGTACCTGCACCTGCAGGTGCGCAAGCAAACAGCCATGGCGCAAGACCTCTTCTACGCCATCAAATCGATGGACCTGGATATCGCCAACGTGGAGCAGTTGGTCCTGGA
>Ga0187871_10000406_pt1 | contig 41536 bp, 33 predicted proteins | sample June2016WEW_16_1_FD_132988 | JGI IMG/M metagenome (GOLD analysis project Ga0187871, IMG submission 132988) | Peatland microbial communities from SPRUCE experiment site at the Marcell Experimental Forest, Minnesota, USA - June2016WEW_16_10 | ecosystem: Environmental > Terrestrial > Soil >...
GCTCATCGTTCAGAAATGTCCGCCCCCGCGCATCCACCACAATCTGGTTGATCCTGGGTTTGGGCTGTTTGCTTTTGGGCGGCGGCTTGCCCGATGGCAGTGTCATCTCCAGATTGTTCATCACCCGCGAGTCGTGCACCACAATCTCCACCACGCCGAAACGCAGCGAGCTCACTTGCTGCCGGACAATCTCCAGCCAGCTTGAGTCCCCAACGCCATTAACAACCCGTTTGATTTCTGACTCGCTCATTTTAGCCATGTCGCTGAATAGCGACTTTATTTGTCGTCTTTAAAGTTAGATAAAGAGTTAACTTGTTATCTTGCTCGCGTTATCAACTCCAAAGTAAAAATTGTCAAACGATTCAATCAGTGCGGTTTGAATCAATAAACGACTAATTATGTCGTCATTATCCACGTATTTTTTACCCTGTCAACTGCTTTTTTCAATTATTTTAAATGCCTTCCCCGCCACTGAAACTAACGCTCACCTCCTGTTTTGAAACGGGCAGGCCTTTGGCCACTTCGGCAAGCGTGGCCCGGTCCATCACCCCGGCAATGTAGTTTCGCGTATCCAGGAAGACCCGGCGAAACCGACAGACGGGCTCCTGGGAACAACGCTTGTATCCCGTCACCGAAACACAATCAATCGGTGCCAGAACCCCGTCAAAATGGCGCACCACCTCGCCCATGGTTATTTTTTCCGGGCTTCGGGCAAGCACATAACCGCCACGGATTCCCGCCGTGCTGTCCACCCAGCCCTGAGCCTTGAGGTCGAGCATGATCTGCTCCAGAAACCGCTTGGGAACGTCGTTGCGCCGGGCCAGTTCCCGAATGGGTATCGGCGCACCCCGGTAATGGTCCAGCAAAGTGAACAACGCACGGAGCGCGTAATCGGTTCTTTTCGAAATCCGCATGGTTAACAACGATATAACCAGTCGGATTTAAGTCAATAGAGCTTTCACAGGGTTTATCTTGAAATGCGCCGTTTTTTTCTCCCTCGCTTCCCTCGAGGAGGAGAGGGCCGGGGCGAGGAGGCCAATGTTTACAGGCTCGAATCCCCTCGCCCCAACCCTCTCCCCGCTGGGCGGAGCGAGGGAGTTGTCTCCATTCAATGCGTGTGTCGGAATGCTTCCGCTTTGAGAGGGGGAGCGGTAGTTTTACTTGATGATTCGGCGGCCTTCGTCCAGGAAGATACCCTTGAAATTCATCTCCAGCGCCTGCGGATTGGTGGCCTTGGACAATGCCTCCTTTTCGGTGACGCGACCCGATTTGACCAGATTGAACAACGACTGGTTGAAACTGATCATCCCGTCGTCCACACCGGTTTCAATCGCCGCCGACAGCTTGTCGAGCCGGTTTTCCTCAACCAGTTTTTTGACCATCGGTGTATTGAGCAAAATCTCCAGCGCCGGCGTCAGTTTGCCCTCCACCGTGGTGACCATGCGCTGGCAGACCACTCCGCACAAGGTGCCGGTCAGTTGTCGGCGGATTTGTTCGCGCTCCTCGGCCTTGAAAAAGTCGAGGATGCGGTTGACGGATTGGGCCGCGTTGGTGGTGTGCAACGTGGACAGTACCAGGTGTCCCGTCTCCGCCGCGCTCATGGCCGCCGCAAAGCTGATGTCGTCGCGCATTTCACCGACCATGATGATGTCCGGGTCCTGGCGCAAAACGTGGACGAGCGCATGGTGGAAGGTCAGCGTGTCGAGGCCGATCTCGCGCTGCTCAATCACGGATTGGTTGTCCTCGAAAACGTATTCGATCGGGTCCTCCAGCGTGATGATGTGCTTTTTGAAGTTATTGTTGATGTGTTCGAGCATGGCGGCGAGCGTGGTGGATTTGCCGCAACCGGTGGTGCCCGCGACGAGCACGATGCCGCGCGGCGACTCGGCGATCTTTTTGATCTGCTCCAGCAATCCCAGTTCCTCGAAGGTGGGCACGCGCGTCTTCACGAAGCGCATCGCCAGGCACCACTGACCGCGCTGCTGGAACAGGTTCGTCCGAAACCGGCCCGTGCCGGGAATAAAGTACGAAAAATCAACCTCGCGCTCCTCGATGAGCTTCTTGGACAAATGTGCCGGCGTGATGGCTTCGACAATTTTGTTCATCCATTCCGAAGTCGGAAACGGCGCGTCCACGGCGATGAGTTCACGATTGATGCGGTAAATGACCGGGGTGCCGATTTTCAGGTGCACGTCCGAAGCGCCGCCCTCGACCGCGGTTTTGAGTATGCGTTGAAATATTTCCATCGCACCAGATTAGCCGGTTTGTTCCCCAAACGCCAGCCGGGAAAAGCGGAAAGTAGGAGCCGACGTGAGGAGGCTCTGAACAACAACTCGTCGCCAAGAAACAAACGAGCCTCGTTACCTCGGCTCCTACAATGGAATCAATCCCCGCCGCTTTTTTCGTGTATTTCGCGGGTTTCGCGGTTAAAAATCCACCATGTCTGAACGTCGTATCGGCATCATTGGCGGCACCGGCCTTTACCATCTCGATGGGTTTACCGGCCGGAAATGGGTGAAGGTCAAAACACCCTTCGGCCCGCCGTCCGACGATTTGCTCACCGGCAAACTGGCCGGGCGCAACGTGGTCTTTCTGGCGCGACACGGACGCGGCCACCGCATCCTGCCCAGCGAACTCAATCATCGCGCCAATCTCTGGGCGATGAAAAAACTGGGCGTCGCCTGGCTCGTCAGCGTCAGTGCCGTCGGTTCCTTGCAGAAACAATACAAACCGTGCGACATCGTGGTCATTGACCAGTTCCTCGACCGCACCAAACGCGGTCCGGAACACACGTTTTTCGGCAGGGGCATCGTGGCGCACATCTCGTTCGCACACCCGATCTGCGAGGAATTACGCCAGATTCTTTTGAAGACTGCGCGCGCCTGCGGCGCGACCGCCCATGACGGAGGCACTTACGTGAACATGGAAGGTCCCGCGTTCAGCACCCGCGCCGAATCGCTCACCAACCACCGGGCCGGCTACGATGTCATCGGCATGACCAATCTCGGCGAGGCCAAATGCGCCCGCGAAGCGGAAATCGCCTACGCCACGCTGGCGATGTCCACCGACTATGATTGCTGGAAGGAGGACGAACACGTCACGCTCGCCATGATCATCCAGAATCTCCATCGCAACGCCGATATGGCCAAAAAAATCGTCACCGCCGCCATCTCACAAATCCCCAATGAACCCAACTGGCCGTGCCACGCCGCATTGAAAAATGCGATTCTGACCGACAAAAAATTCTGGCCGCGGAAAACCGTGACTGCATTGAAACCGATCTTGGCGAAATATCTTTGAACCCATACAGTCAATCTCATGCCAACCAAGCTCATCATCAAACCCGCGAAATCACCGGCCGCCGTCGGCCCCTACAACCATGCCGTGCGCACCGGCGACCTGCTCTTCTGCGCCGGGCAGATTCCCATCGACCCCGCCAACGGCAATCTCATCCCCGGCGATATCAAGGCGCAAACCGACCGCGTGCTGCAAAACGTCAAGGCCATCCTGGACGACCAGAAGCTGACCTTCGCCAACGTCGTCAAAAGCACCGTCTTCATGACCAACCTCGCCGATTTCGCCGGCATGAACGAAGTTTACTCGAAATATTTCACCAGTGATTTTCCGGCGCGCTCAACCATCCAGGTCGCCGCGCTGCCCAAGGGCGCGAATGTGGAAATCGAAGTGGTGGCCCACTTCTGAATTTACGATTTACGAATGACGATTGACGTGCCCATGATGGGTCAGCGCGTAAATCGTAAATCGAATATCGTAAATCGAAAATGCCTCCTGAAATCCAATGTTTGATTGCACTGCTGATCGGCGGCGGGCTGGGCTTTCTCTTCGGCTGGCTTTACGGTCGCGCGCGCAGCGGCGGCGGTCCCGATGCGCGGTTGGAAAATGAACTGCGCCAGCAGGTCGCCCAACGCGAAACGGAACTGACCCAATTGCGCGGCCAGCTTACCGAGACTTGCAATGCCCGGGCCACCGCGGAAGCCAGCCGGGCGGCAGCGGAAAAAATGGTCGTGGAACAGCGCGCATTGCAGGAAAAGGCGCTGGCTGATTTGCGCGAGGCGTTCAAGGCCCTGAGCGCCGAGGCGTTGAAACAAAGCGCGCCGGAATTTCTACGACTTGCCGAACAAACCTTTGGAAAATTCCAGGAAACGGCCAAGGGCGACCTGGCCCAACGCCAGGAATCCATCAAAACGCTGGTCGAACCGTTGAAACAGCAGCTCGAAACCTACCAGAAACGGTTACAGCAAAGTGAAACCTCGCAAGCGGACACGCTCGGCAAGGTGAAAGAGCAGCTCGAAAAGCTGGCGCAATCCAGCCTATCGCTTGCCGCCGAAACGCAGCAGTTCCGCATGGTGCTGAAATCAAACCAGGCGCGCGGGCGCTGGGGCGAGGAAACGTTGCGGCGCGTCGTCGAGGCCGCCGGCATGAGCGCGCATTGTGATTTCACGGAGCAAACCCAGGCCGGCGAGAACCGGCCGGACCTGATTGTGCGGCTGCCCGGCGACCGCTTCATCATCGTGGACGCCAAGGTGCCGGACTTCGATTTTCTCAACGCGCTGGAGTCGGCGGACGATACCAAACGCGCCGAAGCACTCGCGGCGCACGCGGCGAAATTGAAGGCGACCATCAAGGCGCTGGCCGACCGCGATTATCCCAGCCAGTTTCCCAACGCATTGGATTACGTGGTCCTGTTCGTGCCTGCGGAATCGCTGTTCAGCGCGGCGCTCGAGGGCGACCACGACCTGATTGTCTGGGCGGCGGGCAAACGGATTTTGCTGGCGACCCCGGCGTCGCTCATCGCCCTGCTCCGCTCCGTAAGCGTAAGCTGGCAGCAACACGCGCAAACCGAAAACGCGCAGAAGATCGCCGAAGCCGCGCAGGAACTTTACACCCGGGTATGCAAGTTCACGGAACACTTCGAACGCATCCGTGACGGGCTTGGGAAGGCCAACGACGCTTACAATGATGCGGTTGGCAGTTACGAGCGCATGGTGCGTCCAGCGGGCGAAAAAATCCAGAAACTCAGCGGTGGAGCGGCGGGCAAGGAACTGGCCGACGTGCAGCCGCTGGACTCGACCTTGCGTTTGCCACCGCAAACCTGAGACACGGATTTCACGGATTTGCACGGATGGGACGGTAAAACCGGGAGCGCCGGCATCCCTGCCGGCTGGTTTTTGATTCGACGTTGAAAGTTGAATGTTGAATGTTCCCGTCGTCTTCCGGCCTCCGACCTTTCGTCTTGCTCCCATCTCCCAACTTCCAGCTCCCATCTGCCTTCTTCTGTCACACGCCACTTGCCTGCAGGCCGTAGCTTGCAAGCGCAGGCTTGTCACCCTGCCAGTCGTGGATGCAAAATCCCGTCATGCCTCGCCGGAAGAAAACACCACCTGCCGTGTCCAACTGTCTACAACCACAAGGCTGTTCACAGTGTCCGGTGAATAAGTTTTAAGCGACAACACCGTGGACGCTGATAAAATGCGCAGTGCAGTCAGGAAATGGGAAAAGCATCAGAGCTTCCAACAATTCAAACACACGCCTCCATGAAAAAAACCGCTTCAACATTGGCACTCACGCTTCTGGTCGCCGTCGGCTCAATCTCTGTGCCTTCTGCCCGGGCGCAAAACCTTCTCGTGAACGGAGGTTTCGATCTTGGCTTTGACGGATGGGACGGCACCTATGGTCTTTACAGTGGGCCCATGAACCCGCCGGCGCTCAGTGGCAATACGGTAGCCGATTTGGATGGTGGTGAACCTTCAATGTTCCAATCGTTTACGACCGTACCTGGGGTAACGTACCAGGTCAGTTGGGGCAGGCGTCTGCCCGATCTTGACGGAAATGGAATTCCCATCATAGGTGAGTCATTTGTCGGTCCCGGGTTGCTCAACGTCAATTTGAACGGTCAAGACATTCAGGATTTAGTTCAAAACCGCACCACCTGGAGTTTCTACACCGTGAATTTTGTCGCAACTGGAACCGGTTCTCTACTGTCATTTAATGTTTCCCAATCCATTTTCGTCGGCGGCGGCTTTCAGCCGTCCGATTCCGTCTTTCTCGACAACGTCTCAGCGATTGCTGTGCCTGAACCATCAGTTTGCGGACTGCTCCTGATTGGTGCCGCATTCCTGGTCCGGCGGCAAGCGGCCTGTAGATAGCCGCTGCAATCACTCGTCGCGCGCGGTTTGACTTTTTTCTCCCCAAACCCGGTTGACGGATGCAAAATCGCGTCATGGCTCGCCAGAAGGAAACGTCTCTGTAAAAATGCGCCATTCATCATCCAAAGCGCCGCGCTGCATCGTTATTGCCGGACCGAATGGCGCCGGGAAGACAACCTTTGCCCGCGAGTTTCTGCCCAAGGACGCGCGGGTGATTCACTTTGTAAACGCCGATTTAATTGCCGGAGGCCTTTCGCCGTTGCGACCCGAGCTTGCCACGTTGGCTGGCGGCCGATTGTTTCTTGCCGAATTGGACCGGTTGGCTCGAGCGCGGGTGGATTTTGCCTTCGAGAGCACTCTAAGTGGACGGGCTTACATCCGGCGCTTGAAACAATGGAAAGCGGCCGGCTATCGCATTGAGATGATCTTCCTGCGGTTGCCCTCACCGCAACTGGCCGTGCGCCGTGTCGCTGCCCGGGTCCGTCAAGGCGGACACAATGTGCCGCGTGCTGATATTCTTCGCCGGTTCGATCGAAGTTGGATCCATTTCAATTCCCACTACCGCCTGCTTGCGGATCGATGGGAAGTGTATGATAATTCGCAGCAGAGACCGCGTTTGTTGGAAATTGGACCATGAATCAAATGAAAGCGAGAACTCCGCGACACCGGCTCACGCCGGCCGGCCGTGCACTGGTGCGCTCGGCCCGTGTGGCTCGACAGACCGCCCGCCTCCACGGCACGCCGATTTACTTGTGGCGTAACGGAAAGGTCGTCGCCGAAAAGCCCTGACTACCGGGGGAAAATTGCCACCGCCAGTACTCCGGGAGCGCCGGCATCCTTGCCGGCTGGTTTTTGATTCGATGTTGAAAGTTGGGAGTTGAATGTTGAATGTTCCCGTCGTTTTCCGGCTTCTGGCCTTACGCCTCGCGCCTCTTCCATCTCCTGGTCCTGGTTCTTCGTTTCTTTGTTGTTTAGCCGGTTTGCCGTGGCAATATCGCAGCATGGCCGTCGATGCATATCATCCAGGTGCCTGTGAAAATGATGATCCGAACCACGATATCCTATGACATCCAATCACCCCTCGGATCTTCGCTTTGCGAAAATACCCCTTAATTCTGGGACGGGTACCATCCCGGCTTTGGGTTTCGGAACTTTGATCCCTGACCCGGCTGTAACCAGGAGTGCAACCACGAACGCATTAAAGGTTGGATTTCGTCACTTCGATTGTGCGGAACGATATCGGAATGAGCGGGAGGTGGGTGAGTCATTACAGGCAGAGTTCGCAACGGGGGCCATCGCCCGTGAGGATGTCTTCATCACCACGAAGCTGTGGAACACCAATCATCGGCCGGAACGTGTCGAACCGGCGTTCGACGCGAGTCGCGAGCGCCTTGGAATCAGTTACGTGGATCTCTACCTGATCCACACCCCCTTCGCGTTTCAACCGGGAAGCAACATGGATCCGCGGGACCAAAGTGGAAATATCATTTATGACCGCGGCGTCACACTTCTGGAGACCTGGAGAGCGATGGAAAATCTCGCTGATCAGGGCAAGTGCAGGGCTATTGGATTATCCGACGTCGTTCTTGAAAACCTGGTGCCTCTCTATGAGGCCGCGAGGATCAAACCGGCCGTGGTCCAGGTTGAATCGCATCCGTATCTGCCGCAGACCGAGCTGTTGGAGTTCTGTAAGCAGAAAGGCATTGTGTTTTTGGCATTTGCGCCATTGGGTCACGGAATACGACCTGGCCCACTCGAAGATCCGGCAGTTCTGGCCATCGCACGTCAAACCTCTCTGACCCCGGCCCAGGTCCTGCTCGCCTGGGCGATCCAACGTGGAACAGCCGTCCTTACCACCGCAAAAACCCTGGATCGAGCTCGCGAGAACTACAACATATCTGCGATTCCAGAAGTTGCCGTTGACGAGATCAGCCGGATTCAAATCAGAAGCAGGCTCAACTCGGTGATAGAGACCGGGGTTCCCGGTTTCATTGCGAAAGGTGGCTGACATTCAAACCGCTGGCGTCCGCGCCGCAAGGCCATGGTAACGCTATGGGAATCAAACAAGAAAACTTGAGGCTCGCCCCCGCCAGTACTCCGGGAGCGCCGGCATCCTGCCGGCAATGAAATTGGACGTTGGATGTTGGGTCCCGCAGTGCGGGATTGAATGTTCCCGGCGTCTTCCGGCCTCTGGCCTTTCGTCTTGCTCCCATCTCCCATTTAAAATCCTGTAGCCGATAGTCCACAGACGAAAACCGCGCGAAATGGCATAACATCACCGCTCGCTCCTGAAAAAGGGTTAAAAGCGAAAAGCACAAAAACTAAAGCCCCCTCACGCAACGAAAACCAAAGTCGTTGTTGGCGCCGTACGGGAAGTAGTAGCTGCGATAGGCGCACCTCACGAAGATGGCGAGGCTCTCCCAATTGCCGCCGCGCTCCACACGGTTGTTCAACGGCCCGACAGGTCCGCGTGGGTCAGTTCCTCCCAGATACGGGCTGCCACTTGGATACGGAGGACCCGCATACCAGTCCCAGCACCATTCAGCCATATTCCCCGCCATGTCGTTGAGGCCATAACCGTTTGGCGCAAAATAGCCCACCGGACTTGTGAAAGGCACATGTCCAGTATCGAAATTCGTGCTGAAGCCGGTGTAGGGCCCCAAATCGTAAGTATACCCGCCAGAATTGGTTGGATTTGGATCGGCAATGTAATTGGCCTGGCTTTCAGATATCGTGTCACCCCATGGAAACCGCTGACCGCTCAACCCGCCACGCGCCGCCTTCTCCCACTCCGCTTCCGTCGGCAGCCGATACCCGTTCGTCCCCCAGTTCGGATAAACCGTAGTGCCATTGTCCCCATTGGTGAACACCTGCGTCAAACCCGCGTCTGTGTAATACACCGGCGTCAAACCTGCCTGCTGCGACCGCGCATTGCACCACTTCACACAGTCATACCAGTCCACCGTCTGCACCGGTTGCACGGGTTGACTGTTTGTCTGTGCGTAACCGGCATTGGCAAAGCTGTAGCCATTACTCGTGGCATAATTATATACCGTCTGCCATTGGCTGTAGCTCACCAGATTCACGTCCATATAAAACGCCGACACATTAACGGTCGTGGGTGGGATATTATTACTAGCTGGAGAACCGTTATCCACTGTGTCCCCTATCGTGAATGACCCCGCCGGAATTAGTGCCATGCCGTCGGCTGTGGTGGTCGGAACCAATATCAAACGAAAGAACCTCGCTGCCAAAGTATTGGTAACGGTCACGGCGGTCTGCGAACCGTAAGTCGCCGGGACGGCATCGGTGGCATACACCCAGTTGGTGGAGGCCAGATTGGTGCTGCTTTGCAAAACGTAGTCTGTAGCGGTTGCTGGCCAATAAAGCAGGGATTGATTGTTCGTCGGCACAATTCCCAACGCCGGTTGCGCCACCACAGAATCAACGCCAGCCAACAAGGCCAGACCGATGAAAAAACACTGGAGTTTGGTTTTCACAAGAATTTAAATCGCCTCGTTTGTATGGAGCTCTGTTCCGATAGTGCCGTTTTTACACCTCAGCCAATGGAAATGCAATAAAATTGGCGGCAGACATTGGGTATTCGCCGGATTCAGCGGTGTTGAGATAATTTCAGGTGCCGGGCTTTGTTCCATCCAAAAAGTTTTGGGCTCGTTCCAATAGAAAGCATTTGGGATCAAATTTGCGCGCTTCTTCCAAATACCTTCGAGCTGCAACCAGGTCCCCGCGTCGGGCTTCGGCAATTGCCAGCAGACAGGCATTCTGCGCCCGGTTGTGAGGGTCATCGTGTGTCAGCATTACTTCCCGCAGCAGGGGTACCGCTTCATCAAGCTTTCCCAACTCCGATAGCACGGTACCGCGGGTACCCTTGATTGAAGGCACCCAGGAAAGAGTTTTCATGGCTTCCGCCGAATACCGGTCGGCCTCCGCCAGAAGTTCCGGGCCGCCAACGAGCGCATCGGCATAGGCAATGTTGTTCAGAAGGATTGAGTGAAGAAAGCGATCCTGGTCCGTGCGCGGCAGGATTTTCAAAAAACACTCACGCGCCTCGTTGAACCGTGCCAGACTGAGCAAATTGGTGCCAAACAAGGTGAGCATGTTTAAGTTTTCCGGATATAATTTAAGGCCCCCCTTTCAAGCCAGCCAAGGGCTTCACCATATTGTCCCTGCTCCTGGCATACAGTCGATTCCAAAAGGAACCAGCTTGCATGAGATTTCGCCGCTTGCTTGGGATCCGTCTTCAATAATTGCAATAATTGTTTTCCATCCGAGGGCATTTTTCCGAGAGGGGTTTGGTGAAACTTGGGCCACAGGTTTTCAATTACAATCAATACATTGGCTATAAAGAACATCTGGATGGGTGCGAGATGCTGTACCAAGGCACCGAAGTCGGTGGTGGCCCTGCCACCTATGAGGAATAGAACCAACAACAGAAGCACATTGGCCAAAGGACCAGCGATGACCAGGGCAAATCGTTTGCTCCGGTAATGCGCCGTCTCTTTTGGCGCCGTCACAACCCGGCCGCCCATGGGGATGGTGTGAAACTCGGTGTCAAAACCAAACAGTTTTATCTTAAAAACGGTTTTTCCGTAGCCGACGAAGATTCTGAAGACGCGCCACCCCAGCCATTTGGCCGTGAACGCGTGACCGAGTTCGTGGGGGAGAATCGACAGGCTAAGGGCGAGATAGAAAATGAAAATGTTCAGCCAGAGCCAGCCAATTCCCGACTTCGGCAACAGGTAGATGAAAAGAATTCCGCCCAGCCCGATGGCAAGTCGGAAAATGAGGAGCTTTTTATAAACCGAGGCCTTTTGCTTTTGCCAGCAAGCTGGACACAAAGTCAGGATCGAAGTATCGAAGGACTTTCGTTCTTTGAAGAAGGTCCCGGCAATATCTGTCGTGGCACCACAACGATCGCATCTCAAATTGACAGGTTCACCCGAAACCGGGGCAGCAGTAGGGGGACAACCTTCGAATTCAGTTGTGCCGCATTCCCGGCAATGAACAGCATCGTCATCGTTCTCTCGCCCGCAGTATGCGCACTGCTTCATGATTTTGGTTTCAGACGGTTCCGGTTGGGCTTGGAAGGTATTTACCGTTTCCTAATTTGTCGAACTGGTTTTGGCAACATGCGTCCGGCTGGTGAACCGGACTTTGCAGGGCAAGGTGGCGGGTGATACGGATTTGGGAACACGAACTTCAAAGTGGAAAACATTCAACATTCAACTCTCAACATTCAACTTCCAAGGCGGACAAGATGATGCAGCTGATTCAGCGGGCGATGGATTGAAGACTTTGACAGGATGAACATGATTCACAGGATGAGTCGCCCGGGATATTTCAGAATCCTGACCATCCTGGTAATCCGGTCCCAAGAAAATGGAATAGCTTTCGCGTATTTTGTGTATTTCGCGGTTCAACTCTGCGCCCATCCGCCCGTCCTCCGCAGTAACCGCTACGGAGGGTGGACGTCATCAGCGGTTGAAAAACGCCAAACATCCAAGGTCAGTGCCGGCAGGATGCCGGCGCTCCCGGTGAGGCGTGCATCCGCCTTTTGAGCTTTTTGCGCCTTTTAGCGGCCGACTTTTCGATTAAAACCTTGCAGGAAAAAGCAGAAAAGCAGTTGACGGATTCCGGGGGGAGGCGTATAAATACCGACGATTTGATGGATTAGAGTAAGCAGTTGTCGGCACAAAGCAAATCATGGTTCCTCACCAATTAGTTGTGCCTGCAACAGCAAGGCCACGCTGTATATAGTGGTTTTTGCTTTACTTAATCGGGCGACTTTGGTTGCCTAAGCGCAGTTCAAGAGCATGTATCTCAAAAATTTGACCGTTTTTGGTTTCAAGTCCTTTGCGGACAAGACCGCGTTGAACTTTCAACCCGGTGTCACCGCCATCGTCGGCCCTAATGGGTGCGGCAAATCCAATGTCTCCGATGCCGTCCGCTGGGTGTTGGGCGAGCAATCGGCCAAGGCGCTGCGCGGCGGCGAAATGGCCGATGTGATTTTCAACGGCACGGACGGCCGCAAACCGATGGGCATGGGCGAGGTGTCGCTCACGCTCGGCGGCGTCGGCGAGGAAAGTTTGCGCGCCGCCGGCGTCGAGATGGCCTATGACGAGGTGACGCTGACGCGCCGGATTTTCCGCGACGGCAACAGCGAATATTTTCTCAACAAGGTCCCGTGCCGGCTCAAGGACATCCAGCAATTGTTCATGGGCACGGGCGTCGGGCGCACGAGTTACAGCATCCTGGCGCAGGGCCACATCACGCAGATCCTGTCCAGCAAGCCGGAGGATCGCCGGATGATTTTCGAGGAAGCGGCGGGCATCACGAAGTTCAAGAGCCAGAAACGCGAATCGCTCCGCAAACTGGAATACACGGAACAAAATCTTTTGCGCGTGGCGGATCTCATCCGTGAGGTGAAACGGCAGATCGGCTCGTTGCAACGGCAGGCCGGCAAGGCGCGCCGGTACAAACAAATTTCACAGGAACTGCAGCATCTCGACACGCAACTGGCGCGGCACCAGTTCGACGTATTGCAGGTGGAAATTTCCGGAAAACAGGCCGCGGTCGAAAAACTGCGGACCGACATCGAACAGGGTTCCGCCGACGTGCTGCGTTTTGAAAATGAAATCACGCAACTCCGCGAACGGCTTTCCGAACTGGAACATGAAGTCGCCGCGCAACAGCAGCGCGGACTGGAATTGAAGGGCGAAATGGACCGGCACGAGAGCCGGATCCAGTTCAACGAGGAGCGCCTGCGCGAACTGGCGTCGCAAAACACCAAGGCGCTGGCGGACATCACGCAGGCCGAGGAACGCTGCCGCGCGGCGCGGGAGGAAGCGGCGGCGACCGCCGAAAAATTGTCCAAATCCGAGGCCACACTCGCGCAGCACCGCCAGACGCTGGAAGCAAAGCAACAGGCACTGACGAAGGTGGAAGCAGATTTGAAGCGCAACCAGGAAGCGTTGCGCGACGCGCAAGCCGCCGCGTTTGCCGCCGCGCAGGACCTGACGCGCATCCGCAACGAAATCACCGCGCTCGATTTGCAAAAGCAGGGCAACGTCGTCCGGCTGGAGAAATTGTCGGCGGAAAAAGTGCAGTTGGAAGAGGAACGGACGCGGCTGGAAGCGCGCTTGCAGGAATTTGCCGTGAACGTCGAGACCGAGAAGCTCAACGCGCAAACCAAGCGCGGTTCGGTGGAGCAGCGACAGAACCGGTTGCGCGAACTGCAGGTGGAATTACAGCAATCGTCCACCGAGCAGGACCAGTTTTTGCAGCAACAAGCGGAGAAACGTTCTCGGCTGAGCGTGCTCGAACAGCTCGAGGGTTCGCGTGAAGGTTTTGACGCGGGCGCGGTGGCGGCGTTGCGCCAGTCGCGCTCGGTCATCGGCTCGCTGGCCGACCGCATCCGGGTCCCTGAACAATTTGTCGTGGCGGTCGAGAACGCGCTCGGCCATCACCTGCAACTGGTTCTGACCGAACAGCCCGAATCTGCGCAGGCCATTCTGGCGGACTTGAGCGCGAACAAGACCGGCCGGGCGAGCGTGGCCGCGCTCTCCATCGAAATCCCCGATGACAAGCAACTCGTGTTCGGCGGTGAAATCCTGCCCGAAGAGAACAAAGCCGCGGCCCAAAACGGGTTGAAATCGGGCCAAATCGTTCGCGCGCTGGACGTGGTCCAGGCCGAACCCTCCGTGGACAAACTGTTGAGGGCGCTCCTGGGCCGCACGTTCATCGCGTCCGATCTCACGACGGCGACGGCGCAGATTCAAAACGGCCACGCGGGCTGCGATTTTGTGACATTGACCGGCGATTTATTGAGCCGGCACGGTGTTTACACCGGCGGTTATCTGAACGGCCACGGCAATCCCAAGGCGCCGGCTTCCATTCTGGGCCGCAAAAACCAGATAACCGAGCTGCAATCCGAATTGACCGAGGTGCAGAATCGCGTGGCGGAAATGAGCCGCCGCCGTGGCGCGCTGTTGAGCGAGCAGACGGAACTCCAGGCCAGCCTGCAGCAGGCGCAGACGGAGTTGCGCGAGCAGGAGGTGGCCATCGCCACTCGCGAAGGCGAGTTCAACGCGCTGCAAAACTCGAACCGGCTGTTGCACCAAAAGATTGAGACGGTGGTCTTTGAAGTTCAAAACCTGGCCGCGCAGGAACAGGAAGGCGCGCAGAAACGCAGCGTGCTGGCGGCGCAGTTGAGCGAACTGGAAACGCGCGAACGCGCCGGCCAGGAACAGGTCGCCGCGCTCACCGGTGAACTGGAGAATTTGCGCTCGCACCGCGACTCGGCCCATGCTGCGCTCACGGAAAGCAAGGTGTCGCTGGCGGCGGAGGAACAATTGCTGGCCTCATTCCGACAGCAACAGCAGTCCCTGGAGCAGCGCATCCGCGAACTTACCCAGGTCATTGAGCAGCGCCGCAGCGAATGTTCGACATTTGTCACGCGCAAGGAACAGGCGGAATCGGAAATCCAGGATTCGCGCAGCCAGATTGAACGTTTGACGCACGAGCGCGAGCAGGTGAACACGCAACTGGCGGAATTGATCGGCCGGAAGGATGCCCAGGAAACCGACATCACCGCACGCGAGGAAAACCTGCGCGGGCAGCGCAGCCGGCTGACGGAACTGCAAAACCAGCGCGGCGCCGTGGACGTGGAACTGGCGCAGAAAAACATGGCGGTCCAGAATTTGCGCGAGCGCATCCAGCAGAAATATCACGTCAACCTCGACGACGTCCGCAGCGAATGCATCACCATCACGCTGGCTGACGAAGGGCCGGCCAAGGTCCAGACGCTCACGCCGGAGGAAATGGCGGCCAGCGGCGCGGCCACGGATTGGGACGCCGTCGCGCAACAGATCGAAGCGTTGCAGAAACGGCTCGACGAAATCGGCCCGGTGAACCTGGTGGCGATTGAGGAATACGAGGAAACCGAGCAGCGTTATCAATTTCTCACCAAGCAACACGACGACCTGGTCTCGGCCAAGGCGCAGTTGCTGGAAATCATCAACCGCATCAACGTGCAGACGCGGCAGATGTTTGTCGAGACGTTCGAGAAGGTGCGCGACAATTTCCGCGCGATGTTCGTCGAGGTGTTCGGCGGCGGCAAGGCGGACCTGGTTCTGGTGGACGAGAACGACGTGCTGGAGAGCGGCATTGACATCGTGGCGCGGCCGCCGGGCAAACAGTTGCAAAGCATCACGTTGCTGTCCGGCGGCGAGCAGACAATGGTGGCGGTGGCGCTGCTGTTTTCGATTTATCAGGTCAAACCCAGTCCGTTCTGCGTGCTGGACGAATTGGACGCGGCACTCGACGAGGCGAACATCAACCGGTTCGTCAAGCTGTTACAGCGGTTCATCTCGCATTCGCAGTTCATCATCATCACGCACAACAAGCGCACCATCGGCATGGCCGACGTGCTGTACGGCGTGACGATGCAGGAACACGGCGTGAGCAAGATCGTCAGCGTGAAATTCCACAAGACTGAAGGACCGGAAGCCGCCGTTGCTTCGTCCGAAAGCAGCACCGATGTGGTAATGGCGAAGTAACCGGGAGCGCCGGCATCTTGCCGGCGGGTTGACATTTTATTGTTCGCGAAATTCGCCGGCTGGAAGCCGGCGCTCCCGGTATATGGCACCGTGCAGATTACGGCTTTTTCCTCGTCGGATTCTCAACGCACCGGGGCTGAATCAATTTCGCCACCAGGCCGGTCCAGCCGGTTTGATGCGAAGCCCCGGCACCGCGGCCGGTGTCGCCATGAAAGTATTCGTGAAACAGCACGTGGTCGCGGAAATGCGGATCGGTCGCCAGTTTGGGATGATATTTCAGCACCGGCCGCTGGCCGTCGGCGCCCTTGAGAAACAACCGCGTCAGCCTGCGCCCCAGTTCGTCCGCCACTTCGTTGATGGTGATGAACCGGCCGGAGCCGGTCGGGCATTCGATTTTGAAATCGTCACCGTAATAGTAATGGAATTTTTGCAACGATTCGATGAGGAGATAATTGAGCGGCATCCAGACGGGGCCGCGCCAGTTGGAGTTGCCGCCAAAAAGGCCATTCTGCGATTCGGCGGGCCAGTAGCTGACTTCCGACGTTTGACCGCCGGAATCGAGCCGGTATGGTTCACGTTCATGCGCCTTGGAGAGCGCCCGCAGGCCGTGGTCGCTCAAAAATTCGGTTTCATCCAGCGCCCGGCGGAGCAGGCATTTCATGCGATGACCGCGCAACAACGACAGCAGGCGGCGTTCACCGGCGCCGCACTCCTGCCAGCGGGAAACCAATTTTGCCAGTTCGGGACGGTGCTCCAAAAACCAGTCCATCCGGCACGCAAATTCCGGTAATTCCTTGAACAGCGCGGGGTCCAGCACTTCCACGGCAAAGAGCGGGATCAAACCGACCATGGACCTCAACTTGACGGGCAAGGTGCGCCCGTCCGGCAGGCAAAGGTGGTCGTAGTAAAACTCGTCCTGCTCGTCCCACAAACCGAGCGCATCCTCTTCCATGCCGTTGATGGCGGCGGCAATATTAAGGAAATGCTCGAAAAATTTACTGGCAATGTCCTCGTAAACGCGATTGTGCCGGGCCAGTTCCAGCGCAATGCGCAGCAGGTTCAGACAATACATGGCCATCCAGCTCGTGCCATCGGCTTGATTCAGGAAACCGCCGGTGGGCAGCGGTTTGCTGCGATCGAACACACCGATGTTGTCCAGTCCCAGAAAGCCGCCCTGGAAAATGTTCCGGCCCTGCGCGTCCTTGCGATTCACCCACCACGTGAAGTTCAACAACAGTTTGTGATAGACGCGTTCCAGAAAAACAACGTCGCCGGGATCGTCGGGATTTGTTTGGCGGCGCTGCTTGCGGTCGATCTGGAACACGCGCCACGCGGCCCAGCCGTGGACGGGCGGATTGACGTCGCCGAACGCCCACTCGTAGGCGGGCAACTGGCCGTTCGGGTGCATGTACCATTCGCGGGTGAGCAGGACGAGCTGGCGCTTGGCGAACTCGGCGTCCACGAGCGCCAGGGCGATGGTATGAAACGCCAGGTCCCACGAGGCATACCACGGGTATTCCCACTTGTCGGGCATGGAAATGATTTCCGCGTTGTTGAGATGTTTCCAATCCGCATTGCGGCCGTATTTGCGCTCGGGCGGTGGCGGCGGTTGGGCCGGGTCACCGCGCAACCAGTCCACCACGTTGTAATGATAAAATTGCTTGCCCCAAATCATGCCTGCAAACGCCTGGCGTTGGACGAGGCGCGCGTCGGCATCGGCAATATTCTTCTGCAAGTCGGCGTAAAAATCGTCCGCTTCCTGCCGGCGCCGGGTGAAAATGGCGTCGAAATTGGCAAATGAATCCGTAGCAGCCGACGTGAGTCGGCTCTGACTGGACGGAGCGGACTGACGTCCACTGCTACAAACCAAACGAAGTCGAATCTGCGCTGAATCATTGGGAGGAATGGCCAGTTGGTAAAGCGCACCGGCTTTCGTGCCTTCGGAATCCGGGCTGATGGCGGAACGGTTGCCGTGGACGAGGTATTCGTGAAAGGCGTCCTTGAAATGGCCGATGGCTTCGTTCTGGCCGTACAGCCGGCGGAAGTTGGTCTCATTGTCGCAGAACAGGATTTCCGGCCGGCCATCGCAAACCAGGTCGCAATTTCCCAGTTCCGCATGTTTGGTTGAAATGGTTGTCTTTTTTGTCAGGAAAAGGTTTGGCTTGGCGGAATTTTTCCAGGACCAGGTGTTGCGAAACCACAATTGCGGCAGCAGGTGCAGGGTGGCGGCTTCCGGCCCGCGATTGTGGACGGTGACCCGCATCAGAAGGTCGTCCGGCCCGGCCTTGGCATATTCGACGAAGACATCGAAATAGCGGTCATCGTCAAAAATACCCGTGTCGAGCAGTTCGAATTCCATCTGGTCCCGGCCCCGCCGGCGATTTTCCTCCACCAACCGAGCGTAGGGAAATTCCCGTTGCGGATATTTGTAGAGCATTTTCAGGTAGGAATGCGTCGGCGTCGCGTCGAGGTAATAATAAAGCTCCTTCACATCTTCGCTGTGATTGCCTTCTTCGTTCGTGAGGCCGAAGAGACGCTCCTTCAAAATCGGGTCCCGGCCGTTCCACAGCGCCAGCGCCAGGCACAGCCGCTGTTGCTCATCGCTGATGCCGGCCAGGCCGTCCTCGCCCCAGCGATAGGCGCGGCTGCGGGCGTGGTCGTGCGGAAAATAGTTCCACGCCGTGCCGCCGGGACTATAGTCCTCGCGCACGGTGCCCCACTGGCGTTCCGAAAGATACGGGCCCCAAAGCTGCCATGGGGCCGCGCTGGTGCGGGCCGCCGCCAGACGTTCCTGTTCTGAATTCATGCGCTTCGTTGAGATGTTCCCGTAAAACTGCTTCTTGCGGCAGCCGGCGTCAACCGGCTCAAATTTCTTCGTTGAGATTAAATCCAGAGCCGGCTCACGTCGGCTGCTGCTTCCAAGACGACGGCTAACCGCCGGTCTCGAATCCGGGATACAGCGTCATGCCGCCGTCCACGAAAATGCTCGCGCCGTGGATGTAATCCGAATAATCCGACGCCAGCCAGATGGCGGTGTGCCCGATGTCGCTCGGTTCGCCGATGCGTTTGTAGGGGACCAGCTTCATCAATTTGCGATAAGCCTCGGGGGTGCTCCAGGCTTCCGCGTTGATGGGGGTACGGATGGCGCCGGGACAGATGGAATTCACGCGGATGCGCCAGGGCGCGACCTCCTGGGCGATGCTCTTCATCAGCATCATGATGCCGCCCTTGCTGGCCGCGTAGTTCACGTGGCCGGCCCAGGGAATGACCTCGTGCACCGAACTCATGCAGATGATTTTGCCGGCCGCGCAGGAAATTTCCGGGCGGATGCCGCGACGTTTGAATTCGCGGATGGCCTCGCGCGCACACAGAAATTGCCCGGTCAGATTCACGTCAATCACCAACTGCCAGTCGGCCAGCGTCATGTCCTCGATGGGCGAATCCTTTTGCAATCCGGCGTTGTTGACCAGGATGTCAATGGTACCGAACTCCGTGATCATTTTCTGGAACATGACCTGCACCTGGTCTTCGCGGTGCACGTCGGCCTGGTGCGCATAAGCCTTCACGCCTAACCCGGCGGCCCGCTGCACGACCGCCGCTGCGGCTTCGGGATGCGACACGTAATTGATGACGACGTCCGCGCCCGCCTCGGCCAGCGCCAGCGCGACGGCCTCGCCAATGCCGGAATTGGCGCCGGTAATCAGCGCCTTCTGGCCCTTCAAAAACTTGTTGACCGGACAGGACGGCACGACCGCCTGCGGCAGATTCTCCTCCTGCAAATGCTGGCGCATCAGTTGTTCGTGCAGGGACATGGCCGGAGAAGGCCCGGTCGGTACTTTGGTTTCGGACGTCTGGTTCATGGCTTCAATTCGTTGGCGTTGGAAAATCCCGCTTCCGCAAAATACTGATTGTCCTTGTTCACAGCCCTCGTCGGGACGGCAATCCGACACGAATTTGGCGGACGACGTTCAATTGTCAACCGTTTGTCGGCGGGGCAGTGTCCGGATTTAGCCGTTGTAGTGTCGGCGCTGTCCACCCTCCGTCCCGCATTGCGGGACTACGGAGGACGGGTGCGCCGATTTCGAGCCACAAGCTCGACGCTACAGCAAATTCGGACACTGCCCTCGACAGGGAAAAATTTCAAACGGCCCGTCGCGCCGTCAGGAGGACAGCTTCTTCGCGGCCTCGTCCGGCACCGTGATCTTGGTTGCGCCGACGTCCTTGATTTCAACCGTCGTGGTGCGATTGATGTCCCGGTCGTTGTCATTGAAGCTGATGGTGCCCTGCAAATCGAATTCGTATTTTACCAGTTCACCGTCCTTGACCCAGAATTTCACCGAGCCCTTGGCGTTGCTGACCGTCGGGCCGTTGTCGTCACCGGGCCTCCGGAAGGAGAGCAACTCTTTCGCGCCGGCCTCGGTCAAATCACCGGCATAAACGTCGCCGTCCAGCTTGATTTCCTTCGCTTTGCCGGCGAGATCAATGGCCTGGGCGGCCGGAGCCTTGAAATTTTGGACCATGCGCGCCAGAAACATGGCGGGACCCGGCTGATCACTGCCGTCGGTCGCTTCGGCCAGCGATTGCCAGCCGTTATCGGGCGTCTTGATGGCGGTCTTGCCGCCTTGCATGATAATTTCGGTCGTGTTGTCGTTGCGAGTCATCGAAACCCAGGTGGCGCCGTCCTTGACGGTCTTGCCTTCGACGGGACCGCCGCGAAAACCGTTGCCGCTGACATTGGTAACAGTCGTGTTCCAACTGTAACTGGCTTCGCCCGCCAGTTTTTGGGCCGCGTTGACAACGTCATCCGCAGGGCTGGCATTGGCGATGAACAACGGTCCCGCCAGCAAGGCCAATATGCCGAACAATGGAGATTTTTTCATGGGAGGTGGTGGTTGATGGTTTCACCCATCTTCAATGGCCTGACCGGCTTGTCAAGCAGAAGAAAACCATCGTTGATGGTTCCGACCGGGAGCGCCGGCATCTTGCCGGCGTTTTGACGTTCCCTGTTCGGACAACTCGCCGGCTGGAAGCCGGCGCTCCCGGTAAATCACCATGAATAATGCACCGTGTAGCTGACGATTTTTTCCTCGTCCGGTTTGACCGGCACGCGAAATTCAATCGTTTGTGAATCAGTCTTCTTGAAGTCGTCCGACTTTTGCGTGATGTCCCAGTTGTTCCACCGATAGAGATGTTCCACCACGTGGATTTCCACCGGCTCCGTTTTGCGGTTGCGCAATTTGATCTCGAACGACTCGTCCATCCATTTGTCGCCGGTGTCCACGCGGAAACTGGTCTGCTTGCGTTCGCCGACCAGATCGAACGCATTCCCGGTCGTCACCCGGATGGTCTCGTTGCGCGGCGTGTGATCAATCTGGTCCTCACCGACAAACTGCAACTGGCCGTCGGTGTCGCGGCGATAAAACCGCAGTTTGCCCGCCGGCAGCGCGATGCCGAGGTGATTGGTCTCGGCGTTCACAAATTCGCGCATTACCTGCACCTTTTTATTGCCTTCCGTGCCGTAACCCTGCTCGTAGTTGAGCCCGCCATAAAAGCGATAGCCCGGGGCGCCGTCGTAAACGTAAATCGTCGGCGCCACCACCTTCTCGGCGTGAACGAATTCAACCTGCTTCGTCTCACGGTCGCGCAAAGTCGTCGGCCGCGCGATGCTGTAAAGATGAAACTCGTCAAAGGCTTTTTCGGTGACCGCCGGTGCATTTTCAGCCATCGCCAGCCTGTAAACTCCGCCAGCCCCGGCAGTGAATGTTTGCGGCTGGATCCGATTCACGTCACCGGCCATCAATTTGATGCTGGCGTCATGAAAGGTCTTCCCACTCTGGTTGTTCATCGTGATCCAGCCGACCAAATCCACGACGTCGCCTTTCTCGGGCGAGACCAGATTGTAGCTTGCACTCCAGCTAAAACCGCCGGTGATATAGCCGACTTCGGCATCGAATTTGCCCGATTTGTCCGATTGCAACAGCCAGTTGAGCGTCGGCTTGAGCACGGTGTCGTCGCCCAGATCGGGAAACAACGGTTGTCCCGGCAGGCTGAATTGCAGCTTGCCATCCACCTCGACGATGGGTTGTTCCGGGTTGCCCCCCGGCACGTAACCACTACGGATGATTTTGCCCGGAACGATTTCGCGGACCTGGGTGTTGTCCTTCAGGCGCAGGGTTTCAAAATCAATCGTCTTCCCTTCAAACAACGACAGCAACAATTCCTGCGTGACCGGGTCGTTGCGATAATTCTGTTCCAGAATCTGGAGCGAATGATTGCCGGTCGGATCGCGCAGAATCACCGAATCGGGTTCCACCTGCGCGGTGGCGCCGGCATAACGCACGTCGTTGACGCCGGACTGGAGGTCGAGCGGCACGGTATCGCGGACGACGGCAAAGTTCTGGTTGTAAATGGTGAGGGCAGGCTGGGCGGTCGCGATTGCGCCGGACAACGCAATGGCAATCGGGAGAAGGGAAATGGACTTTTTCATATTGGCTTTTGGTTTACACATAATTCAGGACATCTCTCCATCAGACGGGATTGATTCGGAAATACTCCCGCCCGGAAGTGATGACAAGGAGTTTTGACGGCTTGCCGGGGCATAGCTTATTGGAATGTATGACCGACGCCGATCGCGCGGTTGTTCTCGACCGTCCCATTTTCGGGCAGGCGATTTATGCCGATTTATCTTGGCCGGTCCGGTTTCCAAGATAAGGTGTGATAGCTAACGGAGTATAGTTTACCAGGTGTCCGATTGCCCTTTGGCGGGCATTCCCTCTCCTTTTATTCCCTGCCCTGCCAGCTGGAGCCGCAATGGCAGCTTCAAAACAAATAAAACAACCGTAAGAGAAAGCATAAAAAGTATGTTTACAAACCAAGAACAAACCGCAGCGGCAAGCATTGCTTCACGCAAGTCAACCCGGCAGGAGACAACTTCTCCTTCCGACGCAGACATCGCCACCAAGGCCTACGAAATCTGGCTCTCCCGCGGACAGGAAGCGGGAAATGACCAGCAGCATTGGTTCGAGGCCAGGCAGCAGTTGCAGCTGGCGTAAGTGTCCCGGCACCCGCTGGGTTCTCTTGTTCCAGCGGGACCCTTTTACCATTCAGAAAAAATGCCGTTGCCTCACTCCCACTGTTCACTGTCGCCATTTCGACATGCCATGTCGGGGCTGGTTTCCCCAATTCTGACATGGGGAAGGACCAGCCCAGGCCGCAACGCGCATGCAGCAAGAATGACCAAAAAATGAAGGAACAAAAATGACACCCGATAAAAGTGAGTTGGAATTTATTGATTTTCTGGGGCAGTTGGTAAAATCCGATCGCCTCAATGGAGCTGTATTGGGAATTTCAAAGCAAACCATCACCAACGTTCAATCGAGCTTGAACGACAGACAATATGGAATCTTACATGCTGAGATTGACAAAATATCCCTGAAACAATGCCCCAAGTGCCATCAGGATGTTCCGTGGCCGGAAATGTTTCAGGCAATTGAAAAAGGCACTTGCGCAGCTTGTCTCCCATAATCTCAAATTGGAACAGCCCCAAATAAAACGTCTGTGGCTCCCAAACAAATATATTCAGTTAAAAGGGACAATAGGGTCCTAGCCTCATATCTTCCTTTTATCCGCGAAGAAGCCCTTGACGTGGAGATTTCGACGCTCCTTAAGCCGTTCACGCTCCGGTCTGATTGGGCGGACGAGATGCTTGCCAAGCTTGAGGGCGAGAGAAAGTCCATCGCCCAATCATCCGTCGCGTTGGTTGCCCAGAGGCGTACGGAGATTGAAAAAATCAATCTCCGCCTCCAAAAACTCCTCGACTCATTTCTCGATGAAATCATTGACCGCAGCACCTACGTTGAAAAGAAAGCCAAGCTCTTGAGCCAGAGGAAATCTTTGGAGGAGCAGAAAGACCGCCTCACGGCAGGTCGAGCCGACTGGCTCGAACCGTTCCAACGATGGATTTTGGATTCAAAATCCACAGAACAAATCGCTTTGACTGGTTCTCTTCAAGAGAAGAGGGTTCACGCCTCAAAAATTTTCGGCTCGAACCTCGTCCTCGACTGCAAAAAAGCTCGTGGTTCCACGGCTTTGCCGTGGTCGCTCCTCGTCGAAAAATCCTTAACTGGTGGAATGGTGCCGGTGGTGAGACTCGAACTCACACGACTTTTTACGGTCCCAGGATTTTAAGTCCTGTGCGTCTGCCATTTCGCCACACCGGCAACATTGATTAACAACTACTTACGATTGTGCTATCACTCCATACTTGACGTTGTGCCACTATTTGTGCCACTGTTATGGCATGAAGGCAAGTGATGCCACTAGCAATGACCAAAATTGTGAAAAGCGCCAAGCTCATGGCGCTACTTTCGCAAAAGTATTGGACGGGCGCAAGCAACCGATTCGCGGACTGTGGATTCGTGGCACGCGCTATTATGCCCGGCTGAATGTTGAGAATCCCCTCACCGGCATTAAAAAGAACCAGCGCGTGCCTTTGGTCGCGAAGGACGGCGTTCCGGTTCAGACGGTGGCACAAGCAATGGCCGAATTAAAGCGGTTGCAGACGCAACGGTCAGACAACACGCTGCCGACGCTGGCACGAACGCCAAAGTTTAACGAATACTCGGCGCGTTATCTGGATTTTATCGGCAGTGGTCAGGGAACCAAAAAGCTGGGAACGGTGGCGAAAGAAAAAGCACTCCTGAAACGCTGGAATAATTATATCGGCGGGTTGCGTCTCGACCAGATCAAGCGGGTTCACGTCAATCGGTTTATTGAATCTCGTCTCAAGGAAAACGTGTCACCGCGAACCATCAACTTGGATGTGATTGTGCTGCGGGTCGTTTTCAAGCGCGCCCTGTCCGATGGATTGATCCAGCGGTTGCCAACGGAAGGGTTGCAACCGCTCAAGACCAGCACCAAGAAACGCTCATTGTTCACGGCGGCTGATCTGGACAAACTTTGCCAGGCTGCGTTTGAAACGAAGCAGAATAAACAGGGCGCCGATGTTCCGGTCACTGAAAATGCGCAGGAATTTGTAGATTACATAAGGGTGCTCGCCTATAGCGGTGCACGCCGCAACGAAGCTCTCGGCATACGCTGGGATGATGTTGATTTCGGAAACAACCAACTTTTTATTCGCCGACAGATCACCGAACGCGGAATCGAAGACCTCAAGAATCGCGACGCACGGGTGGTGGATTTCAATCCGAAGCTGAAGGCGCACCTTCTGGATATGAAGGGACGGTCACATGACGTCTCGCAATGGCTTTTCCCATCACCCCAGCGAGGCGAAAAGGACAATCCTTCAAAGACATTTCGTGAATCATTGGTGCTGGTTCGCGAGCGCGCCAAACTGCCAAGCTTTGGATTTCACGATTGCCGGCATCATTTTATTTCAATGGGCGTCATGAGTGGCATTGATTTTATGACGATAGCTGCCTGGGTGGGACACAAAGATGGCGGCGTTCTGATTGGAAAGGTTTATGGGCATCTGGCCAACGAGCATCGCAAAGCGATGGCCGGGCGAATGAATTTTGAACCGGTCCGACTGAAATCAGACAAATCCTCCTGACTCACCGGGACGCCGATGGTCATAAAGAATATGACATGTCTAGGGCACGGCGATCATGCTGTTAAAACCATCCCCAAACTGATGGGCTGATTAATTAATCGTTCATTCTCTTGGGTCAATAGCTATTCAAAAAAGCACTCTCCGTAACCTCGTGATAGCGCGACCAACAGAGGGGCGTGATTTTGCCACTTCGTCCGACCACACTAGACTGAGGCGGCGATTCAATATGCTCATACCTTTGGCTGACACCAAGGCGAAGCGCTGTTCCGGCAATGATTTGGCAGCGACATCTGGGAGGAACGCGGCGGCCGTTTCGCTTTCCACCGCCGAGATTAGCAAACTGAAAGTTTGGGCCTGTAGCACTGGGCGAAGGTTTAATCGCAGGGTGGCGGCGGTGGTTTGCACGGTTTTGGCAAAAAATCCGTCGCCCGCGAGTTCGGCAAACGGCAGAGGACGACCCTCGAACACTTCTGCGCCCTCGCGCGACCGAAGCAGCGCGCGCGGAACCGCCAGGACGTATTGGACTGTCTTGATCGGCTCGCTCTGAAGACCGTCCGTGACGGCATCTGTGCGCATGATCACCAAATCAACACTACCAGCGAGCACTTCGCGCAAAGCCAATTCGGTGGTCAGACTATGAACATCAAATCGGAGTGGCGGGTCACCTGACATCAACTCAGCGAGGTGGGGCATTACCAGCCAGCGCAGAACCGCTTCACCAGCACCCAAGCGAACGGTTTCCGCCCGAGCGGCGGCTGCATTCATTACATCATCAAGCCCGCCAAAAAAAGTCTGTGCCACCAGAGCCACCCGGCGACCGTTGGCATTGGGTTTCAGGGTTTTGCCGATCCGATCAAACAGCGTGGCACCGAGGGCAAGTTCCAACCCCTTCAATTGTCGGCTGAATTGGCTTTGCCGATTGGGATCAGGCCCAGCAGCGGCGGCGATGGTCCCAGCTTCAACCACCGCACATAATGTATGCAGGCGGTCAATCGAGATGCCAGCCAGAGTCGCGCTTTTAAATATCATACATGAATGTAAAATCATGTTATATGCAATAACATGATTTTACAACACTATAACTTAGCGCATAATGACACCATGACTCGGCTACAAGATTTACGTGTTGGCGGCATCCTTCGGGGTTTGATTCCCGGACAATCGGTGACGTTGCGCCATGTCGAATTGCACAGCGAGGATGTGGCTTCGGTCACTTTTGTGGACGGCGAGGGCAAGGTGGAACAGGCGCTGATTTATCGTGACCAAGAGCCCCAGTTGGAACTGGTGATCCAAAGCCGCCCGTTAAGTTTTGCGGCGGATGGTGCCATGTTCCGTTTGGTTTCCGAAGCCCAACGGTTACGCTTCGCCTTCCTGTTTGATCCGCTCATTGCCGTCAGCACTTCGGCGGTGGATCCCCTACCGCACCAAATTACGGCAGTTTATGACACAATGTTGAATCGCCGGCCATTGCGCTTCCTGTTGGCCGATGATCCAGGCGCGGGCAAGACGATCATGGCGGGCTTGCTGATCAAGGAGCTGATCATCCGTGGCGACATCGCCCGTTGTCTAATTGTCGCACCGGGCGGACTTGTCGAGCAGTGGCAGGATGAACTTGATGAAAAGTTCAGCCTGGCATTCGACATCATGACGAATGAAGGGCTGCAAGCCGCGCGCACGGGCAACTGGTTTCAGGAACACAACCTGTGCATCGCCCGGCTGGACAAGTTGAGCCGGAATGAAGACGTGCAGGCGAAATTGTCGGCGGTGGATTGGGATCTGATCATCGTGGACGAATCCCATAAAATGTCCGCTGCCCGCTTTGGATCAGAAATCAAATACACCAAGCGGTTCAAGCTCGGCCAAGTGTTGTCGCGTTGCACCCGCCAGTTTCTGCTGATGACGGCGACGCCGCACAACGGCAAGGACGAGGACTTCCACATTTTCCTGTCGCTGCTCGATGGTGACCGCTTCGAAGGCCAACAGCGAGACGGCGCACATGTGGCGGATGTTTCGGACGTGATGCGACGCATGGTGAAGGAACAGTTGGTGACGATGGAAGGCAAGCCGCTGTTTCCCGAACGATTTGCCTACACGGTGGATTATTCTTTGAGCGCCGGAGAAGCCGACCTTTACCGGCATGTGACAGAATATGTGCGTGAAGGATTCAACAACGCCGATAAGCTCAACAATGAGAAGCGCAAAGGCACAGTCGGCTTCGCGTTGACATTGCTCCAGCGCCGACTGGCTTCATCGCCGGAGGCCATCTACCAGTCGCTGCGGCGCCGCCTGGAAAGATTGGAGGATCGTCTGCGTGAGGAGAAGTTGCTGCGCCGGGGTTCGGCCATGGCGACCACGCGGCTGGCTGATTCACCGGAACTTTCCGAAGAAGATATTGAAGACCTTGACGATGCGCCCGAATCCGAAATGGAGCAGGCCGAGGAAAAGATCGTGGACCAGTCCACCGCGGCGCAGACCATCGCGGAACTGGAGAAGGAAATTGCGGAACTGCGCTCGCTGTCACAGGAAGCCGCGCGGTTGCGCCGATCGGGCAAAGACGAAAAGTGGCAACGGCTTTCCGAGACCTTGGAACTCCCGGAAATGTTCGACGCCAATAAAAATCGGCGGAAGCTCGTTTTATTCACTGAGCACCGCGACACGCTCAATTATCTTGCGGAAAAACTAGCCGACCGGTTGGGCAGCCAGAATGCCGTCGTAGTCATCCACGGCGGGACGCCGCGCGAACGGCGACGCCAGGCCCAAGAATCCTTTGAGAACGACCCCGAAGTGCTGGTGCTGCTGGCGACCGATGCGGCGGGAGAGGGCATCAACCTGCATCGCCGGGCGCATCTCATGATCAATTACGATTTGCCGTGGAATCCGAACCGCATTGAACAACGCTTCGGGCGCATTCACCGGATCGGCCAGCGTGAAGTTTGTCATTTATGGAATCTGGTGGCATATGAAACCCGCGAGGGCGAGGTCTGGCATCGGCTGCTCTCAAAACTGCAAACCCAGCGTCAGAGTCTAGGCGGCGCAGTGTTCGACGTATTGGGCCAAGTATTCCGCGACCAACCTTTGAAGGATTTACTGATCAGGGCCATCCGCTACGGAGATGACCCGACCAATAAAGCCAAACTCGACCAGATAGTGGATCGCGAACTCGACACGGAGAAACTCAAGGCTCTCATCGAAGATCGGTCGCTGTTTCATGAACGACTCGACCCCGCGCGTGTCCGCAACATTCGCGATGAGATGGAGCGGGCACAAGCCCGGCGGCTGCAACCGCATTACATCGGATCCTTCTTCCTGCGGGCGTTTGAGCAATATGGCGGCAGTGTGCATCGGCGCGAACCTTTCCGATACGAAATCCGGCATGTTCCCGCGCCCATTCGTCATCGGGACCGCATCATTGGCCAACGTGCGCCGGTGCTGAAAGCGTATGAACGTGTCACGTTTCACAAAGAATACATGCGGATGGATGGCAAGCCACCAGCCGCGCTGGTCGCGCCGGGCCATCCGCTGCTTGATTCGGTGGTGGACCTGCTGCTGGAGCAGCATCGCGATCTGTTACGGCAAGGCGCGGTTTTGGTGGACACAAACGACCAGGGAACGGAACCACGTGTGTTGTTCTACCTGGAACACAGCATCACGGATGGGCGGCGCGATGCGGCCGGCAATCCGCGCGTAATTTCGCGACGATTGCAGTTTGTCGAAGTGGGACGGGACGGCGGGTTGGTGAACGCGGGTTTCGCACCGTATCTGGATTACACCCCGCTGGCTGAAGACCAGAAGGCCGCCGCGCAATTATTGCTGAAGGAAGCCTGGCTCGGCGAGGGATTGGAAAGCCGCGCCAGTTCCCATGCCATCAAGACCATCGTGCCCGAACATCTGCGCGAAGTAAAAACCCGGCGCGAAGCGTTGATAGATAAAACCCTGATGCAAGTGAAGGCACGGTTACTCGCGGAAATCCGGCATTGGGATGAGCGGGCGAATACACTGCGAGCGCAGGAAGAAGCCGGGCGGAACAAGGGCAGTTTGAATTCCAACAATGCCCGCCAACGCGCAGACGATCTCAGTGGCCGGCTGCAAAAGCGCCAGGATGAACTGAACCGCGAACGTCAGATCACGGCCCGACCCCCGACCGTGCTCGGCGGCGCGCTGGTGATTCCGGCTGGTTGGTTTGCCCAAGCGACCGAAATTAACGAGCCGGCCGCATTGCATGAAACCACTCCCATATATGGCGGTGCGAACAAGGAAGTCGAACTCATGGCGATGGAGGCGGTTATGTCTTACGAGCGGACACAAGGTTTCGCGCCCCGCGATGTCTCCAAGGAAAATCGCGGCTACGATGTGGAATCACGCTATCCGGAAAATCACGTCAAAGCCGGGCAACTGCGCTTCATTGAAGTGAAGGGCCGGGTGGACGACGCAGACACAGTCACCGTGACGAAGAACGAAATTCTGACCGCGCTGAACAAGCCGGACGATTACATTCTCGCCCTGGTATTTGTTGGGCCACACGGCGCGGAAAAACCACGCTATCTTACCAAGCCGTTTGAGCAAGAACCCGATTTCGCGACCGCCAGCGTTACCTTCCGGCTCAAAGACCTGATGGCGCGGATGGAAAGCCCCAACACATGAATCCTCCCGGCTATTTCAATCGTGTTGCCGCACGCACAGGCGAGCTTTGGGTGCAACTCAAAGACCCGGTGCTGGCTGGACCGTGGAAGCAACTCTTCTCACAAGTGCAGAGTCCTCGCCATGTGCTGTCCGAGTTACTGCAAAACGCGGATGACGCAGGCGCAAAGTCTGCCAGCGTCCGGGTGGTAAACAACGAGTTCGTGTTCGAGCACGACGGGGAGGATTTCAACGAAGAACAATTTCAATCCCTGTGCCGGTTCGGCTACTCGAACAAGCGCAACCTGCACACGATTGGATTCCGGGGCGTCGGCTTCAAATCCACTTTCAGCTTGGGCGACCGCGTGCGGATTCAGACGCCTTCACTGGACATACATTACGACCGTGATCGGTTCACGCTGCCGGTGTGGAGTAATAACGCGACCGGGACGGCGCGCACGCGCATCAGCGTGCGGTTTGCCGACAAGCTGCGCGAACGGCAACTGCGGATGAATTTTGAGGAGTGGATCACCAGCCCAGTGTCGCTGCTTTTCTTTCGGAATTTACAGGAACTGACGGTGGAATCCCACACCGTTCGCAAGGAAATCGTGGCGCGCGGGCCGATTGCCGGCTCGCAGCGCATCCGGTTGACCGGCGCGAGCACGGAGGAATTGCTGTTGATCCGTTCGGAAGAAGAAGCCTTTCCCGAAGATGTGGTGAATGAAATCCGGCAGGAACGAAACGCGGATGACCTCCATCTGCCGCCCTGCTCGGTAGAATTGGTTTTGGGGCTGCGCGGTGACCAGCGGTTGTTTGTCGTGCTGCCGGCGGGAACGGACGTGGATCTGCCGTTTTCAATCAACGCGCCCTTTCTGCAAGACCCGGCCCGGCAGAAGATTAAAGAGCCGGAAGTTTCGCCCTGCAATCGCTGGTTATTGGAGCGTGCCGGACGGCTGGCTGGCGAGGCGATGACGGCATGGCTGGCAAAGGACCAACTTACCGCAACGCACCGTGCGGATGCCTACGGATTGTTGCGTGGACCAGTTACCGATGCGGCTGACCTGACAACCAGCGCAACGAAGCAAGTGATGGACGCCATGCTTGCCGCCATAGAGGACAAGCCGGTGATTCTCACGACCGATGACCAGCTTGCGCCGATTGGTGAAGGCACCGCATTGCCGGTGGAATTGCACGAGGTGTGGGCCGCGAAGGAACTGACGAGCATCTTCGCGAAGACCGCCAAGCATCTACTTTCGGCGGCGGTGAAGCACCGGGCCTGCCAGTCGTTGGCAGCGCATGGATGGATCGAAACCATTTCAGCGGAAACAGTGATGCAAGCGTTGGGCGTTCAACCGGCTGTGCCGAAACCCACCACATGGGCACGCTTGCAATTGCTTTGGCAGTGGGTGGAAGAAAACATCGGCTGGGATTGGAACGGAGAACGTCGCCGCACGTTGCGGATTGTCCCCGTCGAGGGGCAACCCTCACTACATCCGGGCAATGAAGTCATTCGCGTTTCGTCGCGCGGGCAACAACTTTCGGAAGCGGATTGGAATTTTATCTCAAATTTTGCACTAGCGATTGATCAGGAATGGATCAGCCACCTGAACAAACTTAAGACCAAGGATGGGGACAACGACAAACCTGCGGCACTAAAGCTCCTGCAAGTTTTGAACCTTCATGAGCCAAGCCAAGTGGATCGCATCGCGGCGCAAGCGTCGCGGCGGCTACTGGCGCGCGGCAAGATTCCGGTGACCGACTGCGTGCGCATTGCGCATATCTTCGCGGCGCTGGATGCGACCGTGCCGGATGATTTTCAGTTTGCGACCGAGGACCTGCACCTTCGTGCCGTCGGAGGCAACGCGATCAACGCGCTGATAGGAGACCCAAGTGGAACAGTGGAGTTGCTATTGCCCACGGCCTGGGCCCAGCAGCACCTTTTGCATTCCAGCTACTCGGGTGAATTCAAGTCATGCGCTCGTGACCGCTGGGAGGCGTGGGTGTTTTCCTCCAAAAGCAAGCTGCACAATTTCGTCCCGATCATGGTGCAGGAGAAAAAAATGCGGGGTCGCTCGGAACTGGAAAAATTCGTTATCAGCCGTGAGGGCGAAAAGCCGGACGAATATCGCTACAAGAGCAACGATTTTATTATTAACGACTGGCATTTTCCCGTCCCGGTCGTCCAATTCTGGGAGCAACAATCAGCAAAAAACCCTCGAATATGGTCCTCGGTTTTGAGGGGTATGTTGAGCAGTCCTGACATGCAGTGGGAAGATGCCTTGACCATCACCGTTCAACAGGAAAGTTCCACTACAACCTCAAAAAGCACCCTGTCTTGTGGACGGGTGCTTCCGGCGTGGCTGATTCAAATGCGGTCGGTCACCTGCCTGAAAGACACGCACGGCAATCTCCGCACGCCGCCGGAACTGCTGTTACGCACCCCGGACACGGAATCGTTGTTGGGCATCGAACCGTTCGTGGAAGCGGAATTGGATGACACACAAGACAAAAAGAAATTGCTTCGATTGCTTGGCGTGCGGGACAGCGCAACAAGCTGGGAGAAAGTCGTGGACCGGCTGCGCGGACTGACCAAGATCAAAGACACGATGCGGGTGCTGGCGGATGTGCTGCGGTTGTATGAAGCGCTCGACCGCATCGCCATGCGCTGCTCCGTAGAGGACTTGAACGAATTGCGGGCTGTGTTTGCCGCTGAGGCGCTGATATTGAGCAATAAGCTCGAATGGTTTTCGTCCGGCGAACTCTCACTGCACGCCGATCCGGAGGATGACTCCCCGGTGGTGCATTCAGCGGCGCACTCGCTGACGTTGTGGCTGCGGGTCGGTGTGCCGGAACGGCCCGCGCTAGAAAAGAGCCTGGAATGGTTGAAGACACTGGCCGCCGGAACGCGGCTGGAGGGGGTTTCCTACAAACGCGCAACCGTGGCACTCACGCGCGGCGGACGGCGGGTGTGGGACGAACTGGGCCACTGGCTGAGTCTCGATCAAACGTGGGAGGCGGTGACTGCGTTGAAGTATCGCGTCTCCATGCGCAACCTGACTCGCTGGGAAAAACTGGCTGCGCCAACGAAGCGGGCAGCGGCGGATTTGCGGATGCTGCACGGCGAATTGGCCGAGGAAGCGCCGTTCACGGTCACGCAATCACTGGCGGAAGCCATCACCATGCAGGTGACAAACGTGCAGCCGATTTCCGGTCGCGCCCGGCGTATGGAATGGCTGCAACCGTTGGCCGACGGTCTGGGCAGGGCGAAACTCCGGGACGAAGCGGCCACGGGAAAGGTGCGCGAGGTTGCGCGACGGCTGCTGAATACAACGTGGCAGACTGTGGGCCGGCTGGAGGTCACTCCCTACATTGATGGCACACCCGCTGGCGAACCGCTGATGCCGAAAGTGCTGTGGGCGGAAACCAAACTTTACTTGGTGGACCTAGCCACCGTGCGATTGATGCGCGAGCTGAAGGAGGAACTGACGCGCCCATTCGGTGAATCTGGAATCATGGAAGCCGTGGCGGATTGCATTGACCGGGATGCCGAATTCGTCCGCGAATACCTGGCTGCAAATTTTGAACTCGACACGCAAGCCGAACTGCCGCCGAGTGGTGAAAAACCCAAGGGCGAGGAAAAGAAGCCGGAAGGCGACGAAGGCAAGAGTGAGGGCGAGGCCGGCGATGACGCGGGCGAAACCGAACCTGTAGAAGGTGACGATGATGGCGGAGAGGAGGATGTCGGGGATGAAGCTGAGTTGCCCCCCGAGGATGAGGAAGGCAATGACACGCTGCCGCAAACGGAAAACCCGCCCAAGGCGAAAGTGCCGACGTTTATGGACCGCTACGCGAAGTCGCGGGGTTTCCGCTGGCACGAGGCGGAGCGCTGCTACACGCACACGAGCGGCGCGTGGATCACCAAGGGCGATGCCCCGTTCAACTGGCAGGAAGGTGTAAACGGCAGCGACGTTATCAAGCGCCTGTTTGTGACGGAAGCCTCTCTGGCTGGCGGTGTGGAGATTCCTTACGAACTGTGGCGACTGATGGAGATCAATCCGGATTCCATTTCGCTCGTGCTGTGCGCCGAGGATGGCAAGCCGAATGAATGGAGCGCCAACGAATTGCAAGAGCTGAAGTCCAGCGGGCAGATTCATTTACACCAGTCGCGGTTCATTTTGAAGGAAACAACCCAATAACTGTATGGCCCGAAGAGTGTTTTTTAGCTTTCACTATCAGGATGACATCTGGCGCGTGAACCAGATTCGTCACGTTGGTGTTACCAAAGATTGGGAGACCGCGCCGTTCCTCGATGCCGCCTCTTGGGAAGCGGTCAAACGAAAGGGGGATGCGGCGATTATAGAGTGGATCGACCGTCAACTCGAAGGCACAGGAGTCACTGTTGTTTTAATTGGTAGTCAGACGGTTGACCGCAAATATGTTAGGTATGAGATTGAGGAAAGCCACCGTCGAGGAAACGGTCTGTTGGGAATCCGCATCCACAAACTGGAAAACCAACGTCGCGAGACCGCCAAGCGGGGCCGAAATCCATTTGCTAATATCACCACTATCGTTGAGGAGCAGCGGATGCTCGGACTTTGGACTGATAAAGTCAGAAAGAGCCTTTCCCAAATCTATCCCGTTTATGACTGGGTCGAGCAAGAGGGGTATCGGAACATTGGTATCTGGATTGATGAAGCTGCCCGCAGGGCGGGACGATAATTGTTTTACTGAACAAACTCTATGAATGCATGGGAATACCTACAAGCCACAAACGCGAAACTAGCGCGCCGAACTTTCTTCAGTTTCCACTATCAGGAAGACGTGTCGAGGACACAGGTGGTGCGCAATTCCTGGGTGACGAAAGAAGATCGCGAAGAAGCTGGGTTTTTCGATGCATCGGTTTTTGAATCCAAGAAACGTGCCGGTGACGAGACGTTAAAACGCTTCCTCAACGAGGCATTCAATGGCACAACCGTTACCTGTGTATTAATTGGAAGCCAGACAGCGTTTCGGCCATGGGTTCGCTATGAACTGGTGCGGAGTTTTCAGCGCGGGAATGGACTGTTTGGCATTAGGGTCAACAACATTAAGAATCTCCAGGGGCAGCTTGGATCATTTGGTGAAAATCCGTTTGAATGCCTTGCCTACCGGGTTGCAGATGACCGAGTTTACTGGCAGGAGAAAAACAATGGCAGTTGGAGCAGCTATGACAAGGTGCCAAGCATGGCGTTGAGCGAGGTTACCTACGACCTCAAGGGGCAACTTCATCACACGTTCAGTTGCCATTTCCCGATTTACGATTGGGTCAATGACAACGGATACGCGAACTTGGGAACTTGGGTGGAAAATGCAGCCAAACAAGCCGGCAAGTAAAAGGAGATAATTATGTCTGAAATTAGCAAAGAACAGTTTTTGAAAGAATATTCACGCGCACTTGAAGATGGAAACGCCGCCCTTTTCGCAGGTGCTGGCACGTCGGTTGCCTCTGGCATGGTGGACTGGCGCGGTTTGTTGCGCGAAATTGCCGCTGGTCTTGGGCTGGATGTTGACGAAGAGTCTGATTTGATTGGTCTGGCGCAATATGAACAAAACAATTCAGGTAGTCGCCATCGTCTCAATACCGCCATCGTTGACGAATTTAACAAACGGGCAACGCTCTCTCGAAATCACAAGTGGATTGCGCAACTGCCGATTGAAACCGTTTGGACGACTAACTACGACAAACTCATTGAGACAGCTTTTGAAGGCGTCGACAAGCGGGTGGATGGAAAGTTCGCCGTAAATCAACTCACCACAAGATTGCGCGACGCGGATGTCACGGTTTACAAGATGCACGGTGATGTCAGCGATCCTGATCATGCGGTGTTGACCAAAGATGACTATGAGCGATACGAAGTGGATCGTCAGGCATTCACCGAGATTCTCCGCACGGACCTGACTCGATGCTGCTTCCTCTTTCTGGGTTTCAGCTTTACCGATCCAAACATTGAATACATTTTGAGCCGCCTACGCCAGATGCTTAAGGGGGCGACTCGCATTCACTACTGCGTAATGCGCCGGCCTCAGAAGCCAAGCGATCCGAAGCTCAACGATAAATATGAGCGTGAAATCGCAAGGTTTCGCCACCGTGTAGTTGATCTGAAACGATTTGGAATTCAAACAGTCGCCATCGACGGGTTTGGTGAAATTGAAACGCTTCTGCAAACTCTGGTTTATCGCACCGCAACCCGAAACTGCCTTGTTTCAGGAAGCGCTACTGACCCCAACCCTCTCGGAAAGGATCGTTTGGAATCGCTTGCTCGCCGAATTGGCAAAGAACTGGTTTTGCGCGGTTACAATTTGGTATCGGGTTACGGGCTTGGCATAGGAGGGGCGGCGATTCTCGGTGCCCACGAAGCAGCGCATTTCGGTAAACCAGCCAAAACCGGGCAGCGATTGCTACTGCGACTTTTCCCGCAGAACGTCCCATCAGCAGATCGCGCGAAACTTTACAGCCAGATTCGAAAGGAAATGATAGAACGTGCTGGCGCGGTTATTTTTTTGGCCGGAAACAAACTTGATGGATCCGGCAAGCTCGTCCTAGCGGATGGAGTAATGGAGGAATACAAAATGGCGCGAGCCGAATCGAAAGTCTTGATACCGATACCCTGCACTGGCCACGCAGCAGAAATTATCTGGCAGGAAATTGAGCCGGAGCTGGATAAATTATTTCCCAAGGTGGATGTAAGGCCCGACTTTCTTATCCTCCGGGATAGCGCTAGTTCTGAAGACCAAATGATTGAGGCAATTTTCAACATTCTAATGAAAGTCCGCCGTGAATAACTAATTAATATGGCATATTTCACTGAATCACAACTCACGAACTACGCAAGTCAACTGCGTAATGCGAGCACAAATTTCTCCAATATAATCAGGGCAAAAGAGGCATCGGCGTCTGCTGCTGCTACTATCTTTCTTTCACACAGTCATAAAGACCGAGATAAGGCTCAAGGATTGGTTTATTATCTCGGCACACTCGGCATCAAAGTTTATGTGGACTGGAATGATTCAGACATGCCTCGTTTAACCAATAAGGAGACGGCTGAAAAAATCAAAGTCGAGATCAAGACAAAATCATTGTTTATGATTTTGGCAACACGCAACGCACTCGAATCAAGATGGGTGCCATGGGAAATCGGGATAGCAGACCAGTGCAAGGGGGATCAGCGGATGCTCTTGATACCAGTGGCTGATTATTCAGGCCGTTTTGATGGGAACGAATATTTGCAGTTGTATAAGCGCGCCGAAGAAGCAGCCGCAGGTGGGTATGGTGTATTTGCGCCGGGTCAAACCTCAGGCACCACCTTAGAGCAATTCATTCGACTATACGGGTCTTGAACAATGCCTAAAAATAATTCCTGACCGAAGGCACAACCAATAAACACCGAAACAAATGGCATATTACACAGAAGCTCAACTTGAGAAAATAGCAGATTCACACGAAATGGAAAAAAGGGCTTCCCGCCACATCATGGAATCCTTTTCATCAGCACGGCTGTCGATATTTCTTTCGCACAGTCATCTCGACAAAAAAATTGTCTTAGGCTGGATTCGCGACCTCGCTGCCTTGGGCGTTGACATGTATGTTGACTGGAATGATTCTTCGATGCCCCGTGAGACCAATCGCGAGACTGCTGACAAGATCAAACAGAGAATTGATGATGTCGACCTGTTCGTCGTTTTAGCGACCAACGCAGCGCTAGAATCGAAGTGGGTTTCGTGGGAAATCGGAATCGCGGATAAAGAACGAAGTCTGCGAGGGCCTTCTGCAAAAAGGGCAACCTCCATACGAGCGTCTGGTGGCGATACTGAAGCCGGCTGAACCGGTGAACAACCGAATGCGTTACGACGGAGTCATCGAGCACCTAGGCTTGAAGCCGCAAGCCTATTGGCAGGAACTTTACGGTTTGTGGAGCAAATTCCGCAATCCGATGAGCCATCGTATGGCCAAGGAAGATAAAGCAGAAGATTCCGTCAGAGGCGAATTGATTGCCGAATCACGAATCGCAGGCGCAATCAACTGCATGATTTTGAAGCTGATGAAATACTCCGGCTACGTCCGCCTCTCAGTCTATGAAGACAAATTCGGCCAGATTTGATCTAATCCTGAAACACATTCCCCATGACCATAACGTATAAAAAGAAGCTCATCGAAGTTGCGTTGCCGCTGGAAGACATCAATCGCGAGGCGGCGCGGGAGAATTACATTTACAAAGGCAATCCGTCCGGGATTCACAAGTGGTGGGCGCAACGGCCATTGGCGGCTTGTCGCGCGGTGCTCTTTGCGTCGTTGGTGGACGATCCGTCCGAATGCGTGAAAGAGTTGCTTGCGGATGCGGGCAAGCGAACAGCGGCGGAGAAGGAACTCAGGACGCGCAAGAAAGCCTGGGGGGAACTGAAAGCGATTTTCAACAAAGCAAGCGGCGCTGGGATGAAATCAATCCCCGATCCCGGCACTGATCCAAAGCTGGAGGAAATCATCGTCGAGATGGAACGGGAGCGATTGTTCAACATCATCCGCGAGCTGGTGATATGGGAAAATTCCAACGATGAGCGCGTGCTAAAAAAAGCGCGCACAGAGATTCTCCGGTCCACAGGTGGCAATCCACCGGCGGTCTATGACCCGTTCTGCGGAGGCGGCTCGATTCCCTTGGAGGCGCAACGGTTAGGACTACAAGCGCACGCCAGCGATTTGAATCCGATACCGGTTCTTATCAATAAGGCGCTGATTGAAATTCCGCCAACATTTGCTGGGAAACCTCCTGTGAATCAGGAGGCGAAGAAAAAGCTCGGTGCATCTGGTTCGTGGAAAGGTGCCGCCGGACTGGCGGAGGACATTCGATATTATGGCCAATGGATGCGCGACGAGGCCGAGAAGCGCATCGGCCATCTATATCCCAAGGTGAAGCTTCCCAAGGAACATGGCGGAGGCGAAGCAACGGTGATCGCTTGGTTATGGGCGCGCACAGTGACAAGCCCCAACCCGGCAGCAAAGGGTGCGCCTGTCCCGTTAATGCGTTCATTTTGGCTTTCCACCAAATCGGGCAAAAAAGCGTGGGTCGAACCCGTAGTGGATAACAAACGAATGACTTACCACTTTGAAGTCATTAGCGAGAAAACCGAAGCCGAAAAGAAACGCAAAGACAAGGAATACGCACCCAAAGTCGGTCCATCCTTAGCAGGCACGGTTTCCCGAAATGGCGCTGTGTGTCTGGTTACCGAAAGCCCAATGCCGCTCGAATACATACGTGCGGAAGGAAAGGCAGGTCGCCTTGGGGCACGACTTATGGCGATTGCCGCAGAAGGGCCAAGCGGCAGAATATATCTCGCACCCAGCGATGAGCATGAGCGCATTGCTCAGACTGCGCAGCCACAGAATGCCCCGGACACAGACTTGCCTGATGAAGCTCTCGGTTTTCGCGTGCAGAACTATGGAATGACGAAGCACCGGCACTTGTTCACAAACCGCCAGCTAGTCGCATTAACCACTCTTTGCGATTTGGTAAGTGAAGCTCGGGCGAAGCTAATGAAAGACTCTGGCGGCAACCAAGCTTATGCAAATTCAGTCACGATGTATTTGGCTTTTGCTGTGAGCAAGCATTCCATTTATGGAAATAGCCTTGTGCCCTGGTATACCAAGGAGGATAGACCTTCGATGTTGTTTGGTCGGCAGGCCGTTTCGATGGTTTGGGACTATGCTGAAGTGAATCCATTCACTAAAATTGGCGGCTCGCTCGACAAATCAATCAACATAGTCGCGGATGTTTTAGACAACCTACCAGGTGACGTTCGAGTTGGAACAGTGGCAGCCAAAAGCGCGACTGACATTGACGTGTCTCCTCAAGTCATGTTCAGCACAGATCCGCCTTACTACGACAACGTCCCTTACGCTGACCTGTCTGATTTCTTTTACGTATGGCTAAGGAAAACACTGTTACCAATTTTTCCTGAGCTTGTGCCAACGGTGCTAGTTCCAAAGGCAGAGGAGCTTGTCGCCGATCAATTCAGGCATGGGGGACGAGATGAAGCGCGACTGTTTTTCGAGAAGGGAATGGGACGGGTCTTTGCCAAGATGCGCATGGGGACGGACAATCGATTCCCAACGACTATCTATTATGCGTTTAAGCAAGCCGAACAGGATGATTCCGATGTTGAGGCAAGCGAGGAAGCGCCCGCCGCTCGCACTTCGACAGGATGGGAAACATTCCTTCAAGGTCTCATTGATACGGGTTGGCAAATTGACGGGACTTGGCCATTGCGAACCGAACGCGCAGGTAGGATGCGGGACAATGCCAGCAATGCGCTTGCTTCCTCTATTGTTTTGGTTTGTCGCCCGCGACCGAAAGAGGCCGCTGTGGCGTCGCGGCGCGACTGTCTTGCTGCGTTGAAGCGGGAGTTGCCAGAGGCGCTACGGAATTTACAAAAGGGCAACATCGCCCCGGTGGACTTGGCTCAGGCTGCCATTGGGCCGGGTATGGCCGTGTTTAGCCGCTACGCGAATGTGTTGGAAGCGGATGGTTCACCCATGAGTGTGCGCACCGCTTTGTCGCTCATCAACCAATCGCTGGACGAAGTCTTGGCCGAACAGGAAGGCGAGTTTGACGCCGACACGCGCTGGGCACTGGCGTGGTTCGATCAAAACGGATTCAACGAGGGCGCGTATGGTTTAGCCGAGACGCTATGCACCGCCAAGAACACGAGCGTGTCCGGGATGGTCGAGGCCGGCATTCTCGCGGCCAAAGGCGGCAAAGTCCGTCTGCTGAAAAAAGAGGAATTGCAGGCGGATTGGAATCCAGCCACGGACGAACGGCTCACGGTCTGGGAAGCAACGCATCATCTAATCCGCTCGCTCGACAGCGGCGAAGCGGTGGCCGCCGTGTTACTGAAACAGCTTGGCGCAATGGCAGAAGTCGCCCGCGATTTGAGTTACCGGCTTTACACCGTTTGCGAGCGGCGCAAGTGGTCGCAAGACGCCATCGGCTACAACGCCCTGGTGTTGAGCTGGCCAGATTTGAAACGTCAGGCAGATGAACAGAAAGACCTTAGCCCGGCACAGCGAGACCTGATTTAACTGACTGCAAACAACAAAGTCAAATATGCCAACGCCTGAAACACCCTCGCCAAGCAGCCGCAACATGCTGTTCGTAAGCCACGCAAATCCTGAAGATAATTTATTCACGCGCTGGCTGTCGCTACGCCTTGCTCGCGAGGGCTATCCAGTCTGGTGTGATCTGACCAAATTACTGGGCGGAGAAGATTTCTGGCGCGATGTGGAAGCGGCGATGCGCGACCGCACGGCAAAATTCATTTTCGTCCTGTCAAAAACATCCAACCAGAAACAGGGAACATTAGACGAGCTCTCATTGGCTCGAAGGATCGGGAAACAAATATCAGATTTCATCATTCCACTTCGTATTGACGACTTGCCCACCGAGGCAATCAATATTGAACTTCATCGTCTGGCTTTCATTGATTTCTCAAAAAGCTGGGTTGCCGGTTATGGGCAACTGATTGAGGCGCTGGAAAAAGCTGGCGTTAAAAAGGACGCACGATTCACTCCCGAC
>Ga0187871_10000408_pt1 | contig 41488 bp, 31 predicted proteins | sample June2016WEW_16_1_FD_132988 | JGI IMG/M metagenome (GOLD analysis project Ga0187871, IMG submission 132988) | Peatland microbial communities from SPRUCE experiment site at the Marcell Experimental Forest, Minnesota, USA - June2016WEW_16_10 | ecosystem: Environmental > Terrestrial > Soil >...
GCCCGCGGAGTTTCGCGGTTGGGGCGTGCCGGAAGTTTTGATTGGCGGGAATCACGCGGAAGTGGCGAAGTGGCGGAGGGCGGCGGCGCTGGAGAAGACGCGGCGGAATCGTCCGGATTTGTTGGAGTGAGATGGGGCGCGAGCGAGGTAGCGCTGTTGGTTTCGTCCGATCGAGCCCTCCGAATGGAGGCATCGAAGAGAGATTTCTCTCTGCGCGGGCCGACCCATTCGCAGGAAGCGAATGGGGAAAGAAAAAGTCGGGCCGCTCCGTTCGAAATGACGGTTGGGTTTTGGCGGGGAGCGAACGGGAAGGCGTCCGGAGCGAATGGGAAAAGAATAAAGTCGGGCCCCTCCGTTCGAAAAGACGGTTGGGTTTGTGGCGGGGAGCGAAGGGGAAAAAGGTTTCGGCGGGCTGGTTGGGGATTGGCTGGCCGGGCTAAAGCCCGGCGCCTACATTGGTTGCGGAACGGGATCGGGGATGGAGATACGACGGTTCGAGGTGAAGGACGCGGAGGCTCTGTGGCGCTTGCGGATGACGGCGCTGGAGAGCGATCCGTGGTCGTTTGCGGAGTCGGTTGAGGAACTGCAGCAGATTTCTGTGGAAGAATATGGCCGGCGGATCGGGTCGGGTGGCGACGGGAATTTTGTGATGGGAGCTTTCGAGACCGATCGTGCGTTGGGGATGTGCGGTTTTTACCGTGAGACGCTTCAGAAACGCCGGCACAAAGGGCATTTGTGGGGCGTGTTTGTTGTGCCCGCGGAGCGTGGGAAAAAATTGGGACGGGCTTTGGCGGAACGCGCGATTGAGCTGGCGCGGAACTTGCCGGATTTGAGGTCGATCCAGCTTACGGTGTCGATTACGCAGAATGCGGCGCGGCAGCTTTACCGTGGATTGGGATTTCGGGTTTTCGGGATTGAGCCGAGGGCGCTGGGGATCGGCGGGGAGTTTGTGGATGAGGAGCATATGATTTTGGAGTTGGACGCGGGGTGAGTGTCGGAAGAGAAGAGAGATTTCTCTCTGCGCGGGCCGACCCATTCGCAGGAAGCGAATGGGAGAAGAAAAAGTCGGCCCGCTCCGTTCGAAATGACGGTTTGGTTTGTGGCGGGGAGCGAACGGGAAGGCGTCCGGAGCGAATGGGGAAGAAAAAGTCGGCCTGCTCCGCATGCCTGCGGTAGGCAGGTTCGGAATGACGGTTCCGTGCAATGGATGCCGACGGGAGACGGGGAGCATGAGCGACGTCGCGAGTGAGGACGGGGATGCAACGGTGAAGCCGATCGCGATTTATTACGAGCAGCCGAATTGGTTTGTGCCGTTGTTTGCGCAGATGGATGCGCGCGGGGTGGCGTGGAAGAAAGTGGATGCGCGCTATCACTCGTATGATGCGGCTTCGCCGGAGCAGGAGTATTCGCTTTTGTTCAACCGGATGAGTCCTTCGGCCTGGCAGCGGGGCGTGGGACACGGGGTTTTTTATACTTTGAATTATTTGAAGCATTTGGAAGACAAGGGCGTGCGTGTGGTGAACGGATATAAGGCGTTTACTACCGAGACTTCCAAAGCGTTGCAGCTTTCGTTGATGGAACGGCTGGGATTGCTGTATCCGAAGGCGCGGGTGATCAATCATCCTTCGCAGGCTTTGAGCGCGGGGGAGGAGATTGGGTATCCGCTGATTCTGAAGCCGAACATTGGAGGGAGCGGGGCGGGGATCAAGAAATTTACTTCGCGTGGCGAGTTGAAGGCCGCGGTGGACGCGGGCGAGTTGTATTTCGGTATCGACAACGTGGCTCTTGTGCAGGAATGCTTTACGGCGCGGGACGGGATCATTACGCGCGTGGAGGTTTTGGGCGGAAAATATTTGTATGCGATCCAGATTCATATCACCGGGGAGACGTTTGATTTGTGCCCGGCGGATATTTGCAAGAGCACGAAAGGTGAGGAATTGACGCGGATCGCTTGCCCGGTGGACGCGCCGAAGACCGGGATGACCGTGGAGGCTTGCGAGGCGCCGCCGCGGGTGATTGCGAATGTGGAGCGGCTTATGGAAGGCGCGGGGATCGAAGTGGGAGGGGTGGAGTACGTGATTGACGATCCGACGGGGCGGTTGTTGTACTACGACATCAACGCGCTTTCGAATTTTGTGGCCGATCCCGAGAGGATTGTCGGTTTCAACCCGTACGCGCGGTTGGCGGATTTTCTGATTGCGGAGGCGGGGAAGCATTCGCAGCAGCGGGGTTCCGCCGGCGCCGAGGGACCGGCAAGGATGCCGGCGCTACCAAGGGAGTTCGCGTGAGATACGGATATTGGCTGCCGGTGTTTGGCGGGTGGTTGCGGAATGTGGCTGACGAGGGGATGGAGGCTTCGTGGGCTTATGTGAAGAAGTTAGCGCAACGGAGCGAGCAGATTGGATTTGATGTGACCTTGATCGCGGAGCTGAACCTGAACGACATCAAGGGGGTGGAGGCGGCTTCGCTGGATGCGTGGTCGACGGCAGCGGCCTTGGCGGCCGTTACGGAACGGATTGAATTGATGGTAGCGGTGCGGCCTACGTTTCATTTGCCGGCGCTTTTGGCGAAGCAGGCGGCGAATATCGATCACATCAGCGGGGGACGGGTGACGCTGAATGTAGTGTCTTCGTGGTGGGCGGATGAGGCGCGGAAGTATGGGGTTTCGTTCGAGCAGCACGACGATCGGTATGCGCGGACGAGCGAGTGGCTCGACGTGCTGGACGGGGTTTGGTCGCGGGATCATTTTTCGTTTGCGGGAAAATATTATCGCGTCGAGGACAATGTGCTGGAGCCAAAGCCGGTGTCGAAGCCGCGGCCTTGCATTTATGCTGGGGGCGAATCGGAGGCGGCGAAAGATTTGATCGCGGCGAAGTGCGACGCGTACTTGATGCATGGCGATTCTCCGGAGCGAGTGCGGGAGAAGATTGGCGATTTGCGGGCGAGGCGGGCTCGGCATGGCGGGCTGGCGCCGATGAAATTTGGAGTTGCGGGCTACGCGATCGTGCGGGAGACGGAGCGCGAGGCGCGGGAGGAAGTACGGCGGATCACCGACGTGCAGCAGTCGGCGGCGGGGTATGCGAATTACCAGCAGTGGCTGGCGGGGACGCAGCTCGAGCAGCGCGTTTCGATGGAGGATTATTCGGTGTCGAACCGCGGGTTGCGATCGGGATTGGTCGGGACGGCGGAGCGGGTGGCGGAACGGGTGGCGGCGTTTGAGGCGGCGGGAGTCGAGTTGGTGTTGCTGCAGTTTAGTCCGCAGATGGAGGAGATGGAGCGGTTTGGGCGGGCGGTGATTGGGCGGCAGGCGGACATAAAGGTTGGCCGGGCTTCGTAGCTTATGAAGCGGATTAAAAGAAAAGATTTGAGCTGGCGCGATCGACTGCCGTTCGCGATCGTGGGAATGTTTGTGATGATTTATGGCTATGGAGAATTGTTGCGTGGGCGATGGGTCTACACAACCCTGTATGGCCAGGACATTACAGCGAAGTTCGTGATCATTCTTGGCGGGCTGTTTGTCCTTGCTGCAATTTTCCCCTGGGGGCGTTTGACTTTCCTTTGGCAAGGCGGGCGTAGGAAGGGAGATCGAGGCAGGTAAGACGTGGCCACAGTACGTAAAATGGAAGGCAAAGTCCTAGGAGAAATGCAATAGATTGGGTACAATTGGGGTTTGGGTTTGTTGTGCTGGCCCCGCCCGAGTGGGTCTGCAGGGAACAATGACATGAATCTGGTAATCGCAAAACTACATGAAGCGCAACTGCGCAAAGATTTGCCGGAGTTCCGGCCTGGCGACACCGTGCGCGTGAACGTGCGGTTGAAGGAAGGCGAAGGCGAGAAGGAAAAAGAGCGCTTGCAGGCGTTTGAAGGCGTGGTGATTTCGAAGAAGGGCCGGGCGTCTGGCGCGACATTTACGGTGCGGCGCGTGAGTTTTGGCGTCGGCATCGAGCGCATTTTTCCGCTGCACTCGCCGATGATCAGTTCGATTCAGGTGGTGGGCAAGGGTAAGGTGCGGCGTGCGCGGTTGTACTATTTGCGCGATTTGAAGGGGAAGGCTGCGCGTATCAAGCGGGCTGGGCGTGAGGAGAGCGAGGCGCCCGCTGCGGTTGCGGCCGCGGCTGGAGTGGACAACCAGGCGTAATCGACAATTGAAAAGCGCCCGCTTCGGTCGGCGGCCGCTACAACGGCTGAGAGAAGGAAAGGCAATGAGCCCTGCGCTAGCGGGGCTTTTGCTTTTTACAGGGGCAAGTCAGGAGTTGAATTGGACGCCCGGGCAAGCTGGGGCACAGCCGTGCTGTGCCCCTACAAGACGGCTGCATCACGTATCGCCTAGGTTGTCGTGAGAGATGGAGCAGTCGTCTAGTGTTACGAACGCGTCGAGTCGGAGGTTCACTTCAAATGTTGGTCCATCCAGTCGGCCCAGCGGCGGTAGACGTCCATTTGGCGGACGGGGTCAGCGGGGGAGTGGCCCGCTACGGGATAGGCGAAAAATTTTACTGGGACGCCGTTGTCTTTTAGGGCGTGGAAGAGGGCGTAGGACTGGGTGATGGTTACGCGGGCGTCGCCGGTGTCGTGCAGGATCAGCGTGGGCGTCTTCATGTTTGCGGCGTAGGTGATGGGCGACTGGGCGCGGTAGTCTTTGAGATTGTCGCCGACGTACGGCGAGCCTTTGAAGTTGTAGCGGACGCCTACGTTGCCGTCGGACAAGTTGTATTCGTCGTACATGTCGGTGACTGGAGCGCCAGCCATGGCCGCTTTCCAGAAGGAATAGTGGCCGATGAGCCAGGAAGTCATGTAGCCGCCGTAGGACCAGCCGGAGACGGCGATGTTCGCTTCGTCTACGTTGCCTAGTTTTTTCAGCGCGTCGAGGCCGGCGATCACGTCGCGGCCGGGGCCGTCGCCGGCATCGTTCCAGACGGCGCGCTGGTAGGCGTTGCCGAGGTTGTCGCTGCCCCGGTAGTTGGGCGAGAAGACGATGTATCCGCGAGCGGCGAGCAACTGGGCGAAAAAGCTGAAGCCGGTGATGGAAGAAGCCGTCGGTCCGCCGTGAATGTAGAGCACGAGCGGGTATTTCTTTTCTTTGTCGAAATCGGGTGGGTAAACGACTACGCCGTCTTCACTAAAATTATCGGGCCCCTGCCACTCCAGTTTTTCGGATTTTCCTAGTTTCAGCGCGGCGATTCCCTGATTGAAATTTGTGAGGCGGCGTGGGGTGTCGTTGGCGGAGGCCATGTAGTAGAGCTCGGACGGCTGGGTGGGGGTCGTGCCGGTGAACGCGATGTCGCCCTTACGGCCGACGAAGGCGTCGATCCAAAACAGCCAGGTGGGATTGACATCGCCGAGGGCGAGTTTTTTTGGCGCGCCGTTCAGCGGCTGCAGCCACATCGAAGTCTGGGTGCCTTCGTGGCCGCCCACAAGCAGCGAGTTGCCGTCGGGCATCCAGATGACGCGAGCGAGATTGTGGTCGATGGCTTTTGCAGCTGAGGCGCCATCGCCGCCCGAGGTTTGGGTGACGAAGATTTCATTTTCGTTGTTGGGGTCGGCGTCGCGTGGATACCAATACGCGATTTTCGAGCCGTCGGGAGAGAACAAGGCGTAGCTTTCGAACTTTTCGTGGGTGGTCAGCTTGCGAATCGCGCCGGATTCGACGTCGAGAATTTGCAGCGTCGTGAGGTCGGCGTCGCCGTTCTCCGGGTGTTCTTGCCGGGTGAACACCAACGATTTGCCGTCGGCGGACCAATTGACGGGTGAAGCTGGGGGGCCCGGCGGGGCACTTTTTGCCAGACTCCAGGCGCCGGAGGTCAGACGGCGCGCTTTTCCGCCTTCGGCGGCGACGATCCAGAGGTGCGAGGGAGTTTCCGGGCCGGTGGCGAGGTAATCGTTGTCGCCGATTTCGAACGCGTCGTTGTGCTTCTCGATTTCCTTTTTGTTTTCGGGCTCGTCGGAAGTGACGTAGGCGATGTCCTGGCCGTTGGGGCGCCAGGCGAATTGTTCGACGCCGTTGGGCGTGTCGGTGAGTTTTCTGGCTTCGCCGCCGGTCATGGGCAGGACGTAAAGCTGGAGCTTGGGTTCTTTTGCGGTGGTATCGACGGCTTCGAAGGCCAGGCGGTCACCTTCGGGCGACCAGCGCGGCGAGCCGACGCCTTTGCGGTCGTGCGTCAGCGCGCGGGGAACTCCGGAAGCGATGTCGATCAACAGAAGATCGCGATCGCTGCGATCCTGGTCGAGATTGGGATGGGAAACCACGAAGGCGATTGATTTTCCGTCAGGGGAGATTTGCGGGTCGCTGACGGAGGTGATTTTCAGGAAATCATCCAGTTGGATGGGACGGGCTTCCGGAGCGGTCTGCGCTGGGGCCTGCGAAGAGGGTGGTGGCGTTTGTGCGGAGACAGAAAGTGCTGCGATGAGAACAGCGGAGAGCACCAGGGAACGGAAAACTCGAAGCCGCAGAGAATTTTCTGTCGTGAAGCGAGTTTTAATCAGCGGGCATTCATCTTGCGACTTCATATTGCGGGCTCCTTCGCGACATTTTCTGGCCACCGGCGCTGCGCGTGCGGAAATGTGAGCGAGCGTATGCTGCCACGGCGCGAGAATGCGCGTCAACCGAGGGTGGGGCGCGGACTTGACCGGCAACTGTTGCGCTGAGGTCCTTCAGCGACCCTTGCCGGGTCGCTTCAGGATGACAGGTGATTGCTGACCTGTTGACAGTCAACAGGAAGAGGGTTAGGCTCCTGTTGTTTATCAAAAGGAGTGAGTCGATGACGCCTCCGCGCGGAGAAGTATTGCAAGGCACGCTGGATTTGATCGTATTGAAAACGCTGGATGCCATGGGGCCGCTGCACGGTTACGGAATCGCGCTGCGCATCCAGCAGGTCTCCGAGGACTTGCTCAAGCTGAATCAAGGGACGCTTTATCCCGCCCTGCTGCGGCTGGAGCAGCGCGGTTGGATCAACTCGAAGTGGGGCGTGTCGGACAACAATCGCAAGGCCAAGTACTACTCGCTGACGAGGTCCGGCCGCAAGCAGCTCACCAGCGAGGCCGAAAGCTGGGAGCGAATGGCGGCGGTGATTGCGCGTTTGCTCGGTGCAGAGGGAGTGTGACAATGCACGGCCTGCGCGTGTTTGCTTCGCGCCTGCTCGGTCTGTTTCGAAAGCGGCGCCTGGACGAAACCCTTGACGCGGAGCTCCGCGCTCACCTGGAACTGCTCACCGACGAAAATATTCGCCGCGGAATGAATCCGGAGGAAGCGCTTTTTAAAGCGCGGCGCGAATTCGGCGGCGTCGAGCAAATCAAAGAAACGTATCGCGATCAGCAGAGCCTGCCGCTTCTTGAGAGTCTGGCGCAGGACCTTCGCTATGCAATCAGAATGCTGCGCAAGAATCCCGGCTTCACGGCGGTCGCGGTACTGACACTTGCGCTGGGCATAGGTGCAAACGCCGCAGTTTTTAGCCTCGTGGACGCCGTACTACTTCGCCCGCTTCCTTATCATGACCCAGATCGACTTGTTCTTCTTTCGGAAACACTGCCCAAGCAGGGGCAAGACGAGTTGGGCGTGTCCGCGGCGGAATATTTCGACTACCGCGATGCAAACCAGGTCTTTTCCCAAGTGGCCGCCTACGAAAGCGCGGGTTTCAATCTAACCGGGGGCGCAACCCCCCTGCGAGTGAATGCCGCGGCACTCAGTGCTTCGGCGTTTCCGCTTCTGGGCGTCAACCCGATCCTTGGCCGGACATTTTCGGAGGACGAGGATCGCGCAGGGGCCGCTGGAGTCGCACTGCTTTCGAGCGCGCTCTGGAAAAGCCACTACGGCGCCGATGAACATATCGTCGGCAAGGTCATCAAGCTGGACGAGAAGCCCTATACCGTGATCGGCGTGATGCCAGCATCGTTCAAATTCCCGTTTGACGGGAGCCCCATAGCGGAGAGTGCCGATCTTTGGGTTCCCGAAGCTTTTTCGCGGGATCGCCTGAAAGATCGAACTAATGAGTTTGGGGTCGGATTCATCGGGCGGCTGAAGCCAGGTTTTACCATGGGACAAGCGCAAGCTGACGTCGAGAGTATCGCAGCGAATTTCATGCGGCAGTATCCGGAGAGCTATCCGGGGACGGTGCGGGTAGCGCCGCGGGTTTTCGAATTGTCCATGCATTCCGTTGCGAAGGTCAGGCCGCTGATCTTTTTGCTGGAGGGCTCGGTTTTGTGCGTGTTGTTGATTGCGTGCGCCAATGTCGCCAGCTTGCTGCTTGCGAAGGCGAGGCATCGCCGGCGGGAAATGGCGGTGCGGGGTGCGCTTGGTGCTGATGGCGCTCGTTTATTACGGCAATGCTTTGTCGAGAGCTTTTTGCTGTCGTTCTTGGGCGGTGTCGCCGGCATTTTCCTGGCGGTGTCGTTGCTAGCGGGAGCGCAACGATTTGGTCCCGTGGATTTGCCGCAGCTTCAGGATTTGTCGCTGAACGCGCGCGCATTCGGATTTACATTTGTACTCTCGGTCGTGACCGCCATGTTGTTCGGCATGGGTCCCGCGTGGCGGATGTCGCGCGTATCGCCCCTGGCCGACATGAAGGAATCGGCGCAGATCGGAAAGATGCGCGGTAGTCAAAGATTGCAGAATGCATTGAGCGTCGCCGAGATCGCGATAGCCCTGGTGCTTCTCATTGGCGGCGGCCTGCTGCTCCAAAGCTTTCGACGGCTGCTGGAAGTACCGATGGGGTTCCGCGCGAATGGCGCGGTGATCGTGCGAACTCTGTTCGATCGCGAACGCTACTCCGATCCGCTCAAGCGAGAAGCCGTGCAGAAAGAAATCCTCTTTCGCCTCCGAGCTCTGCCGAGAGTCAGCGAGGTTGCCGCAGCCAGCCACTTGCCGTTGAGCGACATTCGTCAAATCGGTTTCCGGTCCGAGTTTGCGGCGGCGGACGATTACCACTGGGCGGAAAATTCTCTGGTCAGCCCTGGATATTTTGCGGCGATGGGGACGCCGCTTCTGCACGGGCGGGACTTCAGCGAGAACGACGGAAGAAACGCGCCCAGGGTGGCGATCGTCAACGAAACGCTCGCACGGGCCTATTATCCCGGGCGCGATTCTGTCGGCGAGCACTTTTACTGGGGCGACCGCGGCATTTTTACCATCATAGGTGTCGCCGCCGACGTACACATTTCGGCTCTCGATGCCGATCCGCCTCCCATGATTTACAACCCGATGTTTCAGGTCGAAAGCGGGGCCAGCGATCGAAGCGCATTTATCTTGCGGCTGGTCAATTCGGGCGAGTCTGCCGCGCAGGGGATTTTTCCGGCGGTGCGACAGCGAATCTGGTCGCTCGATAAGGACCTGCCGCTCTACGGCGAGACCACTCTGAATGGACTCGTGTCGGCGTCGGTCGCGCAACGGCGGTTCACGATGTTGCTTATGATAGGGTTCGCCGCCATCTCCCTGCTGCTCGCTGTTGTCGGATTGTTTGGCGTGATCTCTTATCTGGTGGCGCAGCGGACTAGAGAACTGGCGATTCGCATGGCGCTCGGCGCGGATCGCACGCGCGTCGGGTGGATGATCCTGAGGCAAGCAACCGCGCTCGGATTGGTGGGTTGCGTTATCGGTGTGGGACTATTCGTCCTAACGTCGCCGCTGTTCGCGGCGGACCTTTACCACGTCCATCGATTTGATCCGCTCACGATGTCGGCCATGCCAGCCTTGTTGCTGGCGGTCGTAATTCTTGCAGCGTACGTGCCAGCGCGCCGGGCCACACGCGTCGATCCGCTCGTGGCGTTGAGGTACGAATGATGAGCGCCCGTGATTCGATGAACCGGCTTCGAGCTGCTTTTGCGCGGGTCTTCGGAGCATTTTCGAAACGCCGGCGGGATCGCGACTTGGAGGAAGAGCTGCGCACGCACCTCGACGCACTCATCGAAGAAAAAATCCGCCGAGGTATGAATCCACAGGAAGCGCGCCAGGCAGCGAGGCGCGAGTTCGGCGGCGTCGAGCAAACGAAGGAAGCCTATCGTGACCAGCGCGGCCTGCCAGCTTTGGATACGCTGCTGCAAGACGTAAAGTTCGCAGTACGCGGCCTGAGACTCCGGCTGGGTTTCGCCGCCGTCGCGATCCTCACTTTGGCTCTCGGGATCGGCGCCACGACCGCGGTCTTCACCGTTGTCGATCGCATTCTCTTCCGCAGCCTTCCGTATCCTGAAGACAATCGGCTCGTTTCGTTCGGCGTGATGGCGCCGTTTGATACTCGGGAATTCATGCTCGGCCCGGATTTTGTGGAATGGCGCCCGCGGCAGCAGCCGTTTGAAACGATCACGGCAATCGAACCCGGCAGCGTCGATTGCGACCTTACGGAACAGAATCCGTCAAGGCTCAGCTGCGGGCAGGTGGATTCGGCGTTTCTACCGACATTTTGCGTGCAACCCATCCTCGGGCGGAATTTCACGCATGAAGAGGATCTTCCGAACGGGCCGCGCGCCGTTCTTCTGTCCTACGGATTTTGGCGTTCGCGGTTCGCGGGCGATCCGCAAATCGTCGGCAAGAACCTCTCTCTCGATGGCAAGTCCACTTTCATCGTCGGAGTGCTCCCCGCGGAGTTTGAAATGCCGACATTGGCCCGGGCCGATCTGCTGGTTCCGCTGGCGATGGGTGAATCGACCGACCGTGGACCCGATGCACGGCAACATGTCGTAAGAACTTTCGCGCGCCTCAAACCGGGCGTTAGCTCGGTACAAGCGGCCGCTATGCTTCAGCCACTCTTCGAGGAATCGCTGAACTATGTTCCGGTGCAATTTCGAAAGGAGGTCTCGCTTCGGGTGCGTTCTCTCAGAGATCGCCAGGTGGGAGATTCACGCCAGGCTTCCTGGATTTTGCTCGGCGCGGTTTTCGCCGTTTTGCTGGTCGCGTGCACCAACGTAGCCAACTTGATCCTGGCGCGAGCAACTGCGCGTCAGCGTGAATTTGCGGTGCGCGTCGCGCTAGGCGCCACGCGGGCGCGCTTGATTCGCCAGGCGCTGACGGAAACCCTGGTTCTGGGTATGCTCGGAGGATCGGCGGGCTGTTTCGTAGCTTATCTTCTGTTGCGCTTGTTTGTTTCCATCGCGCCCGATGGTATTCCCTATCTCCAGCAGGCATCGCTTGATCTCCGCGTCATTCTGTTCACGCTTGGTGTTTCGCTGCTCTCTGGAATTTTGTTCGGCATCGCCTCGGCTTTTCGCCGGACCGCCCCGGAATTGCTGGCGGGAAAGGAGTCCCACGCCGCGTCGCGCAATCTTCTGCGGCAAACTCTGGTTACCGCGCAAATCGCGGCTTCCCTGATTCTTCTCGCCGGCGCCGGACTGCTTCTGCGCAGCTTCTGGAAACTGCAGAGCGTTCCGTTGGGCATGAACACGGAGAGCATTCTTACCGCCGAAATCAATCTGGCCGATTATCGCTATCCACAACCCGCGCAGCAGTTGGAGTTTTTTCGCGATCTGCTATCGCGTCTGGCGCGAATTCCGGGAGTCAGCGCTCTCGCTTTAAGCGACACGCTTCCGCCTTCGGGAGGCATGCAAGCCACATTTCTTTCCGCGATTGAAGTTGCCGGCCAGCCCAAATTTACCGCCGGCACCGGCGGCATGATCGGATATCGCTATATCACGCCGGCGTATTTCTCCGCGCTTGGTATCCGTGTCGAGCGTGGGCGCACCTTTAGCGAAAACGATCTGTTGAGCGCCGATAATCCCGTCATTCTCAGCGAGGCGCTGGCGAAGCGGCTCTTTGCCGAAGGCGATCCCATTGGAAAACCGTTCCGCTTCGGACGCCAGGATCGCTGGCGCACCATCGTCGGTATCGTAGGCGATGTGAAAAACGACGGCCTCGCGGCGGCCGGCGGGCCGGAGTTTTATCTGCCGTGGAAAGAGGAGCCGGAAGGATACTACCGGCGGGGCAGCATCATTTTGCGCACCCCGATGAATCCCAAGGCGATTGCGAAATGGGTTCGGTCGGAAGCGGCGTCAATTGACCCGACGGTTCCGGTGACAATCGAAGCGATGAGCCAGCGGGTCGAAAAACTCGCCGACCGTCCCAGATTCAACGCCATTCTTTTGTCGCTGTTCGCCGCGATGGGCGTGTTGCTGGCAGGTATTGGCATTTACGGCGTTGTCGGCTTCTTGGTCGCGCAACAGACGCGCGAGATCGGCGTTCGCATGGCGCTCGGAGCCAGCCCGCAAAATATATTAAGGATGGTGCTGTCGAGCGTGGCACGCTGGACGCTCGGTGGAGCAGTTCTCGGGATTCTCGGCGCTTGGTTCTGCACGCGCCTGCTGGAATCGCTGCTCTTCGAGGTTAAGACGCACGATCCGGTGCTCCTCTGCGGAGCGGTGCTGCTTTTGCTGGCCGCGGCGTTCGTGGCTGCCTGGATTCCAGCGCGGCGTGCGATGCGCGTTGATCCAATGGTCGCTCTCCGCTACGAATGAAGTAATCGGCGTGCTAGAATCGCCGACGGCCGCCGGAACTGGCGACCACGGAGAGATCCGATAAACGAATGACACGTCTGTGCTCCTCCCGTTTCGAGCGCGAGGCGCGAAAACTGGGTTGGACGCGCATCGCGGGCCTCGATGAAGCTGGCCGTGGTGCGCTGTTCGGTCCGGTGGTCGCAGCCGCCGTCATCCTGAACCCCAAGCGCCGCATTGTCGGTCTGGACGATTCGAAGCAATTACTCCCCGAGCGTCGCGCGCAGCTCGCCGGACGCATTCGCGATCATGCCTTGGCTTGGGCCGTGGCCGAAATTGATGCGCAGCGGATCGACGCGTGGAACATCTATCAGGCCAGCCGCCAGGCCATGACCGCCGCCCTCCAGCAGCTGGCCATGCAGCCGGACTACTTGCTGATCGACGCGATGCAGCTCGACGTGCTGATCGAGCAGAAATCCCTGATTAAGGGGGACGCCCGGAGCGTCTCGATCGCGGCAGCCTCCATCCTGGCAAAAACCTATCGTGACACGCGGATGGAGGAATGGGACACGGTGTATCCGCAATACGGTCTCGCCCGCCACAAAGGGTATGCAACGCCCGATCACCTGGAGGCGCTGCGCCGGCATGGGGCTTCGCCGCTCCATCGGCATTCTTTCGCGCCGGTTCGCGACGCGGGTTGCTGGGCGACGGGGGCCATTCAAATCGCGCTCCTCCCAGACCCCGTTGCGCCCTGAACTGTTCCAGCTAGCTCGGATTTTTCGTGGCATAAGGACCGATAGGAGCCGGCAGGACGCCAGGCTACCAACTCTTTACCGCTTGCCGGGCCCATGATTTGTCTTCGCCATGTTTTCGCTGCTGAGTTTCCTGATTACAACGGGGATAACTGGCTGCTCACACGAAACTTTGGGTTCGTTGACTTGGGTTTTCTCCGCCTGCTAGCGTAGTCAAGCAAGACTTCTGCCGGCCTTTGCCGCTTGGGCGCTGAAACCAAACGCGTTCCTGCGGCAAGTGGCGACGGCGCATTGCGCATGGTCTGAGCCCGCGAATGGCCTATAACAAAAGCAAGTTTGTCGAAGCTGCTCAAAAACTTCTGAACCAGGGCAAGGTCGCCCAGGCCATCGCCGAATACCAGCAGATTTTGAAGCACGAGCCGCGGGACCAGGTCACCTTGATGACCATCGGCGAGCTGTATATCCGCCAGGGCGAAACCTTCCAGGCCATCGACTATTTCGAGCGCCTTGCGCAACTGTTCGTCGGCGATGGATTCCTGACCAAAGCCATCGCGGTGTACAAGCGCATCGCCAAGCTGGCACCCGAGGAAATTCGGCCGCTCGAGAAACTTGCGGACCTGTATGTCCAGCAAGGAGTGATGAGCGAGGCCCGGCCGCTGTTCCTGCAGCTGGCCGAAATTCACCTGAAGAATAATCGCCAGCCCGAAGCGGTTGCGCTGCTGAAAAAGCTGCTGATGGCGGAGCCCGACAATCTTCGCATCCAGGTTCGCCTCGCCGACCTGTATCAGGCCATGGGGCAGAACCGCGAAGCCATCGACGCTTACATCTCCGCCAGCCAGCGCGCTCTCGCGCGTGGCGATCAAGCGGAATGCGAAAAGCTCGCGGACAAGGCCCTGAAGCTGGAGCCCGGCAACCTTGCCGCGCTGATCGTAAAAGCGCGCGTGCATTCCTCACAAGGCAATTTCACGCAGGCGGCCGAGGTGCTCGAGAAAGTCCCCGACCTCGAAAAGGGCGGAGAGCAAGCCGAACTGCTTCTCGACCTTTATCTCAAGGGCGTCAAGTGGGATCAGGCGACCGATTTGGCTTTGCGTATTTTCGATGCAGACCCCAAGAATTTCGGCCCGGCACAAAAGCTGGTGGAAGCGCTACTGGAATCGGGCCAGGGCGATCGCGCCATGGCCGTTTTGGACCGCACGCGTATCCCCATGATCGATGCCGGCGAGCACGAAGTCGTCGGGAAGCTCTTGAACGAGCTTGCGGAACGTCTGCCGGGACGCATCGAGCCGCTCGAGTGGCTCGTCGAGACTTATGGACGGACCAGTGATTCGTTCCGCTTGCCGGATGCGCTCGCTCACTTGGGCGACGCGCTGGTCGCGGCCAAACAATACGATCGCGCCAAGCAAGTTTTCGAACAGCTGGTGGATCGCGAGCCTGAGAGCGATCCCGCGAAGCGCAAGTTGAATGACGTTCTTCGCAAGATGGGGCTTCTCGCGGCGGACGCCTCTCAACCGGTGGTCGAAGAGCATGCAGCGGTGGAACTGGCCATTCCGGCCGCCCCGAAAGTACGTCCTGATTTGGAGCCTCCTGCGCCGGAGGTCATCGCAAAACCAGTGGCTCCGTCCGTGCCGGTGGAAGCCGCTCTCGATGAGGACACCCAGAAATTCATCGCGCAGTCGCTGACCGACGTCGATCTATTCGCCAGCTATGGACTGACGCAGAAAGCAATCGGCCTGCTGGAAGCCATTCTGCGCCGGGCCCCGCGTCATACGCCGACCCTTGAGAAGCTGCTTGATTTCGTGCTCGGCGCCGGCGACGACCGCCGCACGGCTGAGTTGGCGGCAAAGCTGGAACAGATTTACAGCGAGCGCGGCGATCCCCGCGGCGCGGAGCGCTTTGGCGAATTGCGGCGTCGATTCCAACGTGCCGCCGGTCTTTCCGATGAAGAGTTGGCGGGACCAGCAGCGCAGTCGAGCGCGCACGCCCCTGTCGCGGAAGCCGAACCCGAGGCTGAAGCGGTAGCCGACGAAACTTTGCCGGAAATTACGCCCGAGCCTTCCATTACCGAGTTTGCTCTCGCGGAAGAGTCGATCGAAATTGAAGCAGCCCAGCCGGAGCCAGCCGCCACTTCCGCGGCGGAAGGCGTCCACGAAGTCGATCTTTCCGACGAGTGGGCGTCGATGCTCGAAGCGACTCGCCCGGCCGAGGCTCCCAAGGCGGAGCCCGTTTCGCATGCCGAAGCTCCGCCCGAATTTGAGCTTTCTGGGGACGCTCCTGCCGAAGCCGAGCCGACCCTTGAAGAATTCTCGATTTCCGAAGAGCCCACGATTGGAGCGGGAGTCCACGAGCCCGCGCACGCTGAATTCGAGATCCCAGTAGAAGCGCCCGCGACGGAAGATGCAGCGGCCACCTATGAGCCGGCGATCGAAGCACCCGAAGAAGTCCACGAACTTCCAATCGCCATTGAGGAAGCAGCAGCCCCGACGCCCGCCGAAGAACCCGCGGTCTACGAGGCCGCGCCTGAACCGCCCGCAGTGGAGCCGGAACACGCCGCGAAAACTCCCGAGCCGCCGGCAAAGATCGAGGAACCTGAGTTTGAGCTCGACCAGGACTACGAGCTGGTTCTCGATCCCGAATCACTGGTCCCGGCATACGATCAGAAACCACCCGAAGTTCCCATCGCGCATCGCGAACCGGAACCTGAGCCCGTCGCTAAAGATGCCGCACCCACCAATGGCTTTGCCTCCGACCAGTTTTTGTCGGACCTCGCCAACGAAATTGACCAACTGGGAATCGGTGAGCTCTCGCCTGGGTTCTCCGGCTCGACTCCGGCTTCCGAAGCCGCCGCGTCGCATCGCAACGCCGCCAAGGCATCCGAGAAGACGGCGTCGCCCACCGAAGTCGGACCCCTCAAGGAAGTCTTTGACGAATTTCGCGCCGAACTCGGAGAGATGGGCGCCGAAGACGAAGACCTCGAGACGCACTACAATCTCGGCATCGCTTTCCGCGAGATGGGCTTGCTCGAAGAAGCTATCAGCGAGTTCCAGAAGGTCGCGCAAGCCAGCGAGCGTGGCCGGCCCTTCCGCTACCGCATGCAGTGCTACACGCTCCTGGGTTTGGCGTTCATCGATCGCGGGCAGCCTTCGATTGCCGCGATGTGGTACGAGCGCGCCCTGCGTCTTCCGGACATCGAACCGGAAAGCGAGCTCGCCTTGCGGTATGATTTGGGTATGGCCCAGGAGTCAGCGGGCGAGTCGGAAGCGGCACTCAAGAGTTTTTCTCAGGTCTATGCAGTCAACATTGACTATCGCGACGTGGGCGATCGCATCGCCGCTCTGCAAAAACCAGCTCGCTGACGCTCCGCTCTCACTGAGTCCCGGAGATTTCTCTTACCGATGAATCGGATCTTGAGCGCGGTTCTAGTGGTGGTCTGCTGCATGATGGGCGCCGTCCTGTTCTATCTTCCGTGGACCGGGATCTGGGAGCAGAACTATTTCCTGAGCCATTTTCCCTCGCTGATGCGCATTTTGCTGCACCCTTCCTTCCGTGGCGCGGTCAGCGGCCTCGGCATTCTCGACATTTTTCTGGCTATTCGCATGATTGGACCCTCCCCCGGGCCTACCGCGGCTCCCCGTGTCCGCCCTCAATAAGTCCCTGGCCGCTCGCAAGGCCCCAATTCTGTGCTACGTCACCGACAGCAAGAGCTTGCCTCTCGCAACGCCTTCCGATCTTTCGTCCGTCCTGATTCAGAAGATCGCCACAATCGCATCAGCGGGCGTCGATTGGATTCAGCTTCGCGAGAAACATATGCCGGCGAGAGATTTGTCTAAGCTGGCACGCGAGGCATCTCGCCACGCGTCCCCACGTCATGGGGAAGAACGCGCGAGGCCGTTCGTTATCGTCAACGATCGCCTTGACGTCGCGATCGCCGAACACGCAGACGGAGTGCATTTAGGCGAGAACGGTTTACCGGTAAACGAAGCAAAACTCTTTCTCGAATCGCCCCGGGTAGCACAGACACTCCTGTTTACCCCGACCGTGGAGGGGCCTGTCCCACCGTTGCCCACGCCCGCGATGCCCGTAACCACCCAGCCCGCGCCCGAGAAGTTTCTGCTAGGCGTTTCCTGCCACTCCCTGAAAGGCGTAAAGTCCGCCGCGTGCGATGGCGCGAGTTACGTTTTCTTCGGCCCTATCTTCGCCACGCCTTCAAAGGCCAGGATGGGCGAGCCCCAAGGCATCGCTCATCTCGCCGAAGTGTGTCGCTCGGTATCGATTCCCGTGCTCGCCATCGGCGGCATCACACTCGAAAACGCCGCCGCCTGCATCAAGGCCGGCGCTGCCGGCATCGCTTCCATTCGCCTCTTCCAGGACGCGCCGGATGCGGCCGAAATTGTAAAGGAGCTGCGCAAACTCACGGCATGAAGCTCAAATTGCCACCGGGGTCATTCAAAGCCTATCTGTTCGACTGTGACGGCACAATCGCCGACTCCATGCCCCTTCACTATGTCGCCTGGAAGAAAGCTCTCTCCGAATGGAATTGCGCGTTTGACGAAGACCTTTTTTATGCGTGGGGCGGCAGGCCCATAGCCGAAATTATCGCCACGCTAAACGAAAATCACGGACTCGATATGCCCGTGGAGACCGTGGCGCAACGCAGGGAAATGCTTTATGTCGAGCTCCTTCCGCAGCTCACCGCCGTTCCCGAAGTTCTCGAACACATTGAAGCCCAGCACGGCCGGATTCCCTTCGCAGTCGTGTCGGGCAGCACCAGAGAATCGGTGACGGCTTCTCTTACCGCGCTCAACATTCTCGGTCGGTTCGAAATCCTGGTCTGCGCGGGAGAATATAAGAAGAGCAAACCCGACCCGGAAGCTTTTCTGCTGGCAGCCGCGAAACTTGGAATCGCGCCGGAATCCTGCCTGGTGTTTGAGGATACCGAGATGGGCATTCAAGCAGCGAAGGCGGCAGGGATGGCCTCGGTGAAAATTCCTCCGCCGTGGGAAAGGCGCGACTCCTAATCATCGGCGCACATTCATCAGCCGCCGCAAAAGCCGTATCTGCCCCGCATGATAAACGTCGTGAAAGGCGATCCCGTAGAGCTGGCGCAGCCGCTTCGTGCCGCGCGGTTTGGCCAGTACTTTCGCAATCGCCGCGCACAGCGCGCGATGCTCGCGGTCCAATAATTCTTTGTCGGCGCGCCACGCCGCTTCATTACACTTTCCCGTCTCCGGCCGCGCGAAAAAATTACTGCCTTTCAGCACAAACGAATTGCGCTTCCCGCCTTCGATGCGCCTTCGCACCGCATACTTCCAATACGCGGCGTGCAGGGTCTCCTCCCAGATGTTGTGACGCCCTGGTCCGGGGCGCCATGCCGCCTGTTTTGCGGTTACTCCGCGTATCGCTTGTCGAAGATTCGGTCCGTGCCAGGTGCGTTTCTCGTAGGCCTCATCCAGGAGGATCAGGATGAGATGGGTCGATTTCACGGCGGTTCTCCCAAAGTGTACGTCGGATTTTGTGCTGAGAGGATCCTTTCCGGCCGGGCCGGAATCCTTGCTCGCGCGTCCTTATCGGATGCGCTGACGATAGGTTACTTCATCAGACGGAACCAGCACCGGAAACGCTTCAAGAATCGTGTTCACGCGCTCGTGTCAATATGGCTCGGTGTGTTCGCTTAGCTTGGATCTACCGAGCTCGCGCGGAAACGACCCGGCTGCGCGATGCTCGTTTTTGCCGGTAGAGTTCCCGGTCCGCCGCCTCCAGAAGGTCCTGCGCGCTCCGTCCATCGTCCGGGAAAACACTGATACCGATACTCACCGTGAGGGGTGGTTGCTCCCGGCCGTTCCGTAAAGCGGCCTGTACGCGCCCCGCGATCTGACGCGCCATACTGGGGTCCGCATCGATCAGCAAAACGGCAAACTCATCCCCGCCATAGCGCGCGGCTAGGTCCGTCGAGCGGCATTGCTCTTTCATCACCTCCGACAATCGTTTCAGCGCCCGGTTTCCCGCAAGATGTCCCAGCCGGTCGTTGATCGACTTCAATGCGTCCAGGTCCAGCAGCAACACGGCAAATGACTTGTTGCTGCGCTGCCCGCGGCGAGCTTCTCGCTCCAGCGAATCCAGGAATTCCCGATAGTTCGACAGTCCCGTCAGCGCATCGTGAGTGGCCTGGTAGCGTATCTTCTCTTCGGTCTTCTTGCGCTCGGTGATGTCCAGCCCCGCCCCGATGCATCCGATAATTTCTCCGGACGCTGACCGCAGCGGCTCCAGGTGCAATTCCAGCACGCGATTGTGTCGCTTGTATTCGAACTGCGATGAGACGCCCCGCAGTGCCTCGTAGTGCTGTGCGATCGGCGTGGTGTGCGGATCCTGACACTTCAGATATTCGTAGACGGACTTCCCGAGCAGTTCTCCATTCCGGCTATTCCCGCTCCGAAGTCCGGCGCCCAGGCACGACGTCAGGCGCAAATTCAGGTCTGTGGTCCACAGCACCATAGGCATTTGTTCAATGGTCTGTTTGAGTCGCTCTTCGCTGACGATCTCGGTCGAGCTGTCGGTCAACACCCTCGCGCTCTCCACGATGCCCACGATCTCGCCCTGCTCGGTGCGAATCGGCGCGCGGCTGACTCCCAGGAAAATGGGTGAACCATCTTTGCGGAGCCTCTTACCACTCTCGTATTGCGGGAACTCGCCCTGAATCGCCGCGTGAACCAAACCGTCGAACTTGGGCGCGTCGTCGGAAGGCAGCAGCCGGCCAAGCGGCTGGCCTACGATCTCCGGTTCACTATAGCCATACAAAAGCTCTGCGCCTCGGCTCCAGGTGTGTATGGTCCCATCGAGTGTAAAGCTAAGCAGCCCATCTTCCGTTGAAGACAGAATGGCAGCGAGCACGTGTTCGGTCCGCACACATGACGGCATGTTTACCTGGCAGACTTTCCGAACGGGAAGGCGTTCGCGCTGAACAGAAGTTGTTTCCCGCCGGCAAGAGGGTCGAACCGGGGCGGGCTAGCTAACATCGCGAGCAGAGGTCTCGCGCTGGAGAGCATTCTACCAAACGCCTAGGACGAGGGCACTCTAAAAGAGCGTTGGCGTACCGAACCGAACATCAAGAAGTCCTCCGACACTCGCAAGCGATCCAATCCAAAGCGACCGATGAGATTAAAAAGATCTCATCGCAATCCCTATGAAAGCAGATGGCCTTTCCCCCGGAGCCATCCGCCCGCTAAAAGCTGAATTTCGCCCCGACTTGCAACAGCCGAGGCGGCGCCGCGCTGAGCACTTGGCCGAAACTCGAACTGTTGATGTTGCCATCCACCGCGCCAGGCCCAAAGAACTGCGCGTGGTTGAAGACGTTGAACGCTTCCAGCCGGAGCTGTAACGACTTCGATTCCGTCAGCTTCAAATTCTTCAGCACGGCCATGTCGTAGTTGTTGATCCCCGGGCCGTAGAAAAAGCGTCGCGCCGAGGTTCCCGGCGTCCCCAGCGGCTGCAGACTGAACAGCGCGGTATTGAAATACGCTTGCCCATTCCGCGGATTCCCGTTCAGGTTCAACGGTCCGGGCGTAAAGTCCGGCTCGTCCACGCCAAAGTTGTTCACCCCATTCGGTTCCGCGCCGAGCAGCGAATTGTCGCCCAAGTTGACCAGCGTAACCGGAAACCCGCTGCTGAAGCGCGTGATCCCAGACACTGCCCAGCCTTGCGTCCATCGGTTCGGCGCGTGGAACAAGCGCTCAAAAGGAATCTGGTAGCTATAGCTGGCCACGAAATTGTGCTTCATGTCGAACGCGGAAATCGCCCGGCTCAAGCTGGGATCAATCGGATTGATCTGCTCGCCCAGGCTCGACGATTGATCGATAGACTTGCTGTAAGTGTAAGCCGCGAACAACTCCAGCCGCCGGCTGGTATGGCGAACGCTCAATTCCAGCGCGTTGTAATTGGAATTGCCGATCGTCGCTTGGTTAGTGTTGCTTCCGAAATTGGGACCCAACGGGCCGCGCGTTCCATTGATCACCTGGCCGGTCGCCGTCGTGAACACATTGCTTTCATTGAATGGGCCGCAAGGCGTTTGTCCGGGCGCCAGGTTCGCCGGATTGCTCAGAAACAGACACAGCGCCGGATCGCCGGGATTCGCTTCCTCGAGCACCAGCAAGCGATGAGCTTGTGTTCCTACATAGCTCGCGCTGACCACTGTGTTAGCGTCAATCTGCCGCTCCAGCGACAACATATATTCTTCAGTGTAGGGAATGCGATTGGTCGTCGGATACGCCGGGATGCCGCTGATCGGTTCATATTGCGACCAATCAATGCTCGAATCCGGGTTGTTGATCGAGGTGTTGAGCGGCGCGAGTTGCGCCGGGAAATGTTGGCCCAGGTCCTGTCCGGTCGCTGCAGTAACGAACGGCGTGGCAAACAGCGGCGGCGCGGGGCTGGTATAGGTTGTTCCGTAGGGCGCGTTCGCGCTCGACACTCCAATGGTCAGCGCCTCGATCGCCGTGTAGAACATGCCAAAGCTGGCTCTTACACTCGTCTTACCCGGACCGCCCAGAATTTTGCCCCAAGCCGTGTTCTCTTTGCCGCTCGGGGAATAAGCCAGCCCAATGCGCGGCGCGAAGTCACGATCTCCCGGAGGCGCGAGCGTCCGCGAAACTCCTGTATCCCCCGGAAACACGATCCCCGCCGGCGCGGTGGGGAAGACCGCCGATTGTTGCCCGGCCGAAAACACGGCAAGCTGATTGTATTTCTCATACCACGGCTCGATGCGGTCCCAACGCAGACCGTAATTCAGCGTCAGGCTCGGCTTCAGCCGTCAGCTATCCTGTCCGTAGATCCCCGCGTACTTGTTGCGCCCATAAAAAGATTGCAGCTCGCTTTGGTTGTATTGCGTCGGAACGCCGAGCAGAAAGTCGGCGAAGTCCGAGCCAGTCTCGCTGCCAAAGAACAAAAAGCTCCCATTAAACTGCGCAATCGCAAACGTGTTCACCTGGTCGTAGTGAAATTCCCCCCCGACCTTGAGCGTGTGCGCGCCCAGCACCTTCGAGTAGTTGTCGAGCACCTGATACGTATTGTTGACCTGCTTCAGCTGGTTGGGATTCGTTCCGATCGTGAAGCTGTTGAATGCGACGCTCTCGATACCTTCGCTCTGCGGCGCCAGTGGAACGATGCCGGCCGTGCCCGGTCCCACGACGAAGCCCTGCGATTGCAAGCTCACGCCAACGCCGCCCACCGGCTTTCCCAAGTCCGTCAAGTCGCGCAGATAGCTGAAGTGGAATTCGTTCACCGCGGTCGCGCCAAGCGATTTGGTGTCGCCCAGATTCAACAATTGCGACCGCCCCAGATTCAGGGCATTGAAGCCTGGCACATTCGCTCCGCCCTGCGCCGTTGGATAGGGGTTATTCAGCGAAAAATCGTCGATGAAGTAGTATGCGGAAAGCATGCCCCAGCGGCTGTCGTAATCCAGGCGGTACGCACCCTTGTCATCGCGCAGCAACTCGTTCGCCCCGGAAGTCGAAAACGTGTCCGCGGCCACATTGGGCTGCGGAATATATTGCAGCAACTGCTGTGCCGGTGCGGACCACGCTGCTGTAGGAATGATCGCGCCCGGAAACACGCAGCCATTCGCGCTCGCCGCGCTGGTGTTCGTGCAGGTCGGTGAGTAGTACGGTTCCCCCGCGGCCACCGTGTAGCCCAGCTTCTGCGAGAGTTGTGTCGCCCAGGATTGTCCGTTGACCGATCCTGTCAGGGAACTCGCCAGGTCCGACAAATCGCCGCTGCGGTCCGCCGCCGACGGCACCGGGATCAGCCCCGTGTCCACTCCTTGCTTGAGCCGCGTCCCCTGATAGTCCGCGAAGAAAAACACCTTCTTGCGCACAATCGGCCCGCCCAGCGTGCCTCCGAACTGGTTCTGCTGAAAGATCCCTCGCGTCGGAGAAAAGAAATTACGCGCGTCCAGGTCCGTGTTGCGCAGGAACTCAAAGGCATTGCCGTGAAATTCGTTCGACCCCGATTTCGTCACCACATTGATCTGGCCGCCGCTGAACTCGCCGTACTCGGCATCGAAATTATTGGTCAGGATTCGGAACTCCGCGATCGAATCCAGGTTCGGGATGATCGCCGTTCCCATGTTGACGTCTTCTTCGACGTCGCTGCCATTCACGATAAACGCGTTGGCAAATTCCCGCTGCCCATTGATGGAGATTGTTCCGGGATTCAAACCGCCCGACGGCGAAAACGCGGCAGCTCCCACGTCCTGCACCGTTTCCGATGTAATCGAGGTGGCTGCGGCCACTCCCGGCTGTAGCGACAGCTGATCGGTATAGCTTCGGCCGTTTAGCGGCACCGTGGTCATCTTCGTGCCGCTGATGACTTCCCCCATTTGCGTATTCGTCGTCTCCACGTGAACGCCGGAATCGTTCACCGTGATCGAGTCCGTCTTTTCTCCCACCTGCAGCTCCGCGTCCACTCGCAGTGCGCTGTTGGCATCCACCGTAATTCCGGTTCGTCGATAAGGGCGAAAGCCCGCTCCGTTGAATTCCAGATCGTAGTGTCCGACGGACAAGACCGGGAAGGAATAGACGCCTCGATCATCCGTCGTTACCTCCAGCCGGACACCGGTGCCGGTATTGATGGCTGTCACCGTGACCTTCGGAACCACCGCTCCACTGGAATCTTTCACCGTCCCGGAAATGGCTCCTCCCGTGCCAGCCCAAGTCGCTGCGGCGAAGATAGAAAGCGCCAAACTCAAGAACAAACAATATAGCTGCGGTCTCCAGCAGCACTCCGCGACCCAGACCTTTAGCCTCCCCAACATCCCCGCCGTCATCTTTTGATCCTCGTGATTTGGAATGAGAGCCGAAATGCTGCCTCTCTTGGCCCGCAAAGAGCACGTCGCAAACGCAGCGCCCCGGACGTACAGAAAGTCTGCCGTACTTGATAATCATTTGCAACTGAAATCAGACTAATCTAGTCGTATTTCATCAAGATGAACATTCCGCCAAACATCGATGACTCGGAAACACACTGTAGGGGCACGGCATCGCCGTGCCCGTCGGCGCCCGTCCTCGCCGTGCCCGTCCTATCGGTCAACCGGCGCTAAGCGAGCACCGTAAGTATCTTGATTTCCAAGGCCTCAGCCGTCGCACCCGATGCGCTAACGCGCCGTCTTCGCCGCCTCATTCAAGATCATCGCCAGCCGCACCCCGGCCTGCTCCACCCGGCGTTCCACAACCGGCGCCGCCTGCCCTTGATACGCTTCGCCGAGCACAACGTGCTCGTGCAGCATCCGCTCTCCGATATTGTTGTCGTCGGCGCAGCTGTGTACGGCGACGTTCGGTTCGATCGCCACCTTTGGCGTCAGGTCGCCGTAGACCGTCGTTTCCGCGTCTTCGTGGCTCTCCCACGCCCAGTCGTCCACATGGACGCCAGCCTTCTGCCATCCTTCGATCATTCCGCCGAAAGTCGCTTCCAGCATCTCCGCGTATTCCCCGGGGTCCGCCCCTTCCGAGTCGCGCTCGAGGATCGCCGAATCCCAAATGGAGTGCAGATTGGGTGAATAGCCGTGCCCACGCTCGTGGGGCTGCCGCCAAAAGTATTTCACAGGCACGCAGTTTCCACCCTCGTCGGCATTCGTTGTGGAGTGCAGCGGCTGATGTAGATCCCCGACGAAGTGAATGATGTAGCGCACCGCCTCCGCGCGTTTTGCGCCGCTTGCATTCTTATCCTTTAGGATCGCCACCTGTTCTGCAATCGCGCTGACCACGCAACCCTCTTTGCCGCAGAAGGCTTCCAGCGGGCCGCGCGGCGCACCGCGTGGAATGTCGATGTAATGCCAGGGCCCGTTTTTTCGTTCGCCCCGAACATCGTCGGCCCAGGTCGCAGCGTCTCCCATCGGATCCACCACGGCCGTGCCACAGTAGCGTTTCACCTGCGGATCGATCGGATTCGCGCTCAGTAAACTGAAAACGAGTTCTTTCGCTTCCGGCGTCAAGTGTTTCTCCGCGACGAGCGCCACGGTCTGGTGTCCTTTGCAACCCCACGCGTAAGCCACCGGCGCCGAGAACGTCGTTGCCAATGCGGAAACCACCAGCATCCCCACAACGTTTGCGAACGAAACCTCGAACAAGAACACCCGCAAAATACGAGCGCGAAATCGCATATTTAGGCCTCAATGGATTGTCCGATGAAATGCAGACCCAAGGAAAGACGCGAGCTACGATACTTCAGTTTCGCACTGCCGCCTTTACCGCCTGCGGAACCGAAGGCTCTACCGCCTGTGGAACTGTCGGCTCAAGTGCCTGCGCCTGTCGGCCCTACCGCCTGCGAAAAAAGTCGTTATCTTTAGGAGGCTCTTTAGGAGGCCGGGGCTTCAGCCCCGGCATAACTCGTTCGAAGCGGACGGGCTTTAGCCCCTGAAGCAAGCTTTCTCTCCATCTTGTTGTATTTTTCCGAAGCCGCTCTACGCGCTCAACCAGCGCCCGATCGGCCGCCAGGATTCGGTGTGGTCGCAAATCACCCGCAGCGTCGCGGTAATCGGAATCGCCAACAGCAGACCCATCCCGCCCCACACCCATCCCCAGAACAACAGCGAAACCGTAATGGCCACCGCATTGAGTCGCACCCGGCGTCCCACCAGCGCGGGAGCCACGAAATTTGCCGCCAGCACGTGAATCGTCGTCAGCACCCCGGCAATCAATACAAATGAGCTAATGGCCTTAATTTTCGCCAGCGCAATGATGAATGCGGGAAACCAGGCCATCACTGCCCCAATATAGGGCACCATGTTCAGCAGCCCGGAGGCGATGCCCGTCAAAATGGGATAGTCCAGGTCCATCATCCAGAAAAACAAGCTGCTCGCCGCGATCACCATCCCGGTGACAATGCTCATGCCCGCCAGATAGTCGCGTAAGACCTCGCGCAAATCTTCTAGAGTCTCTTTGACTTGCGTGCGCCGCGTCACCGGAAACAATTGCAACGTTCCGTGCCACACCTCGCGCTTTCCCGCCAGCATGAAGAACACCAGAAACGGCACGAACGTAATTTCCAGGAATATGGCGTACAGCGAGCCTGCCCCGCGCAGTATCATCGTCCGCAACAGGCCCGGTTCGATCTGCCTCCCTTGTATCGTTGGATCCGTTCCGGGCGCCGCGCGTCCTTCGATGCCGTTGATTTTTCCTTCCACCGTGTCTGCCGCGCCACGCAGCACGCTTCCGTATTTCGGCCAGTTCTCCGCAAAGTTTGCCATTCTGGTCCCCAGGCCGTATCCCACCGCGGCCAACACGATGATCAGAATGAGCACCATCACCATCGCGCCCCCGGTTCGCGGCAGCCCGGTGCGTTCGAGTAGGTCCACGGCCGGATCCAGGAAATAGGCCAGCAAAATCGACAACAACAACGTAATTACCACGCCTTGCGCGTAGTAGCAGAACAGCAGAATGATCGCGCCCGCGATCACGCGCAGACTGAACGTAGACCCGCTGATCCGCACGATCGCTGGCGGCGCGGGTGTTGGTGGCGTTTCCGTTGCCGACACAAAGTACTCCGTGTCAAACACGGTAACACAACTGTGCAAGCGCCTTGCCAAGTCGCGGCAACGGATTTCGTGGGCCGCAATCGTTCTTCCCTGCAGCTGTGAATTTGTGCCCAGTCGTTCACGTTTACTCGTGAACGTCAGCGGCTTTCGCGCGTGAATCCTCCTTTTCTCCCTGTGCTAAGCTCGATGAAGCTTCACTTAAGGTCCCCTAAGATGGCCAAAGAACTCTTCGGCACCGACGGAATTCGCGGCGAACCCGGCAAACCGCCTCTCGACGACGCTACACTCTATGCCACCGGCCGCGCGCTTGGCGGCTACCTTACGCTCCAGCATCCTGCCGCTCGGGTCCTGATCGGCATGGACACTCGCGAATCCGGTCCTCACATTGCCGCGTTGCTTGCCGCCGGACTGCGCGCTGCGGGCGCCGCCATAGAATTTGCCGGCGTAATCACCACGCCCGGCGTCGCCTGCCTGGTTCGCAAGAAAGGCTTCCAGGCCGGCGTGGTCATCTCCGCGTCTCACAATCCGTTTCACGATAATGGTGTGAAACTGTTTTCCAGTGCCGGAATGAAATTTCCGGATTCCGTCGAGGAAGTGCTGGAGCAGGACATCTTCAAGCATCGCGCGGAAGCTCCTCCGAAAAACGCGCCTTCGCTCATCGCCGATGACACGTTGGACGCCGAATACCTCGCCTTTCTGCGCGGCCTCGTGCTGCCCGGCGCCAAACTTTCCGGCTTCCGCATTTTGCTGGACTGCGCCAATGGGGCTGCCTACAAGCTTGGCCCGGAATTGTTCCGCTCGCTGGGCGCCGACGTCATCGCCATGGGCGCCTCGCCGGACGGCCGCAACATCAATGCCGCCTGCGGGTCGCTCTATCTCGAAGGTTTGCAAAAGCGCGTCCGCCAGGAAGGCGTCTCGCTGGGTGTCGCTTTCGACGGCGATGCCGACCGCGCCCTTTTCGTTTGCGAAACCGGGCAAATCGTCAATGGCGACGGTGTGCTTCTGGCCGTCGCGCGCTTTCTGAAAGCTCAGGGAAAATTGAAGGGCGGCCGCGTCGTGGCCACCTCCATGTCCAATCTGGGACTCGAACGCGTGCTCGCACGGGAAGGAATCGAACTCGCTCGGACCTCCGTCGGCGATCGCTACGTCCTCGAGGAAATGCTCCGTAGCGGCAACGTCCTGGGCGGCGAGCAATCCGGCCACGTCATTTTCCTGGACGATTCACCGGCGGGCGATGGCCTGCTGACCGCCGTCAAGATTGCGTCGCTCGTTTCCATGCACGGCCGCTTGGAATCGCTCGTCAATGGTCTGAAAGACTATCCGCAGGTCATCGTCAACGTGAAGGTGCGTTCGAAGCCGCCCATGGACACGCTCCCGGAAGTCGCACGCGCCCTTGCCGAAGCCGAATCGGCCCTCGGCGACAATGGCCGCATCGTTCTCCGCTATTCCGGTACTGAGCCTCTCGCCCGTGTGATGGTCGAAGCCGAACACCAGGCCGACGTCCAGCGCTTCAGCCAATCCGTAGCCGACGCCCTTCGCTCTTCCATCGGCGTCTAGCATCCTGTCTAGCGTCCCTCCTGTCACCCCTTCCAGCATCCATTGGGTAATTATTACTCTTGACTTCTGTTAGCGAACAAGGTATAATGGTTGATACTGTAAGCCCCGCGCCCAACTGTGGGCATCTCGTCCTTCTCCTTCCCAAAGCAATCCAGCGATTTCTTTTTTGAAGGAAGGACGGACGCGTCCGTCCATGCTTCAACAGCCACTCTTCCGCTAACATCATTAGTATCAGTGATTTGCGGCCGTTTTCGACAAGTCGCGCACCACATCAATCGCTGATTCTCAAGGACTTACAACTCAGTCCCATTACCCCAAACACCGGTACCGTCGGCTCGTTCTGAGCCTCGAAGGGCATCCTGCCGTCTCGGGCCACGCGCCGCAACCCCTCCGGAACTTTTCCCTGCATCGCGACATTACCCTATTGAAATGCAAGCACGGACGAGCCGCCCGGCAACTGTAGCGGCCGCCGACCGCTTACGCTGCACTTCGAAGGTTGGGAGGTGCTTCTTGCAACACTGCGCAAGCTTCGACCATCAGCTCGCAATGCAAGACGCGCCCTCCAATCCGTTCTAAGCTCGGAGGCTCCGGACCCAACGTCATGAACGAGACGCCCACAAATCCAGCCAGCGATGAAAAACTTATGCTGGCTTTCGCCCAAGGCTCCCCCGAAGCTTTGACCGAACTGTTCCGCCGCTACCAGCAGCCCATCCACGGCTTCTTCCGCCGCCGCGTCACCGATCCGGCCCGGGCGGAGGAGTTGATGCAAGAAACCTTCCTGGCCTTGCTCCGTGCCGCCAACCGCTACGAACCCCGCGCACTATTCCGCACCTATCTCTACGCCATTGCGCTAAAAATCCTGCGAGCGCAGCGTCGCAAAGCGATCTTTCGCGCCGCCTTCTTCGGCCGCCCGGAGGCCGCGTCCGGCCCCGCGAAACAAGATGGGACCGAAACTAGCGTCTGGGTACGCCGAGCCATCGCGCAGCTCGAAGCCACCGATCGCGAAATTCTTCTCCTGCGTGAATTTGAGCAACTGAGCTACGCCGAAATTGCCGACCTGTTGCATCTCCCGATCAACACGGTGCGCTCACGCCTCTTCCGCGCTCGCGCCGCGCTCCGGCAGTTGTTGGAGGCGCCGGTTCCACAACATGCGTCCGAAAAAATCTTCCCGGTGGGAGCTTCGTCATGATCGCTGCGGAACACGTTGTAACGCCCGAAGAAATAATGGCTTATCGCGACGGCGAACTTTCCGCCGAACGCGCCGAAGTTGTCGCCGGTCATCTGCAAAGTTGCGCTGACTGCCAAGACATGAGCGATGTTTTGGGTGGCGCGTCGCAAATCCTGACAAGTTGGAAGATCGCGCCCCTCGCTTCCGACGCGAGTTTCGAGGGCCGTCTTTCGAAAATGGCCGCGAGTTCTTCCTCCGCGAAGCGTCCTTGGATTCGCTCGCGTTTCGTAACCTTCGGTGGGCGTCACCCGTTTCTCAGCGGCTTGCTGGGCTCGGTGGCGGCTATTGGCCTCGTCGTCGGCGTGGTGTTCGCCCTGGCTCAAAGGAAGTACGCTGTGCCGCTGGCCCGGACGAAGACCGTAACCGTGGCGGAGCTTAGCGACAATCGTCAACTGGCACAGAGCTTGCAAACCGCGCCTGCGGATCAGGCAGCTACCAGCTCGGAAGAGTCGCAGCCCCAGGAAATGCAGTACTCGGACGTGCGTTCGAGGCTCGACTCGCTCACGGCGCAGCGAGATGCGCTGCTCCAGCGTCTCCAAATGGAGCAACTGACGAGCAATCTCGCAAATCCCCAGGCGACCCCAATGCCGCAGCCATTGGCGCCCATGATCGCGCGCACCGTATCGTTGTTCCTGGTGGTCAAGGACTTCGAGGCTTCGCGGCTGACCCTCGACGCGGTTCTCGCGCGGCATCGCGGCTACGCCGCGAACCTGAACGCCAGCACGCAGCAGAATGCCGCCCGGTCTCTGCAAGCCTCCTTGCGCATCCCCGCCGCCGACCTGGGCTCTGCGGTTGCGGAGCTAAAGGCGCTCGGCCGCATCGAGAACGAAACCCAGAACGGCGAGGAAGTGACGCAGCAGCACGCCGACCTGGGGGCGCGCCTCAAGAACTCGCGCGAGGCAGAGCAGCGCCTCCAGGCCATCCTTTTGCAGCGCACCGGGAAAATCGGCGATGTCTTGGCTGTCGAGCAGGAGATCGCCCGGGTTCGCGGCGAGATCGAGCGAATGGAGGCGGAACAAGAATCGCTCGAGCACCGCGTCGATTTCGCCACCATCGACCTGAATCTGGCGGAAGAATACAAAGCGGAGATTGGAGCGCCATCGCCGTCGATCTCCACGCGCTTTCACAACGCGCTGGTGGCCGGGTATCGAAATGCGCGGGACAGCGTGGTGGGTTTCCTCGTGTTCTTGGCGGAGTACGGTCCCCTTACGATGATTTGGCTCGCGGTCCTGGCAGCACTCGCATGGTTCTTGCACCGTCGCTGGGTCCGCGCGACGTCGCTGACGCTCTAGACGGATCGAGCGGACGCGAAGCTATTTAGCGAGCGCGTACCAAGCGCGGTAGCTGGCGAAATACGCGGCAGGTCTCCCAAAGAATGGATGTAACATCGATTCTCCTGTGAGATTTTGTAGATGCGAACGAGCGAAAAATTGACTTTTATGTTCGTCCCGATCACTAAGTCCCATCGTTTCATGGGCCTAATTCGATCCGACATTTGAGTCCACCGCTGGCACACCGTTTGCTCTATTCCTGTCAACAAACAAGATTGGCTTCCCGGGGTGGCCGGAACCCAACCTCGACTGGGATTCTGGTTTTGGGGGGTCAGTTCTAGAAAAAGGGGGCTTGCACCAGCCCCCTTTTTCATTATCTCGAAGTGGGATGCAAGAGTTCGGTGGTAGAAGTAGCTTCCCGCGGGTGAGTCTGAATTTTTACGAAACGCAGGGTAACCCCCTGCGTTTTTTTTTGCCCCGATCCCCATTCAAATTCTTCCGGTAACGTACACGGCGGAACAGCGCCTTCCTAACGATCGTCTGTCCTGGGACAAAACTGGAACGAATGTCTGGGCCAAAACTGGGCGCAAAAAAGAGGAGCGGCCGGTGGGGGGACCGGCCGCTCGGGCGTGGGAATGGAGGGTACGTGGCCTGAAGTCAGTCCGATTCTTCGTCACCCCGCACAAGGCGAGGGGCAGGCCGTACCGCTGCGCTCGCGAGCAGCAGGACGATGCACAGGAGCAGACACCCGATAACCATCCGAATGGCTCCGAAGATCGAACTTACTTCCGATCACCTGGTGATTCTGCCGAATGCGGGTGTGACGGTCGATAGATCGCCGGTATCATTTCCAGCAGTACTTTTTGCGCCTGCGAGCATAGGATTTCCAGTACCAACGTACCTGCGGCTATACAACGGTCAGGAGGCGTGAATGAGGTTACGTTGAAGCTTGCGTTGAGATCCTTCAGCTATCCTTGTCGGATAGCTTCAGGATGACAACTTTCGCGCTGTGATGAAGCGCAGCGCGAAGCGGGGCAGTATGAGGGGGCGCGGTGTGAGGTGATGCGGTGTAACGAACGCGAGGCGCTGGCTAATAGCGCCGCCCCAGGGCGCCATTTCGCGAGCGGTATTCGCGGGGGGAACAGCCGAAATTGCGGCGGAAAAGTCCGCTGAACGAAGTGATGCTCTCGAACCCCACTTCGAGACAAATGTCGGTCACGCTGCGATCACCATGCTCCAAAAGGCGCTTGGCATTTGTCAGACGCTTCCGTTGAAGGTACTGATTCGGCGTTTCGCGGAAGACCTCCCGAAAAAGGCGATGAAAGTGATAGGGGGACAGGCAGGCTTGGCTGGCAACCTCATCCAAGTGGACCTGGCCTCCCGAGAATGAGTCCATATAGTCTTTGCCGCGAAGCAAGCGCCGGTAAAGTTCGACGCGCGTTGCATATTTCTTCGCGGGGATTCTTGCGGCGTGCTTGCCCGCTTCGCCGTGAACCTTTGACAAAGCCGCGGCGACCGCCAGGAATTGATCCTCGAGCCAGGGATCGCTCGCGGTCTTGTCCTTCAGACGGCCATAGATTCGCCGAAGGAGTGGACTAACGATGGAATCGTGGGTGTGCAAGTTCTCGAAGAATTCGACACGCGCTCCGTATTGGGTGGAGTACGAACCGCCGTTCGCTCCGGGATTCGATCTTCCGACGGCATCGCCGATACCGTTGTCGAGCAGCGATGTTGGATGCATCCCCTCGACGCGGCAAACGTCCTCGGTGATTCCACGGCGGAAGAACAGGCAAAACGTTTCGACCGTCTGGCGTGAATCTATCGTTATGGAATAGGTCTGGCCGGAGTTGAGAATCAAATAGCTGCCTTCATCCACGAGCCGGTTGGCGTCACTCGTGCTCCAAAGCGCCGACCCACGCACGACGGTTTTGATGGAAAGCGGGCCGGGAAAGTCCGGAACGTGGTACTGCTTCCCTTTACCCCACAGGATGGCGTTGCGAGCGCCAAGCAAGGCGGCAGGCGGATTTACGACCACCTGAGCCGCGAGCGAATTTGGATTGACGCTCATCGCTGAATTCCCTTTTCAGGGCGCTTGCTGCTGCGAAAAACCGATTCGAAAGCGGAAGTCTAGCACGCCATGATCAGAAGCGTTGTCTTCTAAGCATTGTCTTCTAGCTTCGCACGCAAGTCCCGTGGAATCAGTCGACGAAGCGGGAATAAAGGTTTTCGTTTTTCGTCCGATGACTCCTGTGGCCGTCCACCTGCACGCGGCTATCTTATGGGATTCGTGCGTCGCAGCGGTCGAATCGCGAAAGAAATCCGTATCCTGCTGATCGGCACGGATACTTCCGGGCGCGTCTTCGCCGAGGAAACGCAAACGGTAACGTTGAGCCGTCATGGAGCCGGAGTCATCTCCAAACACAAGTTGGCGCCCGACGGCATCCTGATACTTCGTTTTCTGGGCGGCAGCAGCGAAGCATCCATACGCCTGGTGGGCCAATTAGGTGAAGACATTCGCGGGTTCGTGTATGGCGTAGCATTTGTGGATCCTAATCTGGATTTCTGGGAGCTGAAGTTTCCGCCACCACCAAAGTGGCGCGTTGATTTCGAAGCGCCGCTACAGTGCACTTCGTGTCAAACCCAAGAGGTTGTGGATCAAAGCGAGGTCGAGGCGGATGTCTACGCCCTGGCCGAATTCATTTTGAGGTTTTGTTCGACTTGCGGGACTTCGACGCAGTGGCGGCGGGCAAGTGACGGGGCTGCCGGTGGAACGAAGAAAACCGAGCCTGCGAAAAGCAAGCCTGCGAATATCGAGCGGCACAATCGTCCGGCCGCAAGTCCGCCAAAATCCGCGTCGAGCAGCTCCAACTTGCCCTCAGCTCCGTTGACCGAGCGTCGGCGATTGACGGGAATCGAAATTGCGGTGCCTGAAGCGCCGCCACCCGAGCCGCTGCCGCCGGTGGCGACGGCAATGATCGCTCGAACGGCAAATCGACGCCGCCACGTACGAACGCGGGTCAGCTTTACCGCCTGCATCCGGCAAGACGGAGCGGAAGAGATCGTCGAATGCGGGAATATCTCGAAAGGCGGATTCTCTTTCCGAAGCCGCAAGGCGTACGTGGCTGGCTCCACGATTGACGCGGCCTTACCTTACTATCCCGGAACGCAGCCGGTCTTCGTCGAGGCCCTCATTCGTCACGCCCTAGTGTTGCCCAACAACAATTTCCATTACGGGGTCATGTACGCGGCGACACATCGCCCGGCGAAATCCTAGTCACGCGGAATCCGTAGTTGCAGGTGCGAACTACATTCCCATCGCGGAGTACGTTATGCTTTCTGGACCATGCATGATCTCAGTTACTTCCGGGAGCATTTGGAGGTGTTCGCCGAGATGGCGAAGAAGCGCGGCGTGACGCTGGACCTCGACGCGTTTCGCGCGCTGGACAAGGAACGGCGTGAACTGATTACTGCCACCGAGCAGCTCAAGGCGCAACGCAACAGGGCCAGCGAGGAAATCGCGAGGCTGAAGAAGGAGAAGCAAAACGCCGACGCGCTGATCGCAGAAATGAAACAAGTTTCCGATCGCATCAAGCAGGGCGACGAGCGGATTGTTCTGCTGGATGCGACCCAGCGGGAGTTGCTGCTGACGATTCCCAATATTCCGCACAGCAGCGTACCGGTGGGCCACAGTGCCGCTGACAACGTTGAGGTGCGGCGGTGGGGCACGGCGCCAACGTTCGATTTTGCGCCCAAGCCGCACTGGGAAGTGGGCGAACGAGCGGGGATTCTGGACCTCGCGGTGGCCACGAAAATCACCGGCGCGCGGTTTGCGGTCTACAAAAGTTGGGGAGCGCGCTTAGAGCGGGCCCTGGCGAATTTCTTTCTCGACGTACACACGCGGGAACACGGCTATACGGAGATTCTGCCTCCGTTTCTGGTCAACACCGCTTCCCTGATGAGCGCCGGACAACTTCCGAAATTTGCCGCCGATTTGTTCAGGATTCAGGACACCGACTTCTGGCTGACGCCGACTTCCGAGGTGGAACTGCACAATCTGCACCGCGATGAAACGCTCCCGGAAGAAGAGCTGCCCATTCACGTGACGGCCTGGACTTCCTGCTTCCGTTCCGAAGCAGGGGCCGCGGGAAAAGACACGCGAGGAATTCTTCGCCAGCACCAGTTTCAAAAGGTAGAGCTGTTCAAATTCACGCATCCCGACAAAAGCTATGAAGAGCACGAGGCGCTGGTGCGGAATGCCGAGACCATTCTCCAAAAGCTCGGCTTGCATTACCGGCTGATGCTGCTTTGTTCCGGCGACATGGGATTCGCCTCCGCGAAGACCTATGACATCGAAGTATGGCTACCGTCCGGCCACGAATTTCGCGAAATATCCTCGTGTTCGAACTGCGAAGCCTTCCAGGCGCGCCGCGCGGGCATTCGGTTCAAGCCCAAGGGCGGAGGAAAGAGCGATTTCGTTCACACGTTGAATGGGTCCGGCTTGGCGGTTGGGCGAACGTGGATCGCGGTGGTGGAAAACTACCAGCAGGCGGATGGGTCGATCCTGATCCCTGAGGTTCTGCGTCCATATATGGGCATCGAACGCATTCCGGCGATGTAGATGGGAAAGCGTTAGTGGCTGGCAACGAGGCGGTCGGCGTTGCTGTATGTTATTGATTACAAATATCTTACTGTAGAATCATTCGGGGATTTCGGGGCGCTAGTGTGTTCCTGCCCCCCGCGCAACCTATTGAATTTACGCCTTTTCGTTTGACTCGCCCTTTTCCCCTTGCATACACTCGGCTCACCGCTTCTTGCGGGTTCGAGGGACGTTACGCCGGGTCGCGGCGAGCGTAGGACAGCTTCAGCCCGCGATAAGGTCACGGTCGACAAAGATTCGATGAGCTTTATTTCCCGCGTCATACGGTTTCTGTTTTGGCTGCTGGTTTTGTCCTGGAGCGTCGCACTGCTGCGACGCGTAGTGGCCTGGATGTTGCGTGGCGGCACGGCTGCTCCATCGCAAGGCGTGGACGTCGCGGGCAGAGCGGAGAGTACCGGGATGGCGCGACGACTGGTTCGCGACCCCGTTTGCGGCGCGCACGTGGCTGAGGTTCTAGCCATTCCTTTGCGCGAAGGCGGGGAGGTGCTGTACTTCTGCTCCATCGCGTGTCGCGACGAGCATTTGCGCGCCGGCGCCGAAAGGAACACGAAGAAGATCGCGGCCACCGGTTAGAGACCCTTCTACCCAAAAGACTTTGCGGTTGCTGTCAGGCCAAGTGAAGGACGTAAGAGAAAAACACTCGATGGTATTCGAGTGATGCCGCGAACAGGAAAGGACCGAAAGCCCATGGCCACGGTCGCCAAGCCCAGCATTCCCCCGATGATTCCGCGCATTGCGCCGCGCGAGGATCTGAATCCATTCCGCATCGCGCAGATTCAATTCGATATGGCGGCGGAGTTTCTGAAACTCGATCCAGGACTGCGGCAAATTCTGCGGACGCCCAAACGGGTTGTTGAGGTGTCGATTCCCACAAAGATGGACAACGGGCAGGTGAAGGTGCTCACCGGCTTCCGGGTGCAGCATAACGTAGCGCGCGGGCCTGCTAAGGGCGGCATCCGCTTTCATCCCAATGTCACGCTGGACGAAATCAAGGCGCTGGCCACCTGGATGACGTGGAAGACCGCGATCGTCAGCTTGCCGCTCGGCGGCGCGATGGGCGGCGTGATCTGCGATCCCAAGCGCATGTCCAAGAGCGAATTGGAGCGCATGACGCGGCGGTACGCCAGCGAAATTCTTCCGCTGATCGGACCGGACCAGGATATTCCGGCGCCGGACGTGTACACCGACGCGCAGACCATGGCGTGGATCATGGATACGTATGCGATGACGGTGGGGCGCGCTTCTCACGGCGTGGTCACCGGGAAACCGCAATCCATCGGCGGCACGGTGGGAAGCGAAGAAGCGGCGGCGCGAGGCTTGGTGGCTGTCGTGGAAGAAGCTTGTAAGTTGAAAAAGATTGCGCTGCGCGGGGCGACGGTTGCGGTACAGGGCTTCGGAAACTCCGGAGCGGCTACGGCGCGGATATTTGCCGAAAAGAAGGCGAAGATCGTGGCCATCAGCGACACCCGCGGCGGGGTGACCAACTCCCGTGGCATCGATCCGATCAAGGCCATTCGCTACAAGGAGCGGGCCGCAACCGTGGTGGGCATGCCGGGCGCGTCGCGGATTTCGCACGATGAGCTGCTCACCATGAAGTGCGACATCCTGGTGCCGGCGGCGCTGGAGAACGTCATCACGCTGCACAACGCCGAAGCGATCAAGGCGCGCATCGTCGCGGAGGCCGCCAATGGTCCGACCACCCCGCACGCCGACGAAATCCTGGCGCGCCGCGGCATCACGGTGCTGCCCGACATCCTGGCGAACGCCGGAGGCGTGACCGTCAGCTATTTCGAGTGGGTGCAGAATCAGCAGGGGCTGGTTTGGGAAGCGGAAGAAGTCAGCGCGCGCCTGCAGAAAACGATGGTGCGCTCTTTCCACGAGATGGTGGACACCATGCGCAAACACCACGTGCCGCCGCGCGCCGGCGCCATGATCCTTGCGGTGAGCCGCGTTGCCGAAGCGCTGCTGGTTCGCGGACTTTTCCCGTAAACATTTCGTGCGCGGAGACACAACAATTGCGCCGTGGATCGGTTGAGGTCCTTTGCTTCGCTCAGGATGACACCGCGGATAACTCATAAGCGTTCATCGCAAGGGCCGGTCTAAAGACCGGCCACTACAGAGACCAAAAAATGCTGCGCGGATCCGGTTTTCTGTGACGCTGCGTAGACGAAATATTTTCTTGCGCTGACGAAACAAACCCGCGTACATTCGCAAGTGCCGGTACATCCCGTTCCTGGGGCGTACCGGCACTTTTCGCTTCACGAGCGTTTGCGGGCGTTTTTAGTAGCGATGAGACGAAAAGTCTTTGGTGATATTTCCAATTTTTCGGATTGTGGAGCAACTAGCACGAAATCATGAGCACTCACAACGGTCACAACAATCACGCCAACGCAACTCCCCCGATTCTGCTGACTATCGCTGGATTTGATCCGAGCTGCGGCGCGGGAATTGCCGCCGACTTGAAAACGTTCGCGGCGCATGGATGCTACGGCGTTGCGGCGATCACATCTCTCACCGTTCAAAATACGCAAGGGGTAGTGGATGTGCAGAATACGCCGAGCGCGACGCTGCGGGCGCAGCTCGAAGCGCTGGCAAACGATTCGGAGATCGCCGCGGTGAAGATCGGCATGCTCGGGAACCGTGGGAATGCCGCGGTGGTCGCGGAATTTCTGGACGCGCACAAATTCGCGCACGTGGTGCACGACCCGGTGATGAATTCGTCGAGCGGGACGGAACTGCTGGACGCGGCGGGCATCAAGTATGTCGTGACCGAACTTCTGAAGCGCGCGACGGTGATCACGCCGAATATTCCCGAGGCAGAAATCCTGACCGGCCTAACGATTAGAGACCTCGGCGACATGGAAGCAGCCGCGCGCAAGATTGTGGAGATGGGCGCGCATGCCGTCATTGTCAAGGGCGGGCACATGGAACGCGCTATCGATGTGTTGTTCGACGGCAATGAGATTGTGGCGCTGGCAGGCGATCGCGTAAGAGACGAAACGCCGCACGGCACCGGGTGCGCGTTTGCGGCGGCCATTGCGGCGCAGCTGGCGTCTGGACGGCCGCTGACGGAAGCGGCGATGCTGGCGAAAGCGTACGTCACCAAGGCCATCGAGAAGAGCTATCCGACCGGCAAAGGCCGCTCTCCACTCGATCATTTCTATCGACAGAGGATCGAGCCACCCGCGCGCGGCATCCACGAAGTGCCACAGCATGGTTTACACCCAGCCGCGGAGGCGCATTAAGCCCTTCAATATCCAGCACGTACCACCAAGAGCCGGCAGAGATGCCGGCGCTACCAGTACTCTACAAATCGACCAAAGATCCTGGCGCGATCAGTGTTTCCAGACGATGCGGCCCGCGACGATCGTCGCTATCGGCGCACCCTTGAAGGTACGGCGATCGAACGGCGAGTTGCGCGATTTGCTGGGCGAGTCCTTCACGTCGTAGGTCCACGAGTGATCGGTTGAAAAAATTGTTACGTCGCCGGGCTGGCCTGCAGCGAGGGTGCGCTCGATGCCGAGAACGCGAGCGGGTCCGGTCGTGAACAATTCCACTAACCGCATCAGCGAAATCTTTCCGCTGTGCACCAATTGCTCCAGGGATAACGCCAGCGCGGTCTCGAAGCCCAGGATTCCAAACGGTGCGCGGTCGAACTCGACATCTTTGAGGGCGGGTTCGTGGGGGGCGTGATCGGTGGCGATCGCGTCCACGGTGCCGTCGGCAAGGCCTACCAGCAGAGCTTCGCGATCTTCGCGGGCGGCGAGCGGCGGGTTCATTTTGAAGCGGGAATCGTACTGCACGTCCTCGTCAATCAACGTGAAGTGATGCGGCGTCACTTCGCAAGTTACCTTCAGCCCGCGCGATTTCGCCCAGCGCACTTGATCGAGTGACGCGCGCGCGGAAAGGTGCGCGACGTGCAAACGCGCGCCGGTTAAATCCGCCAGCTGCACATCACGCGCCACGCACACCGATTCCGCGGCAGCCGGCATTCCCGCGAGGCCGAGGCGCGTTGAGGTTACGCCTTCGCGCATCACTGCTCCCGCCGCCAGCGAAACATCTTCCGAGTGTTCGATCACCGGTAGATCCAGCGACCGGCAATAGTCCATCACCTGGCGCAAGAGCTTTGCCGTGGCGATGGGCTTTCCGTCGTCGCTGACGGCCACGATTCCCGCGTGCTTCATCGCTGCGATTTCGGCGATGGCTTCGCCTTTGCTGCCGACCGACGCCGCGCCGATCGGCCAAACACGCACGCTCGCGTCGGCTTTTGCGCGGTCCATGATGAATCGCGTCACACTGGCGTTATCGTTCACCGGCTTGGTGTTGGGCATGCAGCAAACGGCGGTGAAGCCTCCGCGCGCCGCCGAGCGCGTTCCCGTTTCGATCGTCTCGGAATTTTCCTGCCCCGGCTCGCGGAGATGAGCGTGAATGTCGATAAATCCCGGCGCGACGATCAAACCTGCGGCGTCAAAAATCTCTGCTTCATTCGCCTTCTCCGAAAGCTTGCCCGTGGGAGCGATTTCCGCGATGCGCTCGCCGTCGAGCAGCACGTCCAACGCTGCATCCGTGTTGGTCGCGGGATTCAGGACGCGGCCATTCTTAATGAGAAGCATGCGAGGGGTCCTTTACGTCTTTTTGATCGGTGGCGCGGCGATTCCTAGGAGGGTTCGCTTCCGCGTCACCGGAAGGTTGCTGGTTATCTTCGGAACCTCCGGCCGCCAGCAAGAACAGCAGCGCCATGCGTACCGCGATGCCGTTGGTTACTTGCTCCAGGACGCAGGATTGCGCGCTGTCGGCGACTTCCGGCGTAATCTCAATGCCGCGATTCAGCGGCCCCGGGTGCAACACGATCGCATCGGCCTTGGCGTGGCGCAATCGTTCCGCGCTTAACTGGTAGAGCAAAATATAATCATTCAGCGAGAGGGCGGGCTCATGCAGCCGCTCGTTTTGCACCCGCAGCGCCATCACCACGTCGGCGTCCTCGAGCGCCTCCTCGATGCGGAAAACGCGGCGAATGCGTGCCCCTTCCGGAGCGATATTCTCCAATTCGCGCGGGACCCACATCGCCGGGCCGCACAGTGTGAACCGGCAGCCGAACTTGCTGAGCAAGTGAATGTTGGAGCGCGCCACGCGGCTGTGCTTGATGTCGCCGAGAATGGTGACGTTCAGATTTTCGATGGTGCCTTTGCGGTCGCGGATTGTCAGGGCGTCCAGCAAACCTTGCGACGGATGCTCGTGCGTGCCGTCGCCGGCATTGATCACCGGAATTTCCAAGTGACGCGCGACGAATTCCGGCGCGCCCGAAGCCGCGTGACGCATCACCAGGCAATCCGGCTTCATGGCGTCCAGCGTGTGCACGGTATCCAGCAGGGACTCGCCTTTTTTCAAGCTGGAGGCTTCCGCTTGGAGATTCATGGTGTCCGCGCCGAGGCGCGAGGCAGCGGTGCCGAAGCTGATGCGCGTTCGCGTGGAAGTCTCGAAAAACGCCAAGGCGATGGTCTTGCCGCGCAGCACGGCCAGTTTTTTCAAGGGATGCCGCTGAATTTCCTGGAAGGATTTACTTTGATCGAGAAGAAATGTCAGTTCGTCCGCGTTGAGCGGTTCCAGCGCCAGTAGGTCACGAAAACGGTGCGTCACATTTTCACTCGTAGCCCGAACTCTCCCACCATTTTAATCGATCCAGGGACCGGAGCTTCATCTCCGACATCGACGCCCAGCCAAGATTGGGCTTTAGCCCCTGAGGAAATTCTATTCTACTAATCCACACGGTCGACCAGCACCACGCGCTCTTCGTTGTCGATCTCACGCAGCCGCACTTCGATGATTTCCGTCGTGCTGGTCTGCACTACGCGCCCGGTAAACTGCGCTTCGATGGGCATCTCTCGATGACCGCGGTCGATCAGCACGCACAGCGACACGCGCTTCGGTCGGCCCAAATCGAACAATCCGTTCATTGCCGCGCGAATCGTACGCCCGGTGTAGAGCACGTCGTCCACCAGCACCAGGTTCATGTTGTCCACACCGAAAGAAATGTCCGACGATTGCAGGACCGCGTGCGACGCGACCTTGGACAAGTCGTCGCGGTACAGCGTGATGTCC